>ENA-UPXM01002472-UPXM01002472.1-activated-sludge-metagenome-genome-assembly--contig:-NODE-2472-length-21618-cov-5.764040_pt1 | contig 21618 bp, 20 predicted proteins | sample MGYA00238178_ERZ772708 | MGnify/ENA primary metagenome ERZ772708 (study PRJEB29002, sample SAMN05720212) | activated sludge metagenome | isolation source: anaerobic digester from wastewater... | reverse complement strand
CACAAAATTCACGCAGGGGAAAATAAAATTGACTGTCAACTTTGTCACTCTTCCGCAAAATATGGAAAGGTTTCTGAAGTTCCTTCAATGAATGTTTGTATGAACTGTCACAAAATGATTTCCGAATACAAAGGAAAATACATCGAGCCAGGAAAAGACAAAGCATTCTATGATGGTGAGATTCAAAAAATATATTCTGCTGTTGGTTGGGATCCTGCTTCACAGCAATATACAGGCAAAACACAACCCGTGGAATGGACTAGAATCCATAATATGCCGGATTTTGTTTACTTCAATCACGCGCAACACGTTGTAGCAGGAGAAAATGCAATTATAACTTCATTCAATAAGAAAAACCCTGAAGCTAAAATCGATGTGGTTTGTAAAGCATGTCACGGTCAAATTGATACCATGAATGTGGTACAGATGGCAAACGATTTTACAATGGGATGGTGTATCGAATGTCACAGAACTACAGAAGTGGATATGACCAATGGTTATAATAAAGAGTATTTCAAAAATCTACACGATAAATTGAAAAAACAATACGGTTCTGGTACCAAAGTTACAGTGGCTGCGATTGGAGGTCTTGAGTGTGGTAAATGTCATTATTAATAATAAAAAATTAGAAGTATCAATGGCTTCAAATAAAATACAATTCAGAAGTATTCACGAACTGAAGGATCCAAGCTTAAACGGTAAGTTGGCCCTAAAAGAATTTCAGAACGAAATTCCGGTGGATGAATTATTAAGAGGCGATCAATCGAATGAGTCTGGAACTTCAAGAAGAAATTTCCTGAAACTTTTGGGATTTTCAACGGCAGCTGTAACATTAGCAGCTTGTGAAGCTCCAGTAATTAAAACCATTCCTTATGTGGTTAAACCTCACGAAATAATTCCAGGAATCCCTAATTATTACGCGTCTACTTATTTTGATGGTTATGATTTCGCTAGTGTTTTGGTAAAAACCAGAGAAGGAAGACCGATTAAAATTGAGCCGAATCCTATGGCGAATGCGTTGGGTAAAACTAATGCACGTGCACAAGCGGCGGTTCTTTCTCTTTATGATAATGACAAAGTAAAACAACCGAAACTCAACGGAAAAGATGATACTTTTGATAGTGTTGATGATTTCGTTTTAAAAGGTATATCGCAAGCGCAGGCTGCAGGGAAAAAGATTGTTGTATTGTCACATTCTTTTCCTTCACCAACTTTCAAGAAATTGTTTGCAGATTTCAAAACCAAATACCCTTCTGCAGAGTTAGTAACGTATGATGCGGTTCCGCATTCGGCAGCTTTAGATGCCGCTCAAGAAGTTTTCGGACAAAGAGCATTACCTGTTTATGACTTGTCGAAAACGCAATTAGTCGTTTCTTTTCAGGCAGATTTCTTAGGAGATTATAATGGTGCTTCGCTAGATACCAGCTATGGTGCAGCAAGAAAACCAGGTCCAAATATGTTAAGACACATTCAGATCGAATCGAATTTGTCGCTAACTGGAGCCAATGCTGATACAAGGGTTCAATTGAAACCAAGTGCAGTAAACAAAGTTTTAATTGAAGTTTATAATGGTCTTAATGGTGGAACCGTAAGCAAAGAAGCGGGGGAGATCGTAAAAGAACTTCAGGCGAAAGGAAGCAATGCTGTTGTTTTCGCTGACGGTTCAAAAGGAGCTTTTGTTTTAGCTCATTTAATTAATCAAAAATTAGCATCAAGTGCTTTAACTGGAAAAGCAAATTTCCTTAAAGAATTTGATGGAGCAAAATATAAAGAATTCTTAGGTTGGATGTCTTCAGGACAAGTTGGTGTACTCATCGCTAACAATGTAAATCCAATTTATTCTAGCAACAAGGGAGAAGATTTTAGAAAAGCGCTAGAAAAAGTAGCTTGTGTCGTTGCAATTACCGACAAGAAAAATGAAATGTATAAGGCAGCAAAAGCTGTAATTCCTGTTGCAAATTGGTTAGAATCATGGGGTGATTTTGCACCGCAAACTGGAGTTTATACCTTAATGCAACCAACCATTCAGAAAATATACAAGTCAAGACAAATCGAAGATTCACTTTTGGTTTGGATGAATGGAAAAGGAAATCCTGCTAATAATTATTACGATTATTTGAAAGCGAATGCGGCTACACTAATTGGTGGAACTACATTCAATAAAGCTCTTTATAATGGGGTGATTGCTGGTGGTAACACTTCCGGTATTTCATACACTGGTGGAAATGCACAGCAAGCGATCACTGAACTGAGCAGTTTTAAATCAGCTGATTTAGAATTAGTTCTTTATACCAAAACTGCAATTGGAGACGGTACTCAAGCAAACAATCCTTGGTTGCAAGAACTTCCAGATCCTATTACAAGATTATCGTGGGATAATTATTTGACCGTTTCTCCAGGAGATGCTGAAAAATTAGGTCTTAACAATGATTTGAATGCGAGAATGCAGTTGGGTGGTTCTATTGTTAACTTAACTGTTAATGGCGTTACAATAAAAGATGTTCCTGTATTTGTGCAGCCTGGTCAAGCAGATGGCTCGTTCGGACTTGCACTTGGATATGGTAAAAAAGATTCTGGAAAAGTTGCCGAAACAGGTGTTAATGCTTATCCTTTATTTGATGGTTCAAACTCAATTTTATCAAATGTAAAAATTGAGAAAACTGGTGGCGATCATGAATTTGCAGGAATGCAGCTTCAAAATACTTTGATGGGTCGTTATGAAATTGCTAGAGAAGTTCCTTTGGATACTTTCTTGAATGTAAAATTCGACGATGAAAAATTAGGTTGGAATAAACCTTTAGAATATCATACTATCGGTGGTGCAATGCCTGCAGGTAAAATAGATCTTTGGGATGCTTTTGATGATACCGATGGGCCTCATTTTAATTTATCAGTAGATTTGAATTCTTGTACAGGATGTGGCGCTTGTGTCATCGCTTGTCAAGCTGAAAATAATGTTCCTGTAGTTGGGAAAGCGGAAGTAAGAATGTCTCGAGATATGTTTTGGTTAAGAATTGACCGTTACTACTCAACTGATATCCCTGCGAATGTTGATTTGAATAAAGATGGTAAACTTTCTCAGGAAGAAGCAATCTCGGCAGATCTTAATGTTCCTGGAATGTATGGTCATTTCTTAGACAAGAAAAGCGGTATTTTAAATCATCCTGCGAATAATCCAGATGTGATTTTCCAACCGGTAATGTGTCAACATTGCAACCATGCTCCATGTGAAACAGTTTGTCCAGTTGCGGCAACTTCTCACGGGAAGCAAGGTCAAAATCAAATGGCTTATAACAGATGTATCGGTACAAGATATTGCGCCAATAACTGTCCTTATAAAGTAAGAAGATTCAACTGGTTTACTTACAATTTGAATGATAAATTCGACTTTAATCAAAATAATGATTTAGGAAGAATGGTTCTAAATCCTGATGTTGTTGTAAGAACAAGAGGGGTTATGGAAAAATGTTCCATGTGTATTCAGATGACACAGAACACCATTTTGGAAGCTAAGAAAGAGGGAAGAACAATAAAAGATGGTGAGTTCACCACTGCTTGTGTGAATGCTTGTCCAACCACCGCTTTAAAATTCGGTGATATGAATGACAAAAATTCAGAAATTCGGGCGCTTTTCAGCACCAATAGAAGATATACTTTGTTGGAAGAAATTGGTACAAAACCAAATGTATTCTACCATACCAAAGTAAGAAACAGAAAAGAAAATAACGTTTAAATAATAAATAGGTAAAAAATGTCAGGACATTACGAAGCTCCGATAAGGGAACCTTTAATTATTGGTCATAAGACTTATCACGATATCTCCGAAGATATTGCAAGACCTATCGAGGAACGCGCAGGTAAACTGTGGTGGGTTTCCTTTTGGATCGCCTTAACCTTATTCCTTTACGGATTTGGGTGTATCGCTTATACAATTGGAACCGGAATCGGTGCATGGGGACTTAATAGAACCAATAACTGGGGATGGGATATTACCAACTTCGTTTGGTGGGTAGGAATCGGTCACGCCGGAACCTTAATCTCCGCAGTATTGTTATTATTTAGACAAAGATGGAGAATGTCTGTTAACCGTTCTGCGGAAGCAATGACAATCTTTGCTGTAGTTCAGGCGGCTATTTTCCCAGTAATTCACATGGGTAGAGTTTGGGTAGGATACTGGGTTTTCCCTTTACCGAACCAATTTGGTTCATTATGGACCAATTTTAACTCGCCTTTACTTTGGGATGTATTTGCAATTTCAACGTATTTCTCAGTATCAACCGTTTTCTGGTTTATGGGATTAATTCCTGACTTTGCAATGATCAGAGACCGGGCAAAAACGCCTTGGACAAAAAGAATTTATACCTTCCTTGCATTTGGGTGGGGTGGTAAAGCAAAACACTGGCAACGTTTCGAAGAACTATCTTTGGTATTAGCTGGTTTAGCAACTCCATTGGTATTCTCAGTACACACCACGGTATCTTTTGACTTTGCAACCTCTGTAATTAAAGGATGGCACTCAACTATTTATCCACCGTATTTCGTTGCAGGAGCAGTTTTCTCTGGATTTGCAATGGTACAAACACTATTGTTAGTTGCGAGAAAAGTGTGTCACCTTGAGGATTACATTACCATGTATCACATCGAAATCATGAATATCGTTATCATCATTACTGGTGGAATGGTAACTGTAGCGTATGGTACAGAGTATTTCATCGGTTGGTATTCAGGTTCAAGATATGAAGATTTTACATACCTTTCTCCGGGTGCAGCAACCGGTCCTTATTGGTGGGCATTCTGGGCATTGATTACTTGTAACTTAATTGTTCCTGCATTATTCTGGTTCAAAAGAGTACGAACTAATATTATGGCAACCTTTATTATCGCCCTAATTATTAACATCGGGATGTGGTTCGAAAGATTTGATATTATCGTTATCAATATTTCCAGAGATTATTTACCAAGTTCATGGACAATGTTTAAGCCAACCATTATTGATGTGGGAGTGTTTCTAGGAACAATTGGATTTTTTGGAGTATTATTTTTACTATACGCAAGAACGTTCCCTGTAATTGCACAGGCTGAGCTGAAAACTATTCTGAAAATATCAGGTGAAACTTATAAAACTAAAGAAGAAGAAGATGAGCACCACTAAAATAGTATTTGGTATTTATGCCGACGATGATGATTTGTTAAACGGTGTACACGCTTTCAACGAAAAAGGAATTGCGATTAACGAGGTGTATACTCCGTTTCCGGTTCACGGTCTTGACAAAGCTTTGGGTTTAAGAAAAACAAGAATTTCAGATGCTGCTTTTATGTACGCAGTCTACGGTTTATGTATAGGAGTTACTGTCACTTGGTACACCATGAACCATGATTGGGCACAGAATATCGGAGGAAAACCTTCATTTGATTGGGGACACAACATGCCTGCATTCGTAGTTCCAATGTTTGAACTTATGGTTTTCTGTGCAGCGCACATGATGTCTCTTACCTTTTTGATTAGAAATAAAATGTATCCAGGTTGTCCACCTCAAAATCCGGATCCACGAACTACAGACGATAAATTTATGATGGAGTTTGTAACCGATAATGTTGATGCAGTAAAACAAATCTTGATCGATACCGGTGTTGAAGAAATAACTGTAAAAGATGCTTAAAATGAAAGAGAATATAATTAAAATTACAGCAATCATAGGATTTGTAGCATTTTCATTAAGTTCTTGCAGCAAAGAAAATCCGCCTTTGGTTTATTTTCCAGATATGTATTTTCCTGTAGCTTATGATCCTTTGATGAAAGCAGATATTGCTTATTCTGATCATGAAAATGAAATTCCAGCATTTGTAAAAAACAATGGTGCAACAGGTTTAGGCCCAGTAAACGGAACGGTTTCTCATGATGTAGATGGAGTTGCAGATGTTGCAATGAATGCTGCGATGACTCCTGATGAATACAATGGAGGTTATGACGAATCAAAATTGATCGTTGCTTCCCCTTTAAATCCTGCAAATCAGAAAAAAGATATTGAAAGAGGAAAAGGTTTATATGAAAAAACTTGTTCAGCTTGCCACGGAACCGCGGGTGACGGACAAGGTCCAATTGTAGTGAGTGGCGCTTATTCAGGTGTTCCTAAATATGCAGATAGACAAATTACTGTGGGCTCTGTACATTATGTATTAACAAATGGTAGAAACTCAATGGGTTCTTACGCAGGTCAGTTAACTCCTGGTGATCGATGGAGAGTTGCTTTGTATATTATGAGTGCTTTCAAAGGAGGAGTAAATCCTGCACCAGCTGCAACTACAGCAATGCCAATGGCAGCAACAACAGTTGATGCAAAACCAGCAGACGCAGCAAATGTAACGACGAGTCCTAAAAAATAAAAAGAAATAAAACATGTATAGTTTTTCACCTAAATTAAGATTATATTCAATCATATTTATCGTTCTGGGATTGGTGCTTTTTGGCGCAGGGTATTTTATGAATCACGGAATGGATGATGCCAGAATTGAACATATGATGGAGGCAGCTCATGCAAGCGGAAATCATGCACCTACCAACTCAAGTCAAATGGTAGGACCACAAGATCACGCAGCACACTTAGAGCATGCAAAGCATCAGATTCACAATCAGCCTTTGGCAGCAATTCATACTGTATCGGTATTTTTATTCGCTCTTAGCTGTTGTGCATTATTCTTTTATTGTATCCAAAACGCTGCACATGCAGGTTGGTCTATTATAATCTTAAGAGTAATGGAAGCAATCGCTTCTTTTATTCCTTACGCAGGAGCGCTTGTTGTAATCCTAATGATTTTAAATGTAACCCATACCGGTCATATTTTCCATTGGATGGATGCTGAATTGACAACTCCTGGTGATAAGAATTTTGATCCTATCCTTTTTGAAAAGAAAAAGTTTTTAAATATTCCTTTCTATGTTTTCAGAACTTTATTCTATGTAATCGGAGCTTCCTTCTTCGTTTGGAAATTGAAATCGCTTTCTAAAAAAGTAGATGAAACAAAAAGTAGAAAAGTGTATGCAAGTTATTACAGTTGGAGTATTGGCTATATTGCTTTCTTCGGTTTCTGTTCTGCAGCTTGGGCATGGGATTGGTTGATGTCGATTGACCCGCATTGGTATTCTACCATGTATATTTGGTATGCAATGGTAAGTGCATGGGCTTCAGCTTTGGCCGTAATTATCTTAATCAGTGTATATTTAAAGAAAACTGGTGTTCTTCCACAGTTTAATGATAACCATTTGCATGATTTAGGGGTATTCTTATTCGCATTAAGTATGCTTTGGACGTATACCTTTTTCGCGCAGTTCATGTTGTATTGGTATGCAAACGTACCAGAAGAGGTTAATTATTTCTTCGGTAGATTCCAATACTACAAAAGTGTGTTCTTTATTATTTTGATTTTGAACTTTTTGCTACCACTTTCAGTAATGGTAAGTTCAAGCATCAAGAGAAATTATAAAGTGGTTTCTATAATGGCAGTAATTGTTATATGTGGGCAATGGTTGGTTTATTTCAACATGGTAATGCCTGGAACAATTGGACCATTCTGGAAAACGCCAGAAGTATTTTTACTAAATGCAGGTTCTATTTTATTTGGAGCAGGATCGTTTGTTTTCGTCGTGTTAACTACACTTTCCAAATTGCAACTAATTCCAGTAGGAAACCCTTTCCTTAAGGAATCTAAAATTTATGAGTATCCGTTCTAAACGAATCAAAATAGTATTCAAAATCATTATCCCGGCTTTATGTCGGGATTTTTTTTAAATTTGTACAAACCACCTTTTATGAAACGAATATTTTTGTTATTAATCTTTGCATTTTTTCTAATCGCTTGCAAAAAAGATAGCGTTGATGCAACTACAACGCAAACGCTGCAATCTAGTATTAATGATATGACTTCTAGTTTGAATACCCTACAGCAGGTGAAATTCAATGAAGCACTGTATATTCTTAAAACATTTGGTGTTGAAGCTGATACAGATGTCGACGAGTTGAAAGCTTTAGGGAAATTAATCAACGGTAAAAAAGTTCCAGAAGTGTTTAATCTTGCGGATCAGGTTGCCCAAAAAAATGGCATCGATTGGTCAAGTACAGGTCCACCTTCTTTAGGGGAAATGAATATTTTTGGAGATGTTTTGGCGAAAGAAGCTGATCCAAATGATATTTCGGCGAGCTCATTAAATGTTAGTACCATTCCAATGGCAGTTGACAGTATTTTGGGTCCGAAATCTTTACAGATTGTCCCACGATTAGTTGATAATTTAGGAAAACCTGTTGCGTTTACTGGTGCAGGTTTGGAAGCTATTCTTGAGGTTTTTAGTAACGGTACAAAAATCCTTACTTCAAAAAATCTAATGAGGGATAATAATTTCAAAGGCTTTAATTTGAAATTTTCTTCTTTACCTTCCCAAAAGGTTATCGACAATAAAATTGATATTACGGTTTCAGTGAAAACCACCAAAAAGACCTATAAAATGTCAAAAATTGGTGTTTCTGTAAATCCGAATGCGCTTTCTGTACCCGCAGTAAATCCTACTGATGGTACCCAAAACGTACCAAATGCAACTCCAAATGCAACCGGAGATTCTACTGATCCGCAAACAGCTGCACCTGCTCCTCCTGCAGCCGATCCAAAGTCAAGCGTTTCAAAATTCCTGAGCAGCCTGAATTCACAAAATCTAAAAGGAGCCTATGAAACCTCAGATAATCCGAATTGGGGTTCATTTGATAATTTTTCCAATCCGACTTCCGGGTTTGGTGGTGTAAAAAGCATTAATGTGAAAAACATTGCAGAAGGAAGCACAAGTTCGAATTCTTCTAGTGTGAATGCAACGTACGATGTGACTGATAAAAACGGAAAAACCACTTCACTTCAAGTAACTTTTGGGTTGAAAAATGTAAATGGTGAATGGAAAATTTCCAGCTACAAAATAAATTAAAATGACAAATTCCGAGTTAGTTCAGCGACTAGAAGAAACCATAGAAAATATCCCCGATTTCCCGAAACCAGGAATTCAGTTCAAAGATATTACTCCCATTTTTCTTGATCCAAAATTGTATGAGGAAGTCATCGCAGATCTCGCCAATTTCAGTCGTGGGAAAGTTGATGCCGTTTGCGGAATTGAAAGTCGAGGTTACCTTTTTGGGATTGCAATTGCAGTTGCCCTAGAAGTTCCCTTTATTTTAATTCGGAAAAAAGGAAAATTACCACCTCCTTTTGTCAGTGAGAAATATGATTTAGAGTATGGTTCCGCAGAAATAGAAATGCGCACAGGACAACTTAAACCGGGGCAAAGAGTTTTGGTACACGATGATTTATTAGCAACAGGCGGAACAACTGAAGCCGCTGCAAAATTAGTAGAAAAACAAGGTGCAAAAGTAGCGCAGTTTAGTTTTTTAATTGGTTTAAAAGACCTTCTTGGAGAACAAAAATTAGCACAATTCAAAGTACCTGTTCATTCAATTTTAGAGTATTAAATTTCTGATTTTCCGCAGACAATTCTCCCACAGATGATTTCTAATTTGTTTAAAAAATGTTTTTTCAGACATAATTTTGTAAATCGTTCAAAAACAGTTAAATTTGCACTTCAATTTTTACAATAATTATGGCAAAACAGCATACATCGCACACGAACAATAAAGAAATGGAAGGAAAGGAAACTGTTGAAGTTTTCAAAGACTTAGACCGAGGTGCATTAGATACTGAAAGATTCGTAGAAAAGCACGCGAAAACCCTGATGACTATTTTTGGCGCTATGGTTTTGGCTGTTTTGGGATATTTTGCTTACCAACAATTTTACGTAGGACCACGCAATGAGGAAGCCATCATCAGTTATCTCTCTGCTCAGAAAAATTTAGCAGACGGTAAAGATGAATTGGCATTGGGTGGGAAAACTGCTGCAAATCCAGGGTTCTTGGGAACTTACAATGATTATTCAGGAACTAAAGTTGGAAAGCTTTCTGTGTACAATGCAGGTCTTCTTAAGTTTAAAGAAGGAAAATATCAAGAAGCTTACGATTTATTGGATAAATTTTCTTCTGATAATAAAGTTTTAATTGCCTTGAAATACGGCGCAATGGCAGATTGCCAATCAAATCTTAACAAAAATGAGGATGCATTATCACTTTTAGATAAAGCAACCACTGCTTCAGATGATCCTTACACTTCTTATTATTTCACCAGAAAAGCAGGTTTGGTTTCATTGGCATTAAAGAAAAATGCAGAGGCTAAAAAATATTTCACAACCATCGATGAAAAATATCAGGATTATGATAATGGGATGTCTGATTCTTATATCGAAATGGTAAAATATTACTAAAAAAATAAACGATGGCAACTGTAAATCTTTCCGATTACAAACCATTACAAATTAATGATGCCGGTTCTTTTAGAATTGGCATTGTTGTTTCAGAATGGAATGATTTTGTAACGCACAATCTTCGCGATGGTGCCCTAGAAGTCCTCAAAAAAGAGGGCGTCAAAGAAGAAAATATTAAAATCTTTAAAGTTCCAGGGGCTTTTGAGTTGAATTACGCTTCGATGCAGCTGTGCAAAGAAGGGATTTTTGACGCCGTTATTGCCATTGGTTGCGTAATTCGTGGCGAAACTCCACATTTTGATTATGTTTGCTCTGCAGTTGCGCATGGAATTAAAGACTGTAATATTATGACTGATGTACCTACTATTTTCTGCCTTTTAACAGATGATACAGCGGAACAGTCTATCGCAAGAAGCGGCGGAAATTTGGGGAACAAAGGAATTGAAGCCGGAGTTACCGCTTTGCAAATGATTGATTTTAAAAAGAATCTTTCAGAAAAAAAAGGAAGTATTGGTTTCGCCAATCTCTAAATTTTTAATTGCTTAATTTTCCGAATCAGAATCTCAATTGAAATCTAAAAAAATGGATCTTAAAAAAATAAAACCTTTTCTCTATCTCGGATTTTTCTATCTGATTGTTTCCTTGATTGTAAGAATTATTTTCATCTTTCATCCAATCACCACGGCGAGTTTTGGTTTTTTTGAAGGAGCAAAAATCCTTTCTATTGGATTGTTGAGTGATGTTTTTGTTTTCGCTTTGGCGAGCAGTATTCTTGCCTTGTATTTTCTTTTCCTTTCCGATTCGAAATATAAAAAACCTTATGGATTGATTATTTTCGGGATTTTCGTTGTAGCACTTATTTATACCGCTTTTGTTCCGGGAAATATTTTCAAACAATACGGCGGTTCTTTTCCAGAAATCGCGATTTCTTTTGTTGGTTTAAAAACTTTACTTTTTGGTTTAATGCTTTTTTTACCGGCCAAAAGAATCAAAATCCGCAATATTTTATATTTCATCGTTGTATTTCTTTATGTTTTAATCATCATATTTAATGGAGTCAGCGAATATTTTTTCTGGAACGAATTTGGAGTTCGGTACAATTTTATCGCGGTAGATTATTTAATTTATACCAATGAAGTTATCGGAAATATTATGGAAAGCTATCCTGTTGTTCCTTTGTTCTCCGCGATTTTAGCCTTGACTTTAGCAATTACCTGGATTATCTTTAAAAAGACGAAAAATGAGCTTCTAACCTTGCCCAACTTCAAGCAGAAATTATTGTTGCTTCTAACTTTTATCATTTTGGGTGGAATCAGTTTATTGGTGATTCCTAAATTAGATGCTTTAAAATCTGATAATACTTTCTCCGAACAAATTCAGGCAAATGGTTTAGCGAAATTTTATCACGCCTTTACCCATAATGAACTTGATTATTTTCAGTTTTATCCCACTTTAAAACAAGATGTTGCCGAAAAGAATTTTTTAAAACAGTTTAATCCGCCAACTTTATCCAGACCAGTTGTTGCAAATGGTTCTGAGATGAAAAAAAATGTGGTTTTAATTTCTATCGAAAGTCTTTCAGCAGATTATCTTGCTCATTATGGAAATACACAAAAAATTACGCCTTTTTTAGATAGTTTAGCCGATAAATCTTTGATGTTTACTAATATTTACGCCACCGGAAACAGAACTGTTCGTGGTTTGGAAGCTTTAACGCTTTGTATTCCGCCAACTGCGGGAGAAAGCATCATTAAAAGAGAAAACAATAAAAATAAATTCACCACAGGAAGTGTATTTAAATCAAAAGGTTATGAGGTGAAATTTCTTTATGGTGGTTACAGTTATTTCGATAATATGGAGGATTTCTACAAAGGAAATGGATATGATATTGTAGATCGAAATAATTTTCAACCATCTGAAATAAGTTTTGCAAATGTTTGGGGAGTTGCGGATGAAGATATGGCGAAGAAAGCCATTCAAGTGATGAATACTGAAGCAAAATCACGAAAACCATTCTTTAATCATTGGATGACGGTTTCAAATCACCGTCCTTTTACTTTTCCTGAGGGTAAAATTGATATTTCCGGAACTTCAAAATCTCGCGAAGGTGGTGTGAAATATACTGATTACTCATTAAGAAAATTCTTTGAAATGGCGAAAAAGCAAGATTGGTATAAGAACACAGTCTTCGTGATTATTGCTGATCATTGTGCTTCTAGTGCAGGAAAAACAGAGCTTCCGATGGATAAATATCGAATTCCAGCCATGATTTTTTCTGAAGGTTTCATTCAACCGCAACAATTTAATCAACTCATGTCGCAGATTGATGTGATGCCGACTTTATTCGGGCTTCTTAATTTTAATTATCAGTCTAAATTTTTGGGACAAGATGTTTTCAAAGAAAATTTCCAGCCCAAAGCTTATGTGGCAACTTATCAGGATTTAGGGTTCATAAAAGATAATTACTTGACGGTCATTTCGCCCACCAGAAAAATAAAACAATATTCTTTGACTTTGCAAAAATCTGATTTACCAGATAACTTTAAACTTTATTACGATGAGACTTTGGTTCAGAAAACGGCCAATTATTTGATAGATGAATCGGTCTCAGCTTATCAATCTACAAGTTTTTGGTTGAAAGAAAATAAGTTAAATAAATAAATTTTTTGTAATTTTAAATTTGATTAATACTTTAAAAAATTTTTTATGAAATGGACCAACGATAGAAGTGGTAATGTTGATGATCGACGCGGCTCCGGTGGAGGAGGCGGAATGTTGGTCGGTGGCGGTTTAGGAACGCTGATTATTGCTGCAATTGTGTTTTTTTTAGGAGGTGATCCTTCTGCAATACTTTCTTCTGGAATGCAAAATTCTGGTCAACAAACAGAACAGCGCGATTTAAGTGCCAATGAATTAAAAGTAAAAGATTTTGTTTCCATGGTTACCGCCGAAACCGAGCAGACTTGGACCAAAATTTTTCAGGAAAACAGAATGCAATATCGTGCTCCAAAAGTGGTGATGTTTGAAAGCGTAACCCAATCTGGTTGTGGAACTGCGCAAGCTGCGATGGGACCTTTCTATTGTCCAGCCGATCAAACCGTTTACATGGATATGAGTTTTTTCCAAGAACTCGAGCAAAAATTTGGCGCAAAAGTGACCGAATTTTCTATCGCTTATGTGATGGCACATGAAATCGGGCATCACGTACAAACTTTGTTAGGAACTACCCAAAAAGTAGATCAATTAAGAGGAAGATATTCAGAAGCCGAAATGAATAGGGTTTCTGTAGCTACCGAACTTCAGGCAGATTTTTACGCCGGAGTTTGGGCGCGACAAACCGATAACAGAGAACAAATTTTAGAACCAGGTGACATCGAATCTGCAATTTCTGCGGCAGAAGCTGTTGGTGATGACAATATTCAAAAACGTTCGCAAGGTTATGTAAACCAAGAAGGTTTCACCCACGGAAGTTCGGCACAAAGAAAAGAATGGTTTATGAAAGGGTACAACACCGGAGATATTCGACAAGGGGATACTTTCAATGCTTTGTTGAAATAAACCATCATCACTTTAAAAATTAGAATTCCCGAAAACAGTTTCGGGAATTTTTTTTGAAAAAAAGCCATTATGTCAAAAACATAATGGCTTCATAAAATATATAAGGGTGATTTCTAGTTCTGACTTATGGTATCTTCTACTGAAGTTTTTGCTTGGTCAACCTTGTTTTGAACTTGCGAAGCTACATCATTCGCTTTTGATTTCAGATCGCTTCCAAATTTATTGAAGTTATCTTTTGCAGTATTGATGGTATCTTTCACTGCTTGTTTTTCTTCTGGAGTAGAATTTTTGTATTTCCACCATGCTACAGCTCCTAATCCTAATAGTGCTAATAATCCGTTTCTTTTAGTGCTCATAATTTTATGTTTTAAGTTATTTTAAAAATTTTTATTGATGCGTACATAGATGTAAAAAGTATGCCACATCTTTTTTTCAAAACATAAAATTTTGTTAAATGATTTGTAAATAGATTTTTAGGGACATTTTATAGCGCCTTCGAATTTTTTTCTGAATCGCATTTTTAAAGGATAAAAAAAACTCTGCCAAGACGACAGAGTTTTAAATATTGATATTTGAATATCAGTTTAACCTAAATAAGGATATTTGTAATCTTTCGGTGATACAAAAGTTTCTTTGATACTTCTTACAGAAACCCAACGCATTAAATTCATTTTTGAACCTGCTTTATCATTGGTTCCGGAAGCTCTTGCTCCTCCAAAAGGTTGCTGCCCAACAACTGCTCCTGTTGGTTTATCATTAATATAGAAATTTCCAGATGCATTTTCCAAAGCTTTGTACGCTTCAGCAATTGCATAACGATCTTGTGCGAAAACAGCTCCAGTTAACGAATAAGGTGAAGTTTCATCAACTAATTTCAAAGTTTCTGTCCAATCTTGATCTTCATAAACATAAATGGAAAGAATAGGGCCGAAAATTTCTTCACAAACCGATTCGTATTTTGGATTGGTTGTTAAAATCACGGTTGGCTCTACAAACCAGCCTTTAGAATCATCGCATTTACCGCCAAAAATAATTTCTGCGTCTGTGGATTTTTCTGCTCTTTCGATATAACCTTTGCATTTCTCGAAAGAATTTTTATCGATCACCGCATTTACAAAATTGGAAGGATCTTCCGGACTTCCCATTTTAATGGTTTTCAACTGAGATTCCATAACGTTTTTCACGTCATTCCAAATAGATTTTGGAATATAAGCTCTGGAAGCTGCCGAACATTTTTGTCCTTGATATTCAAATGCACCGCGAACCAAACCAGTTGCCACTGCTTCTACATTCGCAGAAGAATGTGCTACAACGAAATCTTTTCCGCCCGTTTCACCTACAATTCTTGGGTAAGTTTTAAACAAATCGATATTGTTTCCGATCATTTTCCACATTCCCTGGAAAACTTTTGTAGAACCTGTAAAATGTAATCCTGCGAAATCTGGGTGCGACATTACTTTTTCAGCAGTTTCTTTTCCATCTGTGAAAATCATGTTGATGACTCCTGCTGGTAAACCTGCTTCCATAAAGACATCCATCAAAACTTTTGCAGATAGAACCTGTTTGTCTGAAGGTTTCCAAACTACCACATTTCCCATCATTGCCATACAGCTTGGTAAATTTCCCGCAATTGCCGTAAAATTAAATGGAGTTACGGCGAAACAAAAACCTTCCAAAGGTCTGTATTCCGATCTGTTCCAAATTCCAGTGTCAGAAACTGGTTGTTCACTGTACATTTCTGTCATAAATTCAACATTGAAACGTAAGAAATCAATAAATTCACAAGCGGCGTCGATTTCTGCTTGATGAACATTTTTACTTTGGCCAATCATTGTCGCAGCATTCAAGCGATCTCTGTATGGTCCTGCGATTAAATCTGCAGCTTTCAGGAAAATTGCAGCACGTTGTTCCCAACCGAGGTTATTCCATTTTTCTTTCGCCGCCAAAGCTGTATTGATGGCTTCGTCAACATTTGCCATGGTTCCTTTGTAGTAATAACCTAAGTCGTGTTGATGATCTTGTGGAGAACTGATGTTTACTTTTTCCTCAGATTTCACTTCTTTTCCATTGATGATCATTGGAATGGCAGATTTCTCTTTCCACATTTTTTTGTAAGTGGCAATCAATGATTTTACTTCATCAGAACCTGGTTCATAAGTTCTTACCGGTTCGTTGATTGCGAAGGGAACTTGCGAAATTGCTTTTGACATATTTTTATTTTTTATTAAATTTAGTGCGGATGTTACAAAGTTAAGGGAATTCGATCAATGTTCCAAAAACAGTTCATTTCTTAAATCTATTCTTTTACCAATATTTTTTCAGTCACGATTTTACTTAATGTTACCATTTTTCCTCCAAATTGTACTTTCATGGATTGGTCATACTTTTCGATTTCTATGATTTCTATTGCAGTTCCCAATTCAAGATTTTTGGCATTTAGAAAACTTAAAAAATCATCGTCGGTTATTGTAACTGCGGTGAAAACAAAACTGCTACCTACATTGCAAGTACTTAATTTCTTAAGATGCTGCGCGATAATGTTTCCGTCTTTGTCTGGGATTGGTTCGCCGTGTGGATCAAATTTTGGGTAATTCAAAAGTTCATCCATCTTATCAAAAAACAGATCAGACTGTATGTGTTCTACCTGTTCTGCAATTTCATGTACATTTTCCCACCCGAAATTCATCTTTTCAACAAGAAACATTTCTGTTAAACGATGTTTTCGAACGACTAAGGCGGCTTGCATTTTCCCGGAATCTGTAATTCTCAGTGGTTTGTAGCTTTCGTAAATGACCCATTTTTTGTCTGCAAATTTCTTCATCATGTTATTCACGCTTGGCATTTTTACATTTAGAAATTTGCTCAATTCATTGATGGTAACAGTATTATTATCGCTGATTAAATGGAATATCGCTTTCAAATAATTTTCTTCAGTAAGGGAGATCATAGGAGTTAGATTAACATTGATGCAAATCTAACAATAATAATATACAATAAAAACTCATCCTAAAGATGAGTTTCAATTTAACGTGGGTAAATTCGTATGAAAAATTTAATCGGATAAAAACATCAAAATAGCAGATTTTTAATGTTGTTTTCTTGATACAAAGTTCCTGCTTTTAGCAATATAAATCGCGGGTTATTTAACGGTATTTAATATGGTGTTTTCACCTTTTTTGTTTATTTTTATAAATATGAAATTTTCCTTTAAGAATGATTACGCCGAAGGTTGCCATCCAAGAATTTTAGAAGCACTTTCTGCGACCAATTTAGTGCAGCAAAACGGTTATGGTCTTGATGATTACTGCCTGAATGCCGAACATTTAATCCAAAAAAAAATCAACAATCCCCGTGCAAAAGTACATTTCGTTTCGGGTGGAACACAGGCAAATTTAATTGTCATCTCTGCATTTCTAAGACCTCATGAGAGTGTAATTTCACCTGCAACCGGACACATTTTTACCAATGAGAGTGGAGCAATTGAAGCAACCGGACATAAAGTTCATGCGGTGGAAACTGAAGATGGTAAAATTCGACCGGAAGATATTCGCAAAGTAATTGATGTTCATCAAAACAAACCTCATCAAGTTAAGCAGAAATTGGTTTATATTTCTAATTCTACTGAGGTCGGAACCATTTATTCTAAAAAAGAACTGATTGATTTATACCAATTCTGTCAGGAAAACAATCTCTTTTTATTCGTTGATGGAGCTCGTTTAGGTCATGCATTGAAGGCCGAAACCAATGATTTAACATTAGAAGATTTTGGCAAATATACAGATGCTTTTTATTGGGGCGGAACCAAAAATGGCGCTTTAATTGGTGAAGCAATGGTCATTAATAATGAAGAGCTGCAAAGTGAATTTGGTTTCCATTTAAAACAGAAAGGAGCCATGCTTGCAAAAGGGCGTTTGCTGGGAATTCAGTTTCAGGAATTACTAAAAGATGATCTGTATTTTGATTTGGCAAACCTTGCGAACCAAAAAGCGATGAAAATTAAAAAATCTTTTCAAGAAATAGGATGTCATTTTCTTAGTGAAACCTTTACGAATCAGATTTTCCCAATTTTGAATAATTCCCAAATTGAAAAACTTTCCGAAAATTTCGATTTCTACGTTTGGAAAAAGATCGATGAAGATAAATCTGCAGTTCGCATTATTACTTCGTGGGCGACGAGTGATGAAATCGTTGAAAAATTAATTGCTGAAATTAGTAGTTTAAGAAATTCATAAAAAAAATTCCGTCTCAAACTTCTGAGACGGAATATATTATTAATTAAAGATTTGCTTATTGTAAATCTTCAAATTTATCTACGATTTTCTGCGAAACTCCAGTATTACTAAATCCACCGTCGTGGAAAAGGTTTTGCATGGTTACTTTTCTCGTAAGATCCGAAAAAAGACTCACACAATAGTTTGCGCAATCAAGTGCATCGGCATTTCCAAGTGGAGACATGCTGTCTGCGAAATTGAAAAATCCGCTAATTCCTTTCACACCTGCACCTGCTTTGGTCATCACAGGAGATTGAGAAATAGTGTTTACGCGTACTTTTCGGTCGCCCCAATAATATCCGAAACTTCTGGCAATGCTTTCTAGATAGGATTTATTGTCTGCCATATCACCATAATTCGGGAATGTTCTTTGAGCTGCAATATAAGTGAGCGCTAAAATGGAACCCCATTCGTTCATAATATCTTTGTCCCACGCTGCTTTCATTACTTTGTGAAAAGAAACGGAGGAAACATCCCACCCTTTTTCTAAAAAATCATAGTTAAGATCGGTATAAGTTTTTCCTTTTCTAATGTTTACCGACATACCGATTGAATGCATGATAAAATCTATTTTACCATATTTTTCTTGGGCATGTGCAAAAAGTTTTTCTAAATCCTCCATCGATGTTGCATCTGCGGCAATAACATCTGAACCGGTTTTCTTGGCAAGTTCATCAATTTCCCCCATTCTCATTGCGATTGGTGCGTTTGAAAGAATAAATTCTGCGCCTTCTTCATGGCATCTCTCTGCAACTTTCCAAGCGATAGACTGATCGTTTAAAGCTCCGAAAATAATTCCTTTCTTACCTTTTAGTAATCCGTATGACATAATCTTAATTTTAGACAAATTTAAAAAATTTTTACTGTTAAATGCATAAAAAAAGAACCGCAGTCAATACGGTTCTTAATACAGTGAAATATTCGTTTAGTTGGTCGCCTTTTTTACTTCTGCTTGCGCATCTACGGCAGCATCTTTGGTTTTTTCCCAAACGTCTGAAACCGCGTCTTTTGTAGATTCCCAAGCGTCAGAAACATTTTCTTTAGCTCTTTCCATCCAGCCTTCTTGCGTCGGTTCAGTGTTTTTTTCTTTTTGTTCGCGGATGTATTCTTTTGCTCTGTCAGCATAATCATTAACCGTCCATTTTGCTTTTTCTACTGCACCTTCTGCTTTGTTGTAATCTTGTCTGTCCATTTGTATAAATTTTAGAGTTAATATTGAATATTTTAAAAAAATAATTTGATATGATTATCAACTTGCAAGTTCTATACCTCTATCTATTAATATAATGTTAAAAATGTAATAAAGTTTTCTTAAAATGTGAAACTGGTAATCTGTTTTATAAGTGATTTGAAAAATATGTTTTTTATTTTTGAAATAAAATTTATAAATGGAGACATTGCGTTGCGGTTGGTGCGAAAAAGATGATTTGTATCGAAAATATCATGATGAAGAATGGGGAAAACCCGTTTATGATGATGAAACAATTTTCGAATTTCTGGTTTTAGAAAGTTTTCAGGCGGGTCTTTCTTGGTACACGATTCTCAAGAAAAGGGAAGATTTCGCTGAAGCATTTGATCGGTTTAATTTCAAAAAAATCGCTATTTATTCGGAGGACAAAGTAGAAGAATTGATGGAGAATACAGGAATCATTAGAAACAGACTGAAGATTTTGGCGACCATTAATAATGCACAGAAATTTCAGGACGTGCAAAAAGAATTCGGAACTTTTTCAAAATATATTTGGGGTTTTGTAGATGGAAAACCAATTGATAATCAACCGAAATCATTAAAAGAAGTTCCGGCGACCACCGAAATTTCAGATGCGTTGTCTAAAGATTTGAAGAAACGGGGTTTTAAATTTCTTGGTTCTACAGTTGTTTATGCGCATATGCAGGCAACTGGAATGGTGAATGATCATGTGGTAGATTGTCATTGCAGGGTGAGAAAATAAAATGCGGCTAATTTCTTAGTCGCATTTTAATGAATATTGGAATATTTACTTCACAATCCGATCCAAAACCCACTCGATCATGTTTTTCTCAGACGCAGCGTGATCCGCAGAAAACTCACCTCTTCTTCGGTTTGCAATAACAGAGTTTACTGTAATGGCTTTGTGTCCTAATAACTTAGAGAGTCCGTAAATCGCGGATGTTTCCATTTCGAAATTCGTAATGCCTAAATCGTTTAAAGTTTCGAGAAATTTATCATCCAACGCTTTTAATCGCAATTGTCTTCCTTGTGGAGCATAAAAACCTGGGAAAGTTGCGGTGTTTCCGTGGTATTTTGCGTCTTTGTAATATTCTCCCATTTCTTTCGCCCAATCAGAAAAATACAACATTGGTTTTATTTTTTCGTACGGGAATTTTGCCATGAAATTTCTGGAGAATTCATTTTCAAACTCATAATCTTGGTAAAAATGCATTAAACCATCAAGTCCAACCACGTTTTCGGTCACCAACATGTTATCTACTTCCACGTCTGGATTCACACTTCCGCAAGTTCCCATTCGGAATAATTCTAAAGCGGTATGATCAGTTTTGAACACTTTATTTTTTAGATCAATATTCACCAAAGCATCGAGTTCGTTCATTACGATATCGATGTTTTCGGTACCAATTCCGGTGGACAATACTGTGATTCTTTCACCTCGCAAAGTTCCGGTATGCGTATAAAATTCTCTTTTGTTTTTTTTGATTTCAATCTTATCGAAATACTTAGAAACTTTCGGAACACGGTCCGGATCTCCTACCAACATTATTTTTCCGGCAATATCTTCAGGCAGTAAATTTAAATGGTAAACACTTCCGTCGTCATTGAGCACCAATTCGGATGCTGCTAATTTATTGATCATAACTCTATTGTTTAAATTAAAAAAATCCTTTGAAAAAAGGATTTTAAAGGTACGCAGTTTTTTTAGTTTAATAAAATTTTATTTAAAAAATGAAATCATTATTTTTAATAAAATCAATGCTTCGACCACCGTATTATCCACCTACACGTTTTGTTTTGTAGCCCATTTCTTTTAGGATTATCATTATTTTGTCCCGGTTGTCACCTTGGATTACAATTATGCCATCTTTTTCGGATCCGCCGATTCCGAGCGTTGTTTTTATTTTTTTAGAGATTTTTTTCAGGTCGTCATCGCTACCTTCAAATCCTTCTATTAAAGTAACAGGTTTTCCATGTCTTCCTTTTTTCTCGAATTTGCAGATGAGTGGTTCTACCTGAACAAATTTTTCTTCGGGCATTTCAAAATCCTGCTCTTCGTGATCAGGAAACATATTTTTGAGTTGATCTCGTAAATCCATAGGACAAAAATAATCAAATTTGTTTTCAATTTTGAAAACCTTGAATAGTTTTAACAAAAAAACTAAGAGGGTTTTATCGCTTTTTTTAATTCCACTGTTTGAAAATTTCTATGCAAGTCATAAAAAATTCATAAAACC
>ENA-UPXM01002460-UPXM01002460.1-activated-sludge-metagenome-genome-assembly--contig:-NODE-2460-length-21679-cov-44.741028_pt1 | contig 21679 bp, 29 predicted proteins | sample MGYA00238178_ERZ772708 | MGnify/ENA primary metagenome ERZ772708 (study PRJEB29002, sample SAMN05720212) | activated sludge metagenome | isolation source: anaerobic digester from wastewater... | reverse complement strand
TTGGTTGACTGGAAAAAATCATATTTTAAAAGTAATTATGTTTAATTTTTTAAAATATGATTTTTTAAAAAAAATCATATTTTAAAAGTAATTATGTTTAATTTTTTAAAAGATCTTTTTTGGCTTGTCCTCTTTTTTATCTTTATAGGATTGCTAATATTTGGCTTTTCTATTTTAATTATGATTGTCTTTGGGGGAATCTTGATTGTTGGCATTATTTCCCTTTTTATTCCCGATAAAAAACCGCCTGAAAAATGAAATATTTATTATTTATTTTTATGTTTTTATTTACCGCTTGTCAAATCAATGATGATGAAGTTGTAAAATTAATAAAACAAAAATATCCTTTAACATTTCAAACTATTGAAAAAAATGCTATGGAAAAATATGGGGATAGTAAAGATCTTTCTTCAGAAATAATAGATCAATGTAAATGTTTTGCGGTCGTAGGGTATTTACTTGAGAATCCTAAAGAAATCGGAATGGAAAGAAATAATTTTTATATGTTCTTTTCTTTAGCAGTTATTCAAAATTCTATTGATCAAAACTTTAGCCCGGATAAATTGTATAAATGTGTAAAAGAGTCCAAAACAAATGACGCAAAATTTGCATGTTTAAATGCTAACTGGAAAGGAGTTTTTAATACATTAATAGAAGAAATAGAAAGATTTAACGAATTAAAAGAATTCTATCCCAAAGAAAAACCATTTGATCCAGAAAAATCAAAACATACATTTTTTATATAATGAGTCATAAAAGAATTGTTATTTGTGGTCCTGCAGCAGCGGGAAAGAATTTCCTCAGAACCCGATTAGAGGAAAGAGGATTTAAATTCGATGTTTCTTATACTACTCGTCCAATGCGTCCCGGAGAGCAGGAAGGGGTTGATTATAAATTCATTAAGAATGATGTATTTGCTTTCATGACACAGATTGGAGCTTTTTATGAGCATGTTATTCATAATGGATTTGGATATGGTACGGGGATGAAGGAATGGCAAACATCTGATTGTTTCATCATGGAAACCGATGGTATAAAACATATCGATTCTAAAAGCAGGAAACATACTTTTATCATTTATCTTAATCCCCCTGCTAAGATCCGAAAAGAAAGAATGGTTGAAAGAGGATGGACTGAGGAACAAATAAATAAGAGAATTAAAGAAGATAACAAAAAATTTAAAAATTTCATGGATTACGATTTAATGATCACAAATCCAAACTTTTAAATCATGGAACGTAAAATAATTTGTCCGGTTTGCGGAGAAGTAATTCCGCCGAGTGGGAAACTGATGGAGTATTGCGGAAATTGTGGAGAAGTTTTTTATGCGGGAGAAGAAATTGAGGAAGAATATACTCCAAGAAAAGAAAAAATAAAAACCAAAAAACCAAAAAGAAGTCAATGGTCAAACCGATAGTTATATACGGGGATCCTATATTAGAGATTAAGAGCACAGAAGTTAAAAAGGAAACTCCTGGGCTTCAGCTATTGATAAGAGATATGTTCGAAACCATGTTCAAAGCTAATGGTGTAGGGCTTTCTGCAGTTCAAATAGCTATTCCCCTTAGGATTTTTGTAATAGAAGCTCATATAGAAAAAGAAAATTTTCATTTTAGAGGGGTTTTCATTAATCCAAAAATACTTAGGGAATTTGGGGATTTAACAAAACATCCTGAAGGATGCTTATCTGTTCCAGGAATTGCAGCTTTAGTTGAAAGACCTTCCAGCATTGAGATGGAATGGTATGATGAAAATTGGGAATATCATAAAGAAACCTTTGATGGATTTGCTGCTAGAATTATTCAGCACGAATATGATCATCTTGAAGGAGAAATTTATGTAGATAAATTAGATAAAATGTGGAGGGATATGATCGATCCAACATTGGAATTAATCGAAGATAGGGCTATAGAGATTCCGTATTTAATACGATAATGGAGCTTTCTGATTTTACATATATTTCCCGGATTAAAAGACTAGAAAAAATTTATAAAGATGGCCAGGATATTCTTGATGACTGTCAGGAAACTTGGGATTATTTAATTGAAACAGAAACAGGAAATTGTATTAAATTAAATATTATCGCAGATAAAATCGAATCAGTTTCCCAAATTATGAAAGCCCTCCGGGATGAAATTAAAAGAATAAAATTAGAGATCTCTAATTAAATCTCTAATAATCTCTAATAATCTCTAATAAAAATCAAAAAATATTTTTTTATTTCGGAATTTATTTGTACATTTGCCTCGATTTATATGGATTGGAATTGTCCTTATAGTATCCTATCGCATGTACATAAATAATCTGGATCGCACAGTCCTTGTATCCAAAAAGTGGAATAAGGAGGGGAAAGGCTGGGATAAGGAATATAAAATAATTGAAGGTCAGGAGGACTTGGTTATAACTGCTATTGCTATATTTTGTATCGGTCTCATAGCAGCTCTCCCAATAATTTTTGTTTAATCAAAATAAAATCAAATACAAAATGAAAGGATTACTTATTACATTGGGCGTTGCCCTTGCAATCGTTGGTGCTATAGTATTGTGGGCCATCGGAGTATCAAACTCAGAAATTAAACTTCGTGCCCGAATTTCCGGCCAGCAGGAGATGACTGAGGCTTATTACACTAAGCTTTGGGAGGTTCTCAAAACAAAAGCCGGTGTTGCCGAAGAATATGCAGAAAAATTCAAAGAAATTCAGACAGCCATTATGGAAGGCCGTTACTCAACCGGAGGTGAAATGATGAAATGGATACAAGAAGCCAATCCGGAATTTGATGCCTCTCTTTATAAGGATGTTATGAATGCAATCGAGGGCCAGAGAGAAGGGTTTTTCGTGGAGCAGAAAAAACTGCGAGATATGGCAGTTGTCCATGAAACTATGCTAAAGACCTTCCCTAAAAAAATGGTTCTGGGTAAACGTGAACCTATTACAGTTATTATTCTTAAAAACGTTGCTACCCAGAAGGCCTATGAAACAGGAACCGATTCCAGCCCGGATTTGTTTGGAAAAGGTAACTAAACTTTTTGTAAAAAAAGTTGAGCCGAGATTTTTTAGTCTCGGCTTTTTTTTGTATATTTGCTAAGTAAAATTAATGAGAGATGACAAAAATTTGCCCAGTACATCAAGTAGATTATTCAAAACCGAACCATTATGAAAAACCGGTAAATTATCGGATTTGCAAGAAGTGTGCCAAAAAATTAGGTATGCCTGAAGAAGAAATCAAAAAAATTTATGCTCGATGAAAATAGAAATAAATGTTCCGGATGGGGTTTCTGGTGATTGGAGCGTAAGCACTTTTACTGTTGAAGAAGATGATTTTTCCCAGAGAATTTCTATGTGGAAATCAGGCCGAGGAGTTCCAGGAGGAACTTATAAAAGACTTATGAGAAATGGTACAGTTGTAATGAGCAACACGCCAGATGAAATAAGGGATTTTATGAATTTTCTTCATAATGCAAAAGGAAGCATTCTTATCAATGGTCTTGGCCTTGGGGTAACTCTGAAAGCACTTCTTAATAAGCCAGAGGTTACAGATATTACAGTTATTGAAAATTCTGAGGATGTTATTAAATTGGTAGCCTCCTCATATACAGATCCGCGTCTTACAATTATTCATGGAGATGCTTTTGCATGGGAACCCCCAAAAGGAAAAGTTTATGATGCTGTATGGCATGACATCTGGGATAATATCTGCAGTGATAATCTTCCAGAAATGAAAAAGCTCCATCGAAAATATGGACGCAGAGCAAAATATCAGGAAAGCTGGTGCAGGTATCAGTGCGAACGTCAGGAAAGAGAAAATAAACGTTATTATAGATGGTAATGGAAATAACTAAAAGCCAGATTGAGGAAATAAACAGAGAATGTCCTTATGAACAGGGAATTTTCCGTGAACCCTGGGGAATTCCTGTTCATATTAAAGAACCCGTTGTTTATATGAGATGGGAAACAGGAGGAATGACCGGAGGAAACTGTTGGAATGATGCTACCCCTCATCCTTATGTGAGCAATGATCCTATACCAAAATTTAAGGTACTAGATATTATTTTGAGACAATTCAAACCTAATATTTCATACTTGCATATGTAATGGGGGCTATTAATCTTCGCAATCATGGTTTCCTTCTTTATAGCTCTACAATTGATCAAATGGAACAATTATTTGAAAAATCTATATTTGTCGAGAGAAGAATAGGAAAAGAACAAATCCCTCTAGGTGAAATTTCTCTTCGTTAAAAATCGTTAAATTTAACGGAATTTTGATAAAATAGTTCGAAAATATTTTCGTACTTGGGAAATTTGTTGTATATTTGCTTCATCAATCAAACATTAAAATTAAGAGAAATGGCAAACTTATTCGACAAAGCAAAAGAAAACGGAACTTCAAAAACCAAGGTTGAAAAGCACGAAGTTATTGAAATGCCTCAATTCACCAAGCAGCTGGAAAAACTGGCAAACATTGATGCTCAGATGGCAGAACTCCAGGCAACCAGGGATCTTATAGATTCAGAAATCCGTGAAGCTGGTAAGGAAACCATGATCAGTCTTTATGAGAAAAAAGGTTCCTTCCCGGGTACTCTCAAGATCGTTGCTGGGGAGAAGAGCTTCCTCTTTATTACTTCAGATAAGTATCTGAAAGTTGACAAGGAACGTTATGATGAACTCGTCGAAATGTTCGGCCCGGAAGTTGTTGAAGAAAAAACCAAATACTTCTTTAATAACGCTATTCTCGAAAAGTACCAGGAAGTTATTTCCGACATGATTCTCAAATCAAAGAAAATTGCCGATGCTGACAAGGCTAAGCTTATCGAAAGCGAAACTACTTATACAATTAAGAAAGGCCTCATCAACGAACTCGCTACACTCGGCAAGAAATTCAAGGCTGATGTCAAAAAAATGGTCGAAGAAATCAGACCGATCTTCAACGTAAAAATGACTGAGAAGTAATAACAGGGGAGAAATCCCCATTAAAAAATTAAACCATGGCACAGTGTTATCATTACCCGGCATTATATTTCTCAAACGAAGAAACTAACAAAGAATTTACCGAAGACCAGCAGGATCAGATTTTGATCGCTGAATTCGAAGCCAAAAAGCAGGCAATTATGGAAAGCGATATGCCGGCTTTCCTCGGACCAGATCCTTCAATTTTCTAAAATGAAGTACATTTATCCTCCTCGAGCAGAGAACAAAATAGCTCCTGAAAGCTTGCCCACCTTCGAAGAGATGGGCAAGTTTCTCGCAGAGCCAAAACTCAACGGAAGTTCCATGCAGATCTATTTTAGTGATGGTGGTAAGGAGATAAAAACTATGAACCGTCATAAGAAACCTATAGAATGTAAAATTGATAAAGAGGAACTTAGGAAGCTCTACAAGGGAAAAGGAGAAATGATACTTTGCGGAGAATACCTTAATAAAAATCAGAAAGACGAAAACGGAAAACCCTGGAACATTAAATATGTCATTTGGGATATTATCATGTATGATGGAAACCATCTTATTGGATCCACTTTTGAAGAAAGACTTTTTCTCTTAGCAAAGCTATATCCCTCAGATATTTATGTACATTGGACTAGACAAATCTCTGAAAATTGTTATAGGATTGTTTCAAGGGATTTTGGTTTCAAAGATTTTTATGATGAAATAACCAAATTTCAAATTTTTGAAGGATTAGTTCTTAAAAGAAAAGACGGGAAACTTGAAAATGGATTTTCCGAAAATAATAATATCAAAACACAGGTTAAGTGCCGTAAGGGAACTAAGAATTATATTTTTTAGTCATCTACTCTAATCAAGTATTTCAATCTACAGATTTTATTAGCTAGCTGTTCAAGATAAACCTTATTATCTTCAATATATTTTATTCCATCTTTAATAACGTTTACAACATTATCTTTATCCGGGGACATTGAATATCCATTCCCAAGAATTACCTCCGGATCTATTCTATGATAATTTTCTAAACATTTTTGAGATTCAAAAAGGGATCTGATTTGTTTTTCTGAGGTTTCCTGTGATGCTGACTGAACTATATCTAAGATAGGAAATAACCATTGGACTGGACCCCACTTTTTTGCTTCCTCATAAGGATATTTCTTTTTTAATTTATGATCCTTACCCCCTCCAAATGAAAGAAAGAATACATCTTTTAAGTTTCCTTCGTCAATGATTCCTTCTTTATGAGCTTCTGTTAAAGCAATCATTGAAGGATTACCAGCAAATAAACCGCCTTGTATAACAACATTTTCGTCTAACCCTTCCTTAAAATATCCCGGCTCCATAGATCCTGGAGTGGATAAAGCAACCTTAGCAATATCTTTTACATAATAATTTCTATAAACGGAATCTTTTAAGTTAGAATAAAGAAGCACTTCCCTCTTGCTTATATCATATCCAGTAATAACTAGAGGTTTTATTAATTGAGACATTTTATAATGATTAAAATGGCGAAGAAAGACTTCATCAATTTTAGTCATCGGATAAAGAGGACCCTTCAATCCCCACCAGGTTTTCAATTTATGCTTAAAATTATTATAAAAGAAAACATCGTAAATTTCCATAGCAATATCAGAAATATCTTTAAGATCTAATTTTGCCCATGGGCTTTTATTTTCGGATGGGAGAAACATTAAAGATAAGAATGTCGAACCTGTAGCTGTTCCTGCAGCAAAGTCAACAAGATTAGCTAATCTTATTCTGGAATCGCCTTGAATGTCTTGGATTCTTCTCTCTAGGTAATTTAGGACAGTTAAGGTCATAAGTCCTCTGACCCCAGCTGCATCCAAAGATATGATAATCTTCACCTATAGTTTTTCTCTATTTATTTCATAGAGAAAGCAGCAAGCTAACTATTCTTTTATTTCCCCAGCTATCAACGCAAGCTAAGAAATTATTATCAATATGATCTACGGTAACAGACGCCCTTGGAGTATGTCCAAAGACTTGATTTATCCCTGGATATGGATCATCTAGAACTTCTGTATAATCTGCCCACAAAGGGCCAGGAGTTCCTGCACCCATTCTTGCTCTACCAACTTTCCATAAAACATCCCCTTTATCTTTCAAATAATTCAATGTTTCATGCATAGGAATTTCATCGGGTTTTTTTCCGTCTGTTATTGTATGAAGCCATTTTCCTTCATTAAACTCCGGAACTACAAACTTATTCCAAAATTCCGAAGTTAATCCTGCATGAGTTGCAAGAGTATACTTTCCATCCTTGCCAGTAAATCCCCAAGCAATTTTGAAAAGATCTATATTATCCTGGAATATTTTTCTATATTCCTGAATATGATAATGTTGATGACCGCTAATTCCAGAATAACCATAAATATAAGCATAATCATGGTTACCTAACAATGCTGTAGCAACATCCTGGTGCTTTCTTAAGAATGTTATTAAATCCCTTAAGTTAGCAATTTGTTGAGCAGCACTAACAAAGAAGCTGTCCACATAATCTCCTAGAAAAACTATTTCATAAAAGTTTTTTAGACCGCTCATGGCAATATTATCCCATTCGGTCAAACCGTGTACATCCCCTATAAAGAGGACTTTTTTCTTAAATTCCTTCATAATTTTTATACTTAGATTATTTATCTAAGTTTTAATAAAATGTAAAATAAAAGGTTTTCAAAATGTAAATCAGATGGTTCTGAAAGTCTGATCCTCCATTACTGGCCACCAATATTGACTGTTGTTGTAACCCCTATCATTAGGAAATTTTGGACCATAAAACCCAGGATCTTTTTCAATAAGTCTAGATCTCATAGCTCGATGGAAGGGTTCCTGACCAAACCAAAAAGGCTTGGAATTATATGCGTGCTCGGTTATAATTAATTTACCATCATATCCATAGGAATATAAGCAATTCCTATATTGCATTTTGGTATTAATCTTATGAACCGTCAAACAATATTCCAAGAATACGTTGTAATAATGTTTGAGCAGATTTTCATATCCATCCCACATTTTGACGGCGGGATGATTACGCCATCCAACTTTTTTGCCTTCAAGACAATCAATAATCTGGCTTGCTTCAACAACTTGTTTCCAACAGCGTCTTTTATCAAGTACTTCGGCACTTTTACGAAAATCCGAAAAAGGCAAAAAGGTTTGCATATTTTACAATTTAGAATACAAATATACTAAAAATTCTTTAGAAATAAAAATCTTTTAACATGGAATTAACATCCCAAACTTCTTCAAATGGTTTATTTATATGCGGTTATTAACATCATTCCCTAAAAATTTGTAAAAAAATTAACGGGTCCTGCGCTATGCCCTGAGTTGGATAAAAATTTCGTTAAAATATATAGTAAAAATATATTAAAAAAATAGTATTCTAATGAATCAAAGAAACGTATTGATCCTTGAAAGATCGAGCCAAAACCTCCAAAAGATTAACAAAGAAGGAAAAGTTACTCTTGAAGGTGTCTTTGCTGAATTCGGAATAGAGAACAGAAATGGACGTATTTACGAGGAAAAGGAATACTTACCTCACTTGGAATATCTAAAGAAAGATATTTCTAATGGTAACCTTTTAGGTGAGCTAGACCATCCTGAAAGATTTGAAGTTGCCCTTGGAAGTGTTTCCCATAGAATTTCCGAGCTTTGGTACGATCAAGCCTCAAGACAGGTAAAAGGAAGAATCGAAATTCTTAATACCCCAAAAGGCCAAATCGCAAAATCCCTCCTCGAAGCTGGCGTTCCCCTTTCAATTTCTTCACGTGCCGCTGGTACAGTTAATGAAGACAAAACCGTTTCAATTCAACAGATTTATACTTATGACTTAGTTGCTAAGCCAGGGTTTGAAGCTGCTCAGTTAACAACGGTGAATGAAGGAGCCAGAGCTAGAATTAAGGCTCAGATTAGCATGCTAAATGAATCTTATAGTAGAGCTACAACTGACAACATCTCTAACGAATTTGGTATTGTCAATGAGAACATTACTATTGTAGATTTGACTGACAAATTTCCATCAGTTAAACTACGTGAAGAAGCGCTAGCTCTTCAAAATCCAAATGCAAAAAATAAAAGCGAATCTAATAAAATGGAAAATCAAAATGTAAACGAAGAAGCTATTCAGCAGTGGACAGTATTTTTCAAGAAAGAGCTAAGCAAGATTACCGAAAGATTAGATGCCATAGAAAAACAAGGGGCGATTAATGAAGAAATAGAGGTACTTAAGAGATATGTTAAGAACCTTAAGGCTATTCAGGAAAAATCCCTTGATTGGCAAGGTGATATTGCGAAGGCCCTTAATAAAGTTGCCTCTTATGCCGACAGTCTAGCAGAAAAGAATAACCAGCATTATTCACTAACCAAACGTATCGTTGAAACAGTGGATCACAATGCTAAAACTCTTAACGCTACCCAGGATTGGGTTGGCAACAATGCAAAAGTTACTAATGCAATTGCTGAAACCGTTGACCATAATGCTGAAATGCTTAATGGTATCAACGAATGGAACGGCCAAATTTCAAGAGCCGTTAATGCACTCCATGAATGGGGTGGTGAAAAAGCCAAAGCAATTAATGGAATCCATGATTGGACCTCCTCTATTGCTAAGAACGTCAATGAAATGGCTAATTGGTCTGAAGATATGTTCGGAAGAGCAATGAGTAAAGAAGACGCAAAGAAACTTATTCAATACATAGAATTAGTTTCTGAATCAAAACAAGATCCAGAATTGAAGAAAAAACTCGATGAGACCCTTTCAACTCATGGGATCACAGCTAAACCTTTATCAGAAACTATGATTACAGGAATTAAAGGCGTTAAAGGGCTTGGAGTTATTACCGACGTTAATAAAACAGGTAATGAAAAAGTTGATACCGAAGCCGGTAAAGATACTGCAGTTCACTTTGATGGAAAAACCATCGTAGCTAAATTAAAAACTGCAAAAGTTAATAAAGAAGCTAAACCTAAAGGACTCAAAACTATCGAAGATAGCAAAGATGAACCAGGAAAAGTTTCAACCGGAACTAAAGTTAAAGGTATCCTCGTTCTTGACGTAGTTAAAGGACAAGCTAAACCAGCTGTAAAAATTACTGGTGATGGTCCTAAATCAAAGGATCAGAAAATGAAACTTGATACCAAACCAGAAGGTAAGCTCAAGGAATCAGAAGAAAAACCTCTTCCAAAACCTGAAATCAAAACAAGAGCTTCCAAACTTGATGAGAAACTCAGCACTATCATCACTAATATCGAAAAAGAAAAGAAATTAGTTGAAGATACAAGAGCTCAACACCCTTTCATCTCTCTTTTGAGTGAAAGTGATAGAAAGGAATTTGCTGCATTATCAGAATCCGACAAAAACAAGGTAGCCGCAGAAGTAGCAAAACATCCGACCACTGATTCTAAAGTAATTAAAGGACTTTGGGAAAGTGCACTAAAGCCAGCTGTAGTTGGGGAACCACTATGGCTCAAACTTGCTCCAAAACAGTACAAAGAAGCTTATGATAAAGCTCCTGAAGTACTTAAAGAAAGCATTAAAGCACGTTCCGAGTTCTATGCACTTGAAACTCAGTACCAGATCAACAACTTCTGGGAAACCTCAAAGATAGCTCAGAAACCAGTCGTATCTCTAAATGAAATCTTTACACCTACTGGTGCTAAGGATGAAAAAGAACCCGATATTGATCCATTTATTGCTTCGGTAGGGGAAATGATGAAGAGATATAGCAGATAATTTTTGATAAAATCTTGACGCTATGTTGGGTTTTCAGAAAAACGTTAAAAAATAAATAAATCAAATAAATTTAAAAATAAGTTTTCAAAATGAAACAACTTAATGAACAACAAATCGTAGAAAAATGGAGTCCGATGATTCAGAAGACTACTGGTCTCAAAGACGAGTCAAGATTGAATTGGATTTCTAAATACGCTCATTTTCACGCCCTAAACGAGGCTGAAATGGGAGGAGTTTCTGCTCCTTATGCTACCCTTTATAACGTTCCTGGAGTAGGTACAGCAGTTCCAGCTCAGCAAGCTGCAACAACTGGTAACCAGTTCTATCAGGCAGGTACTAAAGGTTCAGGCGACAAATGGCCTGCTCTTCTTCCAATGGCACTTCAGGTTGCTGCAAGAACCGTTGGTTTCGACATCGTTAACGTAGTTCCTATGCCAGGTCCAACCGGCGTGGTTTCTTATCTTGACTATGTTTATGCTGGTGGAAAACAGCCTTATGGCGCTCCTCCTGCTTACAATCAGGGAACTGCTAACCCAGCTAATTTCCAGGGATCCGCTGCTTACACTAAGTATGAAGCTCCTAATTCATTCAAACTTCAGCTAACCTCTACTGACGCTTCTGCAGTTATTGCAGAAACCGCAGTTGGTGACGTTGTTACTTTCCAAAATGAAGATGCTAATACTCAGCTTACTGCTACTTATGTTGGAAAATCCAGAATTGATGGTTTCGCAATTTTCAAAACCGGAACTTTCACCGGAGCTACTAACCTTGCAGGCATATTTGATGGCTCAACAGCTATTATTTCCGACGACCCCTCAATAGCTGGTGTTGTTAAGACTTATCCTTCTCTTGTTTCAACTCTTGAAGATCACCTTCAGGGATTCGCAGGCGCTGGACAGACTGATAATGACAAATGGGAAAGCACTTTCGTAAGTGGAACTACCCTTTATGAACCAATGGAAAGAGGCGTTGGTGAAATGCAGTACCCAAGAGCACTTGGTCTACAGCTCTTCACTAAATTCGTTCAGGTTGGAACATATCAGGTATCAGTTTCTGTAACTCAGGAGCAGATCCAGGACCTTAACAAACAGTGGGGTATCGATGTTATAGCAATGGTAGAAAACGCTGGTATCAACGAAATCAGCCAGAGCATTAACAAGCACATCCTTTCAAGACTCTTCGGTCTCGGATGGAAAAACCACATCAGAGCTGCTGCAGTAGAAGGTATCAACCTTAACTTGAACTGTACTTCTACAGGTTCACTTGCATCAACTGCTTATGCTTATCCTAATGGCGAATCTAAGATCACCAATGAATCTATGACTATCCCAGGTTTCGCATCTTACGCTTCAGTCGTTGGAGCTACTTTCGAAAACCAGGATACCATGATCAAGAGAGTAATGGCTAACATTCTCGCTGCTGGTAACGTTATCATGCAGAGAGGTAGAAGGGGTCCTGCTAACTTCATCGTTACTAACCTCAAAATGGCTACCGCTCTACAGACAAACGCTCAGTACAGCTTCAGCCCAATCGCTAACACCTTCAACCAGAACAACGGTTCACTTTACCCACTCGGTACAATCGCTGGTATGACTCTCTACGTAGATCCTAACATGATCTATGATGACACCAGAGTACTTGTAGGACGTAAAGGTGCTTCTGATGAACCAGGCGTAGTATTCTGCCCATATCTCATGGCTGAATCCGTTAAGCTCATCACCGAAGGTACTGGTGCTCCTAAGGTAATCATCAAAACAAGATACGCTCTTGTAGATGCTGGATGGCACCCAGAAACTCAGTACCTCACATTAGTTTTCAAAACTAACGCTGGTCAGGTTATCTAATAAATAGCCCACTATAAACAGAAAGAGGATCGAAAGATCCTCTTTTTTTGTGAATTAAAATTGAGATAAAAGCTGAGAATATGGGGAATTTTCCTCGACAGGCATATCCCATCGATTATGCCAATGATAGGTGAATGCTCCATTAAAAAAATTATTCCTTAAAATAATTTTATTCGTTTTCTTAAAAAAATCATTTAACATATTAAAAGGCTCGATATTTATTCCTTCGGGCCATAAAGGATCAAAGAAGGATCGATGCATAATAGTAATATCAAATGGTTTATCCAATTCAAAAGTTCCTTGAGGATAAAAATACATCGGAACTTTTTTCATGATAATCTCAATAAGATTGTGATCCTTTTCCAATTTTAATATTGAAGCATTTCCCCCTAGGGAGGATCCCCATTGAGATAAGTATCTTTTTATTTTAATGTCATTTAAATTTCTAAGAAACACATTATCCATATCAAAATAAATCCCGCCATAAACATTTAGTATAATGAATCTAAATAAATCGGATGCATACGCGTATTGTTTTTCGATATTTGGAAAAAATTGAAGTTTTGTCGAGATCAAACTATTATATCTAGAATAAAGTATATCTTTTTTAATTTGGGAAACATTAGTTATCTTATCAAAAATATCTTTATTAAATTGCTTAATTTCTATTTTTTGTAGATTTTTAAATAATGAAACTGAGGGTGCTATTTTAAATAAATCCGGAACCCAAATATAAATTTTGTCTACATTTTGAGTTGCCAATAAAGATTTAATACACAATAAATGAACAGGCAAAAATTGTCCAAACCAATAACAATGAAAAAGATTTGGTTCATCTTTTATATCTTCATTTCCCATTATTTTGTTTTCTTGAAGATACTTTAAAACTAAGTTTTCTTGATCAGCTTTATAAAGATCTTCGGATATATTTTCAAGTAATTTCATTTTTCAAAAAATAATAATCTAAAAATTCTTTCTATTTTATGTTATTGAAATATCTTATTGTTTTAATTAATCCATTATAAAGATCTACTTTTGGCTCCCACTGTAATTTTTCTTTTGCAAGAGTTATATTAGGCTGACGTTGTGTAGGATCATCTGAAGGTAGTGGATTATAAATTATTTTTGATTTTGAGCCAGTTAATTCAATAACTTTTTCAGCTAATTCTTTTATTGTGAATTCTCCGGGATTTCCAATATTTACTGGACCATGAAAATCACTTCCGGTTTCCATTAGCTTAACTAATCCATCAACTAAATCATCAACATATTGAAAACTTCTTGTTTGAGATCCGTCGCCATAAACTGTAATATCTTCATTATTTAAAGCCTGCACGATAAAGTTAGATACAACTCTTCCATCATCTTTTCTCATTCTTGGCCCATAAGTATTAAAGATACGAGCAATTTTTACATCAACATTGAATTGTCTATGATAATCCATACATACAGTTTCTGCTGCTCTTTTTCCTTCATCATAGCATGCTCTAATTCCAATTGGGTTTACGTTGCCCCAATAAGATTCTACTTGAGGATGAATATTTGGATCTCCATAAACTTCACTTGTAGAGGCTTGCAATAATTTAACTTTAAGTTTACGAGCTAATTTTACTGCATTTATAGTTCCTATTATGCTTGTATTTAATGTTTGAGTAGGATCCCTTTGATAATAAATGGGGGATGCCGGACAAGCTAAATTGTAAATTTCGTCACATTCAATATAGTAGGGATGAATTACGTTCCAACGAATAGATTCAAAGTAAGGATTATTTAATAAATGACGAATATTTTGTTTATTTCCAGAAAAATAATTATCCAAGCAAATCACCTCATTACCTTCTTGAAGAAGATATTCGCACAAATGAGAGCCAATGAAACCTGCTCCCCCAGTAATTAATATTCTTTTCATAGTTTGTTAAATTCTTCGATTATTCTGTTTTTCCAATAATTCATATAAAGTTCTTCCATATTGCCTTTGTATAAATAGCTTTCTAAAAGTTCCGGAGTTATTTCTCCCCAATTATTAATCTGTATAATAGGAAGATTATAGTCCCTATAAATTCGGTGTTTTAGAGTAATCGGGATGCATCCTAAGTATAAAGCTTCCCATAATCTATGAGTGTCTACCCCATTTCCGGGGGGGCATACCGCAAATTTATATTTTGACATATTTCTACAATATGTTTCATAATTAAGCCCATATTCTTCAACTATGGGAAGATTTTGTTGTTTTAATATTGAACTGATTTGAGCTCTTGCAGGATTTGTAGATGAATTCCAATTGCAATAAAGCTTATATTCTTTTGGAGTATTTTTAAGTATTTCAATATTTTCTTCTAACCATTTATGATTTGTAAATTTGCCCTTAGAAGTTCCATAATGATTTTCTAATCCTATTGGAATAGAAATTAAATCGGGATTATCATAAATCGCATTTTCGGCATACCATTTTTTAATTGATGGGGGCTTTGTGTTAAATCTTATAACATCAATAGGATAATCAGACATGTGCGTAATCAAAATGTATTTTCTCCCAGAAAATATTAAATGCTGAAATAAATAGGGAATAAAATCAGTTTTACAATAGATAATAGCATTTTTATCATACATTTTCATAGAAAATTCTGTATGATCAAAATCTATCCCAAAATGAGAGATCTCAAAAAACTTATTTCCGTCTATATAATCAAACATTTAAAACTAAGCTCCCCTATTTACTCCGATTATTCATCTTTTTTTATATTTTTACAAATTAAAAACCCATTTCTATCTTCTAAATTATCATCTATTATTTGAAATTTGTCAGGATAAGACAAAATAAAATCCCTATTTTTCCAATTTTTGCTACATTTATTTTTATTAGTATCATCTAAAATAATAAATTTGCACCTTTCATATAATTTATGAAATTCTATTTCTCCTGAAAATTCTCCTCCATCAATAATTAATAAATCTATTTTTTCGGGTAATAAATTTAAAACATTAGGAGTATTTTTGATCCAAAATATATCTTCCTTTAGCCAGCGTTTCTCTGTTTCCTCATTTATTTTTTCCAACATTGGGTACAGATCTTCTGCATTTACAATAGTGCCGTGTATCAGTTTAAAATTTGGAGGTAAAAACCCTAGATTTATTTTTGCCTCTTCAAATCTAATTTTATTACATTCTATAGATATAGCATTTTTATTAACATCGCTGCTAAGTACTCCATCAAGAATACATTTTGTAGAACCCATGCCATTCCAGGTGCCAATATCTACAATATTTTTTACTTCTGAATTTTTTGATAATTCAAAAATATATTCTCCTAATTTTGATCCCCTATTTATCTGGCCCTCCATAATTTATTTTTTTAATAATGACACAAAAAATCCACCCCACCACATAGTCGAATCATTTTTTGCATTGGATTTAAGATGATTCTCATAAATAATTTTTAAATTTAGATCTTTTATTGAATCCCTAGTACCTTTTTCTACTTGTTCCCAATTATGAGCTGGATCAAAATCATCTACCATAAAAATAAATTCATCATCTAATATAGGATAATAATATGTTAGAGCATTATATTGATCCTGATAGGTATGTCCACCATCATAAAGATACACATTTATTTTATGTTTTATTTTTGATAAATCTAATTTCCAACAGTTTTCTTCAAAATATGTAAAATTTAAGTCTTTAGTATTTTCTAAAAATGCAATTTTAGCTAAATTTCCCGGGGTTTGGAATTCTGACCAATTATCAATAGCATAAGCACTATTTAAATTATTTTTATATAATGCAGATACAAATGTAGCTCCTTGAAATGTTCCTATTTCTAAATAATTAATGGCAGGAAGTTCCATTATATTATTCAATAAATGTTTTATTTTTTTTTTGAAGTCCAGCCGGAAATTCCTAAACACTTAGAATCTAACTTAGAATTTTCTTCAATTGCATTTTTTATGCTTTTTTCAATGTGATCTATTTTATTCATATTATTCAATTGGTTGTCCAACGAACATCCCATCTGGATTTTCAATTGGAAATAATTTTTCTTTTCCTGTATATCTTAATTGAGGTAAATCTTTAATATGAGCAATATGCGAATTAATTATTCGAGGCCAAACACATTTCCAAAGAAATGACTGATCGGCATTAAAATATTTTCCTCTTCCATTTAATGGCCCATATAATTGGCTAAAAGGAATTGTTTGGATGAATAATTCACGTTCTTTATCATAAATGTTTTTATATTTATTTATGAATTCAGACGTTGCCCCCCACATTCCACCACAAATATATGCGTTATGCATAGGATGATCTCGCATAATATGAAATTCTTTTCCGGATTCTTCCCATTCTTTAACTGCAGAAGCCTCCCTTATGTTTAATCGGGAATCGGTATCCCTAACAATAAATCTTTCTATTGTAGTATCCTTGAGAGGTTCAAATCTCCAAAATAGACCGTAATTACCATCTGATTTGGGCATCCTAACCGCTTCAGCTCCAAAATTTTTCAAAGTTGTTAATACATGTTCCGGGACTGTATCATCTACATAAAATCTACACGTCCACCCAGGATAAATTTCTGGTTGTAATTTTAAATTTAATATAGCAGAGTCCGCATATTTAGGATTAGATCCCCAAACTGCAAAGGAAATTATTTTTTTAGTATTGTTCATAAGATTTCTCTTCTATAATATTTGACGCGGTTTTTATATTTATTTCTCTTTTAATCTGAGAACGCTTATCATTTAAAAAATAAACAGATCGAGCAAGCTGGATAAATTCATCATCAAATGTTTTATTTTTTTCTTTAATTCGAAGTTTATCTTCAACATCCCATAATTTATCATTTACTTCATAAAGCTGATCCCATAAAAAAGAATCAATCTTTTTACTATTCACTAAATCTTGTAAATATTCTATTTCATTACGAATATTTTTAAGTTTATTTGGATCAGATATTTTAATAGATTTAATATGCAAAATAACATATTTGTCTATAAGCTCTCCTAAAGATATGGGTACTAATATTTCCATAAATTATCGTATAAAATGTTCTAAATCCCAAATCATCATTTTCCGAACTAATTCGTGAAATGTTGTTGAAGGTTTCCACCCAAGCTCGGTTTTTGCTTTATAGGCATCCCCCACCAGATGTTCTACTTCAGCAGGCCGATAATATTTAGGATTAATTTCTATAAGAATGATATTATTATACATAAGTTTTTCTTCAATCCCCTCGCCGACCCATTGAACCTTTCCAGCAAAAGGAGTATATTTAATAGCTTCATCAACAAATTCTTTAATTGTATGGGTTTCTCCTGTAGCTATAACATAATTTTCGGGCTTTTCCTGCTGAAGCATCATCCACATGGCTTCTACAAAATCGGGAGCATATCCCCAATCTCTTTTAGAATACATATTTCCGAGGCTAACTGGAGGGACTAATTGTTTTTTATTTTGAACAAGCTGATAATTATTTGATAATTTTGAAAGCCCAATAGTAATTTTTCTTGTTACAAACGTTTCCCCCCTCCTTTCACTTTCATGATTAAAGAGAATTCCATTAACTGCAAAAAGATTATAGGATTCCACATAATTTTTAAGAATCCAATAAGAATATAATTTAGCAACTCCATAAGGGGATCTTGGGTAAAATTCTGTGGTTTCTTTTTGAGGTATTTCTATTGCTTTTCCAAATAATTCTGAAGTGCAGGCATTATAAAGTTTTGATTTGGGAGAATGTTTTCTAATAGCTTCTAAAACATTTAAAGTTCCTATTGCATCTACCTCTGCTGTATATCTCGGAAGTTCAAATGAAACTTTAACATGAGATTGAGCTGCCAAATGATAGATTTCATCCGGCTGTATATTTTTTATAAGATCATCTAATGCTAAAGCATCAGTCATATCCCCAAAATGTAATTTAAGATTATGATTATTATAAATATGATCAATTCTTTGAGTATTAAAGGATGAGCTCCGACGTATAATTCCGTGAACTTCATACCCTTTGTTCAAAAGAAATTCGGTAAGATATGAACCATCTTGTCCGGTAATTCCAGTTATTAGAGCTTTTTTCATGTTTATTTTATTATTTTCCAATTCATTTTTAAAACAGCATTAATATTTGGTCTACTATATTCGTGATAAAAAAGACCCTCATTTCTTAACTTTATACAATCAATAAGGTTCATAAAAGAACTGTTCATTACATGAACCTCTTTAGCCTTTTCTATTGTATATAAGAAATCGTAAAGAGATATTTCTTTATTATCAGGACGAATTTGTTTAATTTTATTAGAAATCCCTTTTATAACAGGTCTTTCTTTACTTTCATGAATAAAAATAAAATTTTCCCCATCCTTTAAATGAAGAACATTATAAAATACATCTTTTTCCTTATCCAAATCTCTTTTAATATAAAATTTATCCCACTTATAATTAAATGGAATATTAGCTATATTATAAAAAATTTCATCAAAGGTTTTAGTATTTTCTAATGAATTCATTATTTGAAGAAGCTTATTATGACCAACAACGAGATAATTATTGTCAGGGGAAATTTCCATGAAGCTATTCACTTCTAGATCATCCATAGAAATAATTTTTATTTTGCTATTATCTTCATACATTCTTAATATATTTTTTGTATTTGCAGGTTTAGCAAAAAGAAAAACTTTATCATATTGTTCTGCAAAATGTCTTACTAATCCATTGCAAATAATATGGTCCCCCAACCCTAAATGGTGATATATATAAACGGAATTCATTATTTTTTGATTATATCAATTAGCCAAGGTTCAAAACTTTTTAAATTATTTTCTAATTTTTGTTTTTGTTCATTTGTAAATATAGGTTCATTATATTTAGAATAAAAAAATTCATCATCCTGATCCATCCTCTTTATAGTATCGAGAAAATTATCCCCCAGGTCTTTTGCATTTAAAAAAGCTTTTTCATTCCAATCCTCATTTACCCGTGGATCCCCCATATAAATCGGCATACTCCCAGCAAGGAAAGCATCCATTAATTTTTCTGTACAATAATATCGAAATATTGTATTTTCGTATGCAAGCATGAATTTATGAGAATGTTTGAGAAAAAATTCATCTTTTGCATCTCTCCAATATTTTTCCTTACTATAATTTATAAGCGATAAATCATTAGTTAAATATCTCCCATAAGAATAAACAGGTTTATATTGGGAAAGCTGAAGATAAGCCCCATTTCTAATAAAATTAGAAGGATTAGATACCGTAAAAGCACAGAATCTTTCAAAATTTTCAAGCCTTCGTCGTTCAAATAATCGATCTTTTAATTCTGGCTTAAGAAGAATATAAACTTGCCAGAGGGGAAGCCTATAATTAGTTAATGTTGGGGGATCAAACCCTATTGTTGCGCTTGCTTCATTAAGAGCAATATTAATATTATTTCTAATATTGTCATTATAATTATTTCTGATATTTTCTGCAATAAAAAGAATTTTTTTACATTTAAAACTAGAATTTGCATTTCCAAATATTGAATGAAAAACAACATCTGGATTCTTTTTATCCAAAATAATTTCAAAATTTCTTTTCAAAATTGGAGTTATAAAATCCTCATCCTTCCATTCTGGCCAAAAATCTGCAAACCAAACTTTTAATTTATCCATTATTCGTAATCATTATCATTTATTCCAATCATATAAACAGTTCTTATCTGTTCATAGTTTTTATTTTCTCCTCTTATATTTGAGGTAAGATCTTTTGCAGGAACAACTAATGGAGGACTTGCAACATAGAAATTAAAGCCTTCATGAGTCATCATATTAAAAGTAATACTATCCGCTATCATTGGAGCAGCATCAGCAAGCTGAATATATCTTTCCATTGCTCTTCTATTCATGCCATAAGCTAAAATAGACCAGCTTCCATAGCCTTTTGTCCACCTTGGTTTTACTCTTACATTCTGAGCATATAATTGAGCCTGGAATGAATAAAGAAGAACCCCATCAGCATCCTCCGGTATACTATTAAAGTATTTAGATTCGAGATTTTCCCAATCTTTATGAAAAGCGCAATCATCTTCAAATATGAAAAGACTTTGTGCACCCTCAAGTAAAGCAGATTTAATAACATGATAATGAGATTGCATTGCTCCAAGTTCATTAGGAAATCTTGGATTGAATCTTATTTTCATATTATCTGGGCTATTCCATCTTTTGTAATAATCCTCTAATAATTGAGCCGCATATCCCGGAACTACAGGACGATAAAATTCTACCTCAATCCCATGTTTAATAAATTGGGCTAAAGAATACTTATACTTATCTTCCCTTTCTTTTAAGCAGATGCAAACTACTTTATTGTATTTTTCGTTTATTAAACTCATTAGAATGGTTTTATTTGTTCCCAAGGAGAATCAGGAGACAGAAAATGTCCGCCGCCTGCTATATTTTTATATTTTACAATCGATTGATCAGTAAGTTTTAAGTAATCAATAATTCCTTTAGGGGAAAGATCAAAATTTTCTTGAACTACCTTTATTAAAAATTCTTCAGGCAAAGAACTATCTGAATCGATAGCTATGCTGAACGGTTTTATATGTCCAATAGCATAAGATAATTGGACAAGAGCTTTATCGGCAAGACCATTAGCTACAATACTCTTAGCTATATGACGAGCCATATAAGCTGCAGATCTATCAACTTTTGAAGGATCCTTGCCACTAAAAGCACCACCTCCATGAGGGGCAAATCCGCCGTAAGTATCCACAATGATCTTTCTTCCTGTCAATCCAGAATCTCCTTCGGGACCTCCGATAAAGAAAGGACCTGCAGAATTGAGAAACATTTCAACATCTTTTTTAGGAAGATATTTCCAATATTTGTCGAGAACTGGATCTACTATTTTATCCTTTAGCATTTCTTGAACTTCTTCTACACTTAGAAGCGGGCTATGAAAAGAAGAAAGAATAACTCGGTCTATAAAGATATTTCCATTTTGATACCAGCAGCAAACTTGAGATTTATTATCAGTGAACAAACCTTTTATATCTCCATTCAAAATTCCTTTATTTAAGGTATTAAGAAGATCTGCTGCAATAACATAGGGAACAGGGAGATAATAATCTGTATTTTCGTTTGTTGCATAGCCAAACATAATAC
>ENA-UPXM01002454-UPXM01002454.1-activated-sludge-metagenome-genome-assembly--contig:-NODE-2454-length-21708-cov-12.611832_pt1 | contig 21708 bp, 17 predicted proteins | sample MGYA00238178_ERZ772708 | MGnify/ENA primary metagenome ERZ772708 (study PRJEB29002, sample SAMN05720212) | activated sludge metagenome | isolation source: anaerobic digester from wastewater... | reverse complement strand
TACATTTTTAATATCTAACCTCTTACCTAATTTTTCTACATCTTCTAAAAGTATCACTTTCATATTTTTATTATTTTAATTGTTAAACCATTCTATATCATTCCTTGAATAACTTCAAGTGCCTTTTTTAATTGAACATCATTTCCAGCCTCATATTCTTCTAAATTAAATTCAACTCTAATATCAGGCTCAAGTCCTTTTTCAGAAACCAAATCGCCACTAGGGGTGAGCCAATGAGCTACTGTAATTTTAATTGAAGAGCCATCGCTTAAGTATTCAAGTTTCTGAATAGAACCTTTGCCATAAGAAGTCTCTCCTATTAATAAAATATTTCTATTATCTCTTAGCGCGCCAGCAACAATTTCTGAAGCTGAAGCCGAACCTTGATCTATTAAGACAACTAATGGATATTCTAATAACCTTCCAACTCTTTTAATTTTCTCTTCTCTTCGTCTATTAAAAGAATCTTCTATTACAAAAACATCTCCTTTTTCTAAAAACCATCCAGCAATTTCTTGCGAAACATCAAGATAGCCACCAGAATTACCTCTCATATCTAATATAATTGCTTCAGCAGGACTATTGATTACCTCTAGTGCAACATTTTTAAAATCACTGTCGGCATTTTTATAAAAGTGATATAGACTTATATGTGCAATATTATCATCAATTAATTCCCATTCTACCGAGGCTACAGAAATAACATCTCTTGTAATTTTAAAATCTTTTGGCTCAGACCATCCTTCTCGTAAAATAGACAAAGTAACTTCGGTTCCTTTCGGACCCCTAATTAACGCCACTCCATCTTCTAAAGAAACATCTCTTGTATCAACATCATCAATTTTTAGCACTCTATCGCCACTTAAAATTCCAGCATTATAAGCTGGAGTTCCTTTTAGTGGAGATATAACTTGAAAGAAACCATCCCTTACTCCAATCTCCATACCAACTCCCTCAAACTTACCTTCGGTATCTTCTAAAAACATTTTAGTATCTTCTAAATTAAAAAAATTAGAATAAGGATCGCCCAAAGAATTAACCATACCGTCTATGGCACCATGAATTATGGTGGCACGATTAATATCATTAGCTCCAATAAAATTGTTAATAATTAACTGATAAGCCTCATCAATTAATTTGAAATCAGTTTCATTGAGTCCAAAGATATAATTCTTTTTAGTATGATATCCCAGAGTAAAGCTAATAGATGTAACAATTAACAATACTAAAAAATAAAATAATATCTTTTTTGTTTTCATAATATGTGCCCCGCGTAGGATTTGAACCTACAACCACCGGCTTAAAAGGCCGTTACTCTACCATTGAGTTAGCGGGGCATTAAAGACCCTCTTTTGACAATTCTTTCAACAAATCTCTTTGCCTACTACTTAACTTCTTTGGAACATCTATCACTATCTTCAAAAATAAATCACCAACACCTGTTCTGGAAAAATGTGGAATTCCTTTACCCGACACTCTTAATATTTTTCCTGATGGTATTCCTGCTGGGATTTCTATTAAAAGCTTTTTACCCTGAATACTTTTTAATTCTATCTCGCCTCCCATTGCCGCCAAAGAAAAAGGAATTGATTTAACTGCATGAAGATTATCTCCCTTTCTCTCAAACACAGGATGTTCCTTAATAAACACCCTAACATATAAATTACCATTTCGTCCACCCTTCTTACCTGCATTACCCTTATTGGGAACCTTAAGCACTTGATCAACATCTACTCCTGCAGGGATAATAACATCTATTTCTTCTTCTTTTTTCACCCTTCCTTCTCCACCACAAACATTACAAACCTTACCAGGTTTTTGTCCTTCTCCCCAACATTCAGGACAAATTGTTTCTCTAGTATATGTCCCAAAAATGCTTCTTTTTATTTCCTGAACTCTTCCTGTTCCGCGACAAGCAGAACATTGATTTCTTAAAGTTCCTGGCTCAGCGCCATCTCCATGACATCTGCTACAAGTAGCAAATTTTTTAATTCTAAACTTCTTCTCTTGATCCTGCAAAATATCTTCTAGAGACATTTCTATGCTCACCTCAATATCTTCCCCTCTATTTATGTCAACATTGCTTGCCCTACTAGAGCCCCGAAACATTTCTTCAAATATATCGCTAAAATCACTAAATTCAAACCCTCCCTCAAATCCAGTTTGATTAAAATTAAAACCTGAAGCATCCCCCTCAAAAGTTTTTCCAAACTGATCGTATTGTTGTCTTTTTTGATCATCGAAAAGTGTTTGATAGGCCTCGTTTACTTCTTTAAACTTTGCCTCATCTCCTTCTTTTTTATCAGGATGATACTTATGAGCCAACTTACGGTATGCTTTCTTTATTTCATCTTTAGAGGCACCACGAGAAACTCCTAAAATTTTATAATAATCTTTCATTATTCTTCTTTATACTTACCTTCTTCGGGCTGATTGTCTTTTTTTTCTTCTGTCTGACCATCTTTGCTTTCATACATTTTAGCTCCAATCTTTTGAATTAAATCAGAAAGCTCAGATGTTTTGCCCTTAATGTCCTCTATACTATCACCATCTTTAACTTTTTTCAACTCTTCAATTTTATCCTGAACTTCTTTCTTAGATGTTTCATCAATTTTATCACCAGCATCTTTTATTGTTTTTTCGGATAAATAAATTGTATTATCGGCTAAATTTCTTGCCTCAATAAGGTCTTGGTTTTTCTTATCTTCTTCAGCATGAGCTTCGGCATCTTTTTTCATTCTCTCAATCTCTTCTTTTGAAATATTGGTAGCGCTTTCTATCCTTATTGATTGAGATTTACCAGTTGCTTTATCTTTTGCCGAAACACTAAGTATTCCATTAGCATCAATATCAAAAGAAACTTCTATTTGAGGAATACCTCTTGGTGCAGGTGGAATACCATCTAGCATAAATCGGCCAAGAGTTTTGTTGTCTTTTGCCATAGGCCTCTCGCCTTGAATTACATGAATATCTACTGATGGCTGATTGTCTGAAGCAGTGGAGAAAACTTGAGTTTTAGATGTAGGAACAGTTGTATTTTTGGGAATTAAAATAGTATTAACTTCTCCGAAAGTTTCAATACCCAAAGAAAGAGGAGTAACATCAAGTAACAAAACATCTTTTACATCTCCTTGCAATATTCCCGATTCAATAGCAGCTCCAATTGCAACTACTTCGTCTGGATTAATTTCTTTATTAGGCTCTTTGCCAAATATTTTCTTAACTTCTGACTGAATTTTAGGCATCCTTGTCTGCCCGCCAACCAACACTACAGCATCTACTTCCTCTGGTTTAATTTTGGCTTCTTTCAAAACATCAATCACTATTTTAAAAGACTTATCAAGATAATCTTTAACCAGATTCTCTAGTGTAGCTCGAGTGAGTTTCAATAATAAGTGTTTTGGTCCTGTGGCATCTGATGTGATAAAAGGAATATTAATCTCTGTTTCAAGTGAAGTTGATAATTCTATTTTTGCCTTCTCGGCAGATTCTTTTAATCTCTGTAAAGCTAATTTATCTTGAGATAAATCTATTCCTTGATCTTTTTTAAATTCTTCAATAATCCAAGAAACAATTCTGTTATCAAAATCCTCTCCTCCAAGATGAGTATCTCCACCAGTAGCCTTTACTTCTACTGTGTCTTCTCCAATATCCAAAACTGAAACATCAAATGTTCCACCGCCAAAATCATATACAACAACTTGCTGGTCTTTCTTTTTAGTAAGACCATAAGCTAACGCTGCAGCAGTCGGCTCGTTAATAACTCTTCTAACATTTAATCCTGCAATTTCTCCAGCAATCTTCGTTTCTTTTCTTTGAGCATCGTCAAAATATGCTGGACAAGTAATAATAGCTTCTTTAATTTCTTCGCCCAACTTACTCTCAGCATCTTTTTTTAATTTTCTAATAATCATTGCTGATATTTCAGCTGGACGATACCATTTATCTCCCATTTTAACCTCAACACTTCCATCAGCAGCACTCCTAATTGCATAAGGAAGAATCTTTTTGCTCTCTTGAACTTCTTTGTCGGAATACTTCCTACCAATAAGACGTTTTACTGCAAATATTGTATTTTCAATATTTGTAATTTGCTGTCTTCTGGCAACAATTCCAACAATTCTTTCTCCATTTTTACTAAGAGCAACAACGGAGGGGGTTGTTCGAGAACCCTCAGAATTTTCTATTATCTTTGGCTCTCCTCCTTCCACAAATGCCACCGCTGAAAATGTTGTTCCTAAATCAATTCCAATTATTTTTCCCATATTTTTATAATTAGCGGCCCCTTTTAGGTCACTAAACGATTATTTAATTACTTTTACTTTTGTTGGTCGAATAAGTTTACCTGATTTGATATAACCTTTTGAAACTTCTTCAACAACTACACCACTTTTTTCACCGTCCACCATTTCTACTGCCTCGTGAAAATTAGGATCAAAGTCTTTACCAACAGCACTAATAACTTCAACCCCAAACTTACTCAAAAACTCATCTAAACGACTTTTTATCTGCAACAAACCCTTTATATATTCATTTTTTTCTTCTTCTGGTATTTGATTCTCTGCCACCTCAAAATCATCAACAATATTTAATAATTCTAAAAGAAGAACTCTTTGACTATACTCAATTAAACTGTTAACTCTCTCCAGCTCATCTTTTTTATAATTCTCAAAATCAGCCTTACTCCGTTTCCACCCATTTAAATATTCTTCCTTCTTTTTTTCACACTCAACTAATTTATCTTTTTTATCCATAATTTTTATTATTTAATTCTTCTATAACCGATCTAATTAAAAATATGTTTTTATCATACGCCATTCTTTTTGGTCCAAGTATTGCAATTAAACCATCACCGGTTTCAACAAAACTACACCGAGAAATAATAATACTAAAATCATCAGACTTAGTGATTGGAATCTCTTTACCGATATAAGTATCAATTGAAGAATATTCCAGATCAAAAACATCAATATTATTTTCAAAATCATCAACCATTGATGCGAAATCTCTAACTTTTTTGGTTTCTGAAAAATCAGGGGCATTAAATGCTTCTTTCCAACCCTCTTTAATAAATAACCTATCATTTAATAAATAAGTAACAATTAAGGTAGACGATAGTGAAGCTAAAAGACGACTATACTCATGAATAAAAGATAAATCAAATAGCTTAAAACTAAAAACCCTCTCGTCTATCTTTTTTTTCTGATAATCTTTCTCCTCTAGAGAGTCCACAAAAAAACGATAGCCTTTATCAGTTGGAACTCTGCCAGATGAAGTATAAGGTTGCTCAATAAAACCCATATCAGTTAACTCTTGCATTTCTAATCTAATTGTAGCAGGAGAAAAATCAAAATGACACTTATTTTTAAGATACTCGGAACTAACTGGCTCAGCTAAATCAATATATGATTTAATCAAAGCTTTTAATATTATGTCTTGGCGTTGACTAATATTCATATATATAGCGATTATAGCAAATTTAAATTAGCAGTCAAGACCCTTGAGTGCTAGATTTTAAATATGCCCTATTTTCAAACCTTACATCAATATATTCTAAGTCATCTTCAATTATTTCTTTTTCCAATATTATTCTTAACACCCTGGCTTGACTAGATAATAAGTTGTTAAATGTAAACTTAATATCCCAGTTATCAAATGTATGGGCTACTATTTCTGAACCATTAATTTCAAACCAATAAACACCTACATCTTTTATCTCTTGCCATAAATTATTTAACTCAGATAATTTTTCTGGATCTATTGCTGTATCCTCTAAATTAAAACTGCCATTACTTGATATTAAAACCATATTTTTTGGCTCAGTCTTTTTGAATAAAAATCCATCTTTATCTATAAGAAAACAGCTCTCTAAACTACTATCACACCAAGTAGCAATGGCATTTCTTTCCATAACATTGACTACTAAAGTTCCAGGAAAATCTCGACGAACATTAACTAAATAAACTTCAGGAAATTCATTCAAAATATTATCTTTAATGATTACTCTATTAACAAGAAAAATACTTTTGGCGTTAATACTGTTATTGACCACATCTAAAACTCTTTTTTGATCCACCAATTCATTGCCCGAAATATTAATATTTTTAATCCAAAAGAATTCACAGAACACTGTCACATAAATTAAAACAAAAAACAAAACAACAAAAGCTAGCAATTTCCAAAAAAAAGACTTTTTATAAAAAGGGATTTTAGGTTTTCTACGATATGATTTCTTGTAACTCTTTTTCATAACTTTTCAAAAAAATATGTTAACCAATATCTTTTTGACAATGGCAAGTCTTTAGTATTTGGGTAGCTAATGGCTCTACCTCCAAAGCTTTTTTTAAAAAATGTTAGACCTGCCCATTTATGATTTGGATTATCGTCCGGCGCAATTGACCAAAAATCGTAGAGAAAAGCATTTCTTTTTTTTGCTTCTTTAATGGCAAACCATTGAACAATTTGAGGTACAGAAATAGTACTTGATAGAGCTTCTGATGCGCCATGATGATAAAAAGCCTTACCGCCAAACAAAACAACAAAAGCCCCAGCTACAAGTTTTTTCTTATAATAACCTAGAGATAAAAAAACATTATCATCAGAAGAAAAAACACTAAATTCTTTTTCTAAATATTCTTTTGAAAAGCTACTAAAACCATGCCTTTTTGACGTTCTTTTCATAAGACCATAAAAAGAGTTAATGTCTTTAATGTCTCTAGATATTGAAACGTTAATATCACTATTTCTTTCAGCCTTTCTAATTCTTCTAGAATATTCTTTTCTCATGCCAGATAAAATATCCTCTTCACTATTAGAAATATCTAAGACCCAACTTCTTGTAGGAAAAACTTTTGATGGAGAATCAATAAAACCATCTAATTGATTATCAACTATTGGCGCTATTCTTATAAAAGAAACCTTTTCATTAACAGCAATACTTTTTATATCTGATAGTGTTTCTTCTAAAAATTTGCTGTCTTTAATTATTGGAAAATGATTTAGAAGTAAAAAACTTCCCTTTTTAGCATGAACTTTAGATGCTAAAAAAATAGACTTCAAATCTCCACCTTCAAACAAACCCTTCCGCCATATTTTATCACCTAGACTTTTTCTAAATTCACCCCAATCCCAAGAATTAACAAATGTTCTTTGCGGAAAACTTTTAACAAAATTATCCCAAATATCTTTGTCTTTTATTTCAATCATTCTTTGGCTTCATTAATGGAAAAATTTGACACTCCCTAATAGGCTTATCCATTAAGAAACTAAAAAGTCTCTCAGATAATCCAAAACCACATGTTGGTGGCATTCCATATTCTAGTGCTTCTACAAAGTCGTGATCAAACATCTGAGCTTCAACATCTCCAGCATCTCTAAGGGCTTGTTGTTCTTTAAATCTTTCAGCTTGATCAATCGGATCATTAAGCTCACTATAACCATTACCAATTTCAGAACCAGCTAAAATTACTTGAAACCTAGCTGCTATTTCTGGATGACCCTCAATTCTTTTGGCCAAAGGCGAAATCTCTACTGGTTGATTAATTAAAAATCCAGGACCACCAATACTCTTGCGACAATATTTCCATAGAGAATCTATTGCCCTTGTTCTATTAAATCTTTTTTTATCATACTCAACCTCAAGCTTGTTAAGAGTTTTTTCTATTTCTCCTAAACTGGCTTCATTAATATTAAGACCCGTTTTACTGCTAATAATAGAACGATAATCGTATCTTTCCCATTTTTTTGACAAATCAACATCAAAACCTTTAATCTTAAATTTAAGAGTTCCAAATGTCTCTTGAGCGATATAACGATACATTTCTTCAACAAGTTTCATTCCTTTTTTATAGTCCGCATAAGCCCAATAAAATTCCATCTGAGTATAGTCTTGTAAATGTTCGTTACTCATACCTTCGTTTCTAAATTGCCTACCTATTTCAAATGTTTTTTCAAATCCAGCTATCATAAGTTTCTTTTGCCATAACTCCCCAGTTGATATTCTTAAATAGAGATCAATATCAAGTACTTTATGGTGAGTAATAAATGGCTCAGCATCAGCTCCTCCAGCAATTGTTTCAAGAACCGGAGTTTCTACTTCTATAAAATCCCTTTCTAAGAGAAAATTTCTTATAGAGTTCCAAAAGATAGATCTCTTCTTAATCATACTCTTAACTTCTGGATTAAATATAATATCCAAGTACCTTTTTCTAAAACGCTCTTCTTCGTCTTTTAGTCCATGCCATTTTTCTGGCAAAGGCAATAATCCCTTGCTAATTATTTTGAAATCACTAATATTTATTGTTTTTTCTCCTCTTTGAGTAACAAAAAGAACCCCTTTAACTTGAATAAAGTCCCCAATATCAAATATTTCGTTGTAAAATTCATACCCGCTAGAACCAACACCATCCGCCCTTATTAAACCCTGGATTGAACCAGTTCCATCTTCAATATTTAAAAAAGATGCTTTACCGTGACCTCTTTGAGATCTTATTCTACCAACTAAATAAATCTCTTCTTCTTGTTTGGACAATTCAGAAAACTTATCTAAAACTTCAAAAATAGTATGAGTTCTTTTAACCTCCATCGGAAAGGGATTGATTCCTTGGATCTTAAGTTTGTTCAACTTCTTTATTCTATTGTCTCTAATTTCGTCTATCGTTGCCATTTATTTTATTTCTATTATTTTATACTCCACCACATCTCCATCAGGAGATTCAAATTTAAAAACATCGCCCACTTTCTTACCAAAAAGAATTTTTCCAATTGGAGAATCAACTGATATTTTATTCTCTAATGGATCAGCTTCAATTGAACTTACAATTTTAAAAGTTTCTTTAGAACCACTACAATCAACTACTACCGTAGATCCAGCCGTAACATTATCTGACTTTTCTATAGAAAATGTAGAATGATTACGTATCATATTTTCTAACTCTTTTATTCTTCCTTCCAAAAAAGCTTGATCATCTTTCGCCTCATGATAAGCTGCATTTTCTTTTAAATCTCCAAAAGATATTGCCTCTTTTAATCTTAAAGCGAGCTCTCTTCTTTTAGGACCCTTTAAAAACTTAAGCTCACTCTTAAGTTTATCCATTGCTTCAATACTAATATTTTGTTTGTTTTCCATATTTAATGTATAGCACAATTTAGCGGTTTTCAAAATACCATTCTAATATCTCTTTAGCAACTGGCAAAGCTGCTGCTCGCACACCCTCTACTTCTTCAATCATAACAGTTAAAACTATTTCGGGGTCTTCATATGGTGCAAAAACTGTTACCCAGTTGTGATAATATCCTGCTTTTGGTATTTGAGCGGTTCCTGTTTTAGCAGCCACTGCAACTGGTAGACTATTTAGTGTTGTAGCTGAGCCTTCCGTCACCGCAAGTCTCATCCCCTCTCTAACTATTTCTAAATTTTCTTTTTTTACAAAATCATGATTGAGCACCTCAACCTCTTTTTTCTCTATCACCTGACCATTATTATCTAGAACTTCTTTTAAAATCATTGGACGATAAAGAGTTCCTCTATTGGCGATAGCTACAAAAGAATTTACAACTTCTATTGGCGTGGTAAACATATATCCTTGACCAATAGACATATTATAATCATCACCAACTGTCCAAGAGCTACCAATATTTTCTTTCTTCCAATCCGGATCAGGCAAAAAACCTTCTTTTTCTTGAGGAATATCTATGCCTGTTTTAGAATTCCAACCAAACATCTCTAAATATTTTTTCATAATCACTGCTCCTAATCCTTTTTGCCCCCCATAACCACCCCCAACAGTATAGAAGTAAACATTACTAGAAACCGCAATAGCTCGTCTAAGATCTACCCAACCATGAGCTTGCCAATCTCTAAAAATTGAAGGTTGGCTAGGATTCCAAGGATTAGTAACAGATATTTGACCAGAAGAATAAAATTGCTTTTCAGGACTAACCAATTCTTCTTCTAAAACAGCTGTTCCAATAATCGGCTTTATTGTTGAGCCAGCCGGATATGTTCCAGATACTGCACGATTAAACAATGGATTTCTATTATCTTCAAATAATTCTGCTAATCCGCTAGAACTAATACCCCTGGCAAAAGCATTGCTATCAAATCCAGGATAACTAACCATGGCTAAAACACCACCATTCTTTGGATTTATTGCGATAGCAACGGCACCTTTAGAGTCTAAACTGTTAACCATATTTTCTAATGATTCGTATGATTTCTTCTGAAGACCAGCATCTATCCAAAGTACCAAACTATTTCCTGACTCGGCCATATCCGCTACTTCTTCCGATTTTATTCTACCTACCGCATCTTTTTCAATTTTCAACTTACCAGGATTAATTCTTAAATAATCCTCATAAAACTTCTCCAATCCTGTTTTTCCGATATAATCTTTTAAAGAATAATCACTAGATAATTCTTCAGGAGATATTTTACCGGTATAGCCAATTAAATGAGAAAATGCTTCAGCATTATCGTACTCTCTAATCATTTTTTTTTCTATTTCAAAATTGTCTAAATTTTTAGTTTTGATTTCTAAAAATATTAAATCTTTTTGATTAATATCTTCTAGAATAACAATTTTCTCATTTTTAGAATTATTAATTTTTTCAACAATATCGTCATAATCTAAGTTTAAATTCTTAGATAATTCGTTTATAAAATCAAATTCTTGATCGCTATCAGATTTAGTATAAACTAAAGAAAACTTAGGTCGATTAAAAACCAACTGGTTCATATTGCGATCATATATTATCCCTCTAGAAGACTCAATATCTTTGTATGCAAATTTATTCTTCTGAGCCATCTCATAGTAATCTTCTCCATGAACAACTTGCAGAGAAAAAGATTTACAGCCAAGAATTAAAAAAGATGAAAAAAATAATAAAAACAAAAGATAAAAAGCCCTTGCAGAAAGAGATACATTCATCTTTAAACCAATCTCTCCCCTATCATAACTAATCTTGTCTAAAAAAATTTCTTGAGGTTGTATTTCTTTCTGGTCTTTTAAATTAACCCTCCGACCATTAAAATCTTTGGAAAACCGATACTTGAACATATTTGTTTAATAAAATCCTTAAGACTAAAGCTACTACAATAAATAAGATGAAAAAAATAATAAAAACAAAAGATAAAAAGCCCTTGCAGAAAGAGATACATTCATCTTTAAACCAATCTCTCCCCTATCATAACTAATCTTGTCTAAAAAAATTTCTTGAGGTTGTATTTCTTTCTGGTCTTTTAAATTAACCCTCCGACCATTAAAATCTTTGGAAAACCGATACTTGAACATATTTGTTTAATAAAATCCTTAAGACTAAAGCTACTACAATAAATAAAAAGAAAAATATTCCTAATGAACCTGGAGATAAAATATCTATAATCAAACCTAAAAGTCCAGCCAAAATTATTCCTCCATCGGAATAAGTTAAAACATACATAGTAATTAAAAGTGGTAATATTAAAAATACAAAATCAGCTGTTATAATTAACAATAAAAAAAATAATATAAATAAGATTATTTCAACCATTAATTATAAAAACTTTTTTAATTCTTTTAATATCAAAAAATGGTCTAATTTCTAAAGTTTGAAAATGTTCAGTTTCGTCTTTTACTATTTCATTAACTAGTCCAATAAACAAACCACTAGGGAAAAGGCCACCTAAAGAAGCAGTAATTACGGCATCACCAATTTCAATTCCTTTATCTTTTTCAACTAAAGAAATATTTGTTCCGGTTAATAAGCCAAAAGCATCTCTTTTTAATATCTCTACATCGCAAGTAATATCTTCACTAGTAATTAATTTCACTCTAGAGAAATTATCAAAAACTTCATCTATAACACCAACCAAAACTTTGTGTTCAGTTATAACAGGCATTCCTTTTAATAAGCCATCTTCCTTACCCTTATTAACAACAAAAGAATTACCTAAAATATCTTTACTAGAAATATTAGCCAACAATAAATTAAAATCTTTATCTAGACCTAAACCAAGAGCAGTTCTTAACATCTCGTTTTCTTCTTCTAAAACAAGTAATTCTACTATTTTAGATGTTAATCTTTCTTTTTGATTTAGCAGACTATCCCTCTCTTCTTTAATTGATTGATTCCAGAAAAAATTAACATTACTAAAATGTGATAATACTCCAAAAGATAAATTTGATAATTTATCAGAAAACAAAAAAAGGAATAAAGACAAAAATACAATTAAAATGCAAAACGCTATTAATTTACTCTTTTCTTTATTCCTCTGAAGTGAAATCTTATACATAGACTAACTATACCCTATTTTTAATTTTTATACAAAAAATCGTATTCAATTCACGGGAACTACCTACTTTCGCGGAAAATCCACTATCATCGGCCTTGGTGCATTTCACTTCCGAGTTCGAAATGGAATCGGGTGGGACAACACCAGTATAGTTCCCTTGAACTAAATACGATTTAATTAAATTTTTGTGGCGATAAGAAACTAGCTAAAATTGCTTTGACCTATTAGTATTGCTTGGCTAAAGGCATTACTACCCTTACACCTGCAACCTATCAACCTCATCATCTCTGAGGGGTCTATGAGTTCTAATCTTGAAGTTGGCTTCGTGCTTAGATGCTTTCAGCGCTTATCCATTCCTAACATAGCTACCCAGCAATGCTCTTGACAGAACAACTGGCACACCAGAGGTTAGTTCACTCCGGTCCTCTCGTACTAGGAGTAAATCTTCTCAAAACTCAACGCCTGCGGTAGATAGAGACCAACCTGTCTCACGACGGTCTGAACCCAGCTCACGTACCACTTTAAATGGCGAACAGCCATACCCTTGGAAGCTGCTTCACCTCCAGGATGTGATGAGCCGACATCGAGGTGTCGAACAGGGCCGTTGATGTGAACTCGCGGGCCCTACCAACCTGTTATCCCCGGGGTAGCTTTTGTCTGATGATCTCCCGTGCTTCTAAAATCATACACGGTCGGTTCACTAAGTTCTGGTTTCCCAACTGCTCGACATATCCGTCTCACAGTAAAGCCAGCTTATGCCTTTACACAATCACTCCGATTTCCATCCGGAGCTAGCTGACCTTATAAACTTCTCCGTTACTCTTTAGGAGAAAAGCACCCCACTTAAACTGACCGCCAGAAACTGTCCCCGCCATACCTCACTATATTCAAAAGATTAAATACAGTGAGGTATGGCCAGGTTAGAATTAAGATTTTAAAAGAGTGGTGTCTCATTGGCGACTCCATTTTTCCCGAAAGAAAAACTTCAAAGTCTACCACCTACGCTTCGCATCTAAAATCAAAAGTCAATATCTGACTACAGTGAAGCTCCCGGGGTCTTCTCGTCTAGCCGCAGGTAACCGGCATCTTTACCGGTATTGCATTTTCACCGAGCACTTCGTCGAGACAGCCTCCCAGTCGTTAAGCCTTTCGTGCGGGTCGGAACTTACCCGACAAGGGATTACGCTACTTTAACACGGTTATAGTTACCGCGGACGTTCACTGGCACTTCGAGCATTCAGCCTTCCCTCGTAAACGAAGAAAGACCGACGCTGTTAATGTTCCAGCACTGGTCAGGCCTCAGCCCCTATACATCCTCTTACGAGTTTAGCAGGGACCTGTGTTTTTGATAAACAGTCGCTAGGAGTACTTTCGCTGCGGGGGATACATTACTGTATCCCCAGGTCTTATCCCGAAGTTACGACCACTTTTTTGCCGAGTTCCTTGACGAAGTTTCACTCGTTCACCTTGGCACACTTACGCCCACCCACCTGCGTCGGTTTACGGTACGGTTTCCTTATAAATTAGCTCCAAAAAAGCTTTTCTGGGAAGATTGCTCACTCAAATCGATGGAACCGAAATCCCACCTTTTCACGCTTCTTGGATTGCTCCTTAAAGAATGAATGGAAATTCAATAATCCACTTAAATTACTAATCTTCGTTCCTATTTGGAAATTTATAAGAAAGGGCCGGAATATTAACCGGCTGTCCATCGGCCTCACCTTTCGGTTGCGCCTTAGGTCCGCCTAACCCTTGGCTGATCACCATTGCCAAGGAAACCTTGGGTTTACGGTGTTCCGGGCTCTCACCGGAATTGCGGTTACTCATGCCAACATTCTCTCTCCCTCATCCTCCAGCAAGCCTCACGACTCACCTTCAACGAAAGAGGGATGCTCCCCTACCACTATTACTTAAAAGTAATAATTCTTATCTTCGGTATCAAGCTTTAGCCCCGGAAATCTTCGGCACAAAACTTCTTAGTTAGTAAGCTGTTACGCACTTTTTAAAAGATAGCTGCTTCTAAGCTAACTTCCTAACTATCAAAGAAGCTTCACCTCCTTACTTGCACTTAGCTTGAATTTAGGGACCTTAGATGAAGATCTGGGCTGTTTCCCTTTTGACCATGGAGCTTAGCCCCCACGGTCTGACTGCCTTCTTACAATTATGGTATTCGAAGTTTGATTGGACAGTCTAGGTTTCCCTACGAAAATCCATTCAGTGCTCTACCCCCATAATATATGAAAACGCTAGCCCTAAAGCTATTTCGGGGAGAACCAGCTATTACCAAGTTCGATTAGCTTTTCACTCCTTACCACAGCTCATCCCAAGATATTGCACGATCTACGGGTTCGGTCCTCCTTCCACTTTTCAGTGGAATTCAACCTGGCCATGGCAAGCTCACCTGGCTTCGGGTCGTCTGCCAGCCCTCAGTTTTGCACTGCAAAACTATACGCCCTATTAAGACTCGCTTTCGCTGTGCCTCCTCTCGGTAACGAGATTAGACAAAGGACTAACAGTCACTCGTTGGCTCATTCTGCAAAAGGCACGCCATCAGGGAATAAATTCCCCTCTGACTCCTTGTAGGCAAATGGTTTCAGGTTCTATTTCACCGCCCTAACAGGGCTACTTTTCACCTTTCCCTCACGGTACTGGTTCACTATCGGTAATGTTGAGTATTTAGCCTTGGCAGTTTAGTCCTGCCTGATTCCCACAAGGTTTTCGTTCCTTACGGTACTCAAGTCAAATATTCGAAGTGTGTGATAGTTTTCACCTACGAGGCTTTTACTCTCTTCGGCTCCGCTTTCCAGCAAGATTTGGTTAACCAAATCACAACTTGGTAATACTCCGTCTCTAATAAAAGAGAACATATTTAACTTACAACCCCCGACCACATAAGCCGGGTTTGGGCTCCTCCCGTTTCGCTCGCCGCTACTCAGGGAATTTTAATGCATAAGCATTCTTTTTTTCTTTTCCTCCACCTACTGAGATGTTTCACTTCAGCGGGTACGCATCCAATCTATTGATCAGATATCCTACTTTTAGTAGAATAGGTTTCCCCATTCGGAAATCTCCGGATCAAAGGTTGCTTAACACCTCCCCGAAGCTTATCGCAGTTACGCCACGTCCTTCATCGCCTCAACATTCCAAGGCATCCTCCATTTGCCTGTAAAAAATACAATTTTAGCTAGTATCTTATTGCCACAAAAATTTTCAATGTTCTCTCGTAATAATCTACTTGTGTTTAATCAGAATCAAACACCAAAAGACTATTAAGAAACAAAAAACCACTAACGAGTGGCTGATAAACTAACACCCAAAATCAGCCTTAAGTTTTTAAACTATATTTTTATTTATCATGACTGGTGGTAGTTTAGCAGTTTTCAAAAAGTTGTCAAGAGGCACAATTAAAGGCGCTCAAATTATAAGCGCCTTTAATAACTCTAATTACTCTTTTAGCTTATTTTTTATGTCTTTAAGAGTATCGCGAGCAAAATCTTGACCACCAAGGCCAAATGCAATTCCTCCAGCAATAACTATCAATGCAACTACACCTGTAAACAAAGTAATAATTAATTCTTCTGCAATTCCTAATTGAATAAGAATAGCAAATATTGCAAATATCCAAATAGACCATTTGACTATTTTCCCTGCAAAAGAAGTAAATTTAAACTTTGCTTTCTCAGTTGTAACAACAACAATTTTAGAAAGAAAATCTGCAAAAATTACTGCTACAACAAATATCAATGCGGCAACAATTACATTAGGAATATATGCCAATATCTCAGACATAAATTGACTAAAGTAGGTCAAACCAAATGCTCCAACTGCAGCCCATATAAAGATTATATATACTATCCACTTAATAATAGATCCAACAAAAGCAGATGCTTGTAAATTTATCTTTGCTTTTTGCATTGCCTCATGCCAATCTTCTTTTGCGAACAAATTATCAAATTTGATTTTCTTAAGAATTTCTGTTGCTAATTTTCCTAAACCATAAGCAATAAACCAACCAAAAATAAGGAGAAGTAAGCCCATAATTAAATTAGGAATGTAGAGCAAAAAAGATTCCCAAAGTGCAACCAACGCTTGAATTGTAACTGTGCTCCAATCTGCGCTCATATATTTTATTTATTTTAATTTAATTAAATTTTCGACCTTTTTGAAATACTAACCTTATTATATCTAAAAATAAATTAGAGTCAACTCTTTTTAGCTAACACTCTAATCATTTCTTTATTTTCAAAGATTACCTTGTAATTTCCAAACTTCTTCTCAATTTCTTTTTCTCCGCCAGTTGATTTTTTAACATCTATTATTAAGATTCCATTTTGGTTTAATTTATCGTAAACTGAATCTAGGTATGTAAATACTGGATAATGAAACCCCCAAGAGATAAGAGAAATTACAATATCAAAAGATTCTTTGAAATCTATACTATTGTTGTCATTAGCTTCCTGAATAAAAATATTATCAGAACTAACTCCATTTAATTCTAATACATTCTTAGAAATGTCTAGTGAGTTATAAAAAGAAGCTTTTCTTTTAAAACCATAATATATCTTTTTATTAGTATAAGTTTTATCTATTAGAAATATATTAATATTATTTGAATAATGTTTGCTAATTAAAACATCTATTCCAGCAACACCACAACCAATATCTAGAACAGATTTTGCATCTTCTAAAAAATAATCTTTAATCGTAGAGTATTCAAATTCAATATCTTTATTGTACTCTCTCTTTATTTCTGGACCATAAAAGAATATTTTTAATTCAGTGCTTAAACTATGAAACCAAACAAGCCCTATGTATCTCAATAAAGCAATCGAAGTTAAAAAGTTAAAGAATATATTGTCTTTTAAATAATGCGTTCTTTGAAAAAGGATATATTTTAAAGATTCTTCCGGTAACTTAATATTATTCATATTTTTGTGGACCCTGCCGGATTCGAACCGGCGACCTCCTCATTGCAAATGAGACGCTCTACCAACTGAGCCAAGGGCCCTTATCGTGTGGGCGTGGATGGAATCGAACCATCTACCTCTTCTTTATCAGAGAAGCGTTCTGCCAATGAACTACACGCCCTTTCTCTTTTTTGAAAATACAGCTTCTACTAAGTTATTATTAACTTTTTAAAACTAGCAGAAGTATTTTAATTGAATCAGTATAAACTCCCGAGTTAACAATAATTTTAGAATTTTTTAAAAATTCTTTTCTACGAAAACTGGTAATCCCAAATATCTCCAAATGATGGTGTTGCTCCTTGCTTCACCCCTTTAATATTTTCTTTAATCCATTTCTCGCTAGCAAAGCTATTTCTTACCAACTACCTACCAGAACCCAAGACAAACGTCTTTCCTACCCCCAAAGGTTTAACTTTCAAACTCTTTAACTTTGTTAATTACTGTATAAATAAACCTTACGATACTCAATAACCTCACACTTAAGATTAAACTTATCTAAAAAGTTTATCTTCTTGGGTGTTTTCATAACAAAAATATACTAGCAAAAATTAAAGATTTTAGCAATAAAAAATCCCCATAAATGGGGATAGTTTAAAGATAATCTTTTTTGAGCTGTCTCGAGGTTAGAGTTAAAGTGCCTAACCAACACCTTTGATTAGTTTAAGAATTCTCATAAACTAATCAAAATCGACTCTTTTGCAAAAATTAATTAATCCACGGACAGCTTCCGCTACCCGTGCCTTGTTACGACTTAGTCCCTCTCATTGAGCCTACCGTGATACCCTTACGGGTGCTTAGGGCATTCCCAACTCGCTTGACTTGACGGGCGGTGAGTACAAGGCTCAGGAACATATTCATCGCCACATAGCTGATTGGCGATTACTAGCGATTCCGGCTTCATGAGGTCGAATTGCAGACCTCAATCCGAACTGGGATCGGGTTTGGTGGGATTAGCTCCCTCTTGCGAGATAGCAACCCATTGTCCCGACCATTGTATCATGTGTGCGGCCCAGAGCGTCAAAGGGCCATGCTGATTTGGCGTCATCCTCACCTTCCTCCCAATTATCTCGGGCAGTCCTCTATGACACGTAAAACATAGAGTGAGGGTTGCGCATGTTACCGCATTTAAGCGTGCACTTCACAGCACATGCTGACGACAACCATGCAGCACCTGTTCACTTGTCCCGTGAAGGAGGTTTCTACTTTCATAGAAATTTCAAGTGAATTTCAAGCCCTGGTAAGGTTTCTCGTTTATCGTCGAATTAAGCCACATGATCCACCGCTTGTGTGAGCCCCCGTCTATTCCTTTGAGTTTTAGCCTTGCGGCCGTACTTCCCAGGCGGGATACTTAACGCGTTAGCTTCGCCACTTGAAGGGTCGACACTTCAAATAGCTAGTATCCATCGTTTACAGCATGGAATACCGAGGTATCTAATCTCGTTCTCTACCCATGCTTTCGTTCCTCAGCGTCAGGATCGTCCCAGTTAACTGCCTTCGCTTTTGGTGTTCCGGTCAATATCAACGGATTTTACCCCTACACTGACCGTTCCGTTAACCTCTAACGTCCTCTAGTTTGAAAGTATCTGTAGCAGTCTCAAGGTTGAGCCCTGAGGATTTAACCAAAGACTTTTCAAACCGCCTACGAACTCTTTACGCCCAATAAATCCGGATAACGCTTGAGGGTTCTGTATTACCGCTGCTGCTGGCACAGAATTAGCACCCCCTTATTCATAAGGTACCGTCAATCCGAAGACTTCTTCCCTTATAAAAGCTTTTTACACCCCGAAGGGCTTCTTCAAGCACGCGGCGTCGCAGGATCAGGGTTTCCCCCATTGTCCAATATTCTCGACTGCAGCCTCCCGTAGGAGTAGGGCCCGTGTCTCAGTGCCCTTGTTGGCGATCAGGCTCTAACCTCGCCTACCCGTCATAGCCTTGGTGCGCTTTTATCACACCAACAAGCTGATAGGCCGCGGGCTCATCACATTCCGGCATACTTGCGTATACCTTTACTCAATCCTTCTTACGAAGATTTGAGACTATCGGGAATTAGCCGATCTTTCAACCGATTATGCCCGTGAATGGGGTTGATTACCCACGTGTTACTAACCCATTTGCCATGCCACTAAAAGTAGCATTCGACTTGCATGCCTTATCCACGCCGCCAGCGTTCATCCTGAGCTAGGATCAAACTCTCTAAAAAAAATTCCTTTCGAAACAGCTCAAAAAAAATTACCTTACTTTAATTATCAATGTTCTCTCTTTTTACAAAAACAAACGCAGGAATAATTATCCTGAATTATAATCCTATGCTAGAAACTATATTAAATTATATAGCGTATACTATATCATATACAATACCTGTATAATCTTTTTGTTCAAATTTGTCAAGCTTGAGCCGACAGGGTGATTTGAACACCCGACCTACTGTTTACAAAACAGTTGCTCTACCGCTGAGCTATGTCGGCAAATTAATTTTCCTTACTATTCCTTTTCCTAATGTAGTAAAGATGATCAGCTATTCTTTTTTCAAAACGCAAAATTAAAACTCGAATTCGGGAAAGTATTCTTTGATAAATATTGATCCAAGAAAACTCCGAAACAAATCTACTATTTTTAAAACCTAATATTTTCTTTTTAAAAAAATTAGCATCTTTAGTTTGATAAACTTCTGAATTAATACTACACAACTGAGGAACTTTTTTTAAAAAAAGAACAATAATCGCTAAAGAACTAACTAATAGAAAAAAGAAAAATATTTGCTGAATAATCATAATGAATATCTTGTAAACCTAGCTATTGTAATATTTTCTCCGGTTTTAGCGATACACTCTTTTACTATTTCATCAATAGTTTTAGAGTCATCTTTGATCCAAGGTTGTAACATCAAAGAAACTTCTTTTTTGTAATTATCAACTTTGCCTTGAACCATCTTCTCTATTATATCGTTGGGTTTACCACTATTCTTAGCCTGCTCTATAAAAATTAATTTTTCTTTTTCTAAAACATCAGCTGGAATATCGTCTGCCTTAACAAACATCGGATTCATAGCAGCTATTTGAAGACAAATCTCTTTTAATAAGTTTTGGAAGTCTTCAGATTTTGCTACAAAATCAGATTCACATCTTACATCCAACAAAACACCAATCTTTCCGTTTTGATGAATGTATGATGCTATTCTCCCCTCTCCTGTAATTCTCTCTGACTTTTTGGCAGCCATAACCTGACCCCTTTTTCTTAAAATTTCTTTAGCAACTTCAATGTCTCCACCAGCCTCTTCACAAGCCTTTTTGCATTCCATTAAAGATATACCTGTTTCTTCACGAAGTTTTTTTACATTGTCTAAATCGCTCATATTATTTTTTTAAAGATAAAACTTTTTCTTTTAAATTATTTAAAATATATGAAACTGAAGATACCGCATCGTCATTAGCAGGTATAATATAATTAGCTAACTCAGGATTAACATTAGTATCAGCAATAGCTACAATTTTAATATTTTTATCTAGGGCTTCTTTGACAGCTAAATAGTCTTTTTCCATATCTAAAACAAAAACAACATCGGGAAACTTAGACAAACTCTTTAGACCTTCAAACTTTTTTTTCAAAGATTCTATTTCTCTAGAAATATCTAACTGCTCTTTTTTAGTATACTTTTCTAACGAACCATCTTCTTTTTGTTTTTCTAAATCTTTTAAGTAATCCACTCTCTTTTTAATATTATCAAAATTAGTAAGAGTTCCTCCAAGCCATCTCTCAGTAACATAAGCGAAATTACATTTTTCGGCAAAACTTTTAACAATATCTTTAAATTGAACTTTTGTTCCTACAACTAAAACCTTTCCATCTTTAGAGACTACATCTAGTAAAAAATCAAAAGCTTCTTTCATCTTTTCTTCTGTTTTAGAGACATCTATAATATTCACACCACCCCTTACACCATAAATATATGGCTCCATTTTAGGATGCTTCTTATTCTTTTTGTGACCAAAATGTAAACCAGCCTCAATCATCTTCTCGGCTTCTATTTTATTTGAATCAATTTCTTCTTTTAAAATCATATTGTTAATTACTTAATAGTGTCATTAATTTAACATTATTTCAAAATTAAATCAAGACCAGTTTGCCACAATAATAGAAATATGCTAACTAAACTTTGGAGGTTATTATGAAAAGAACTTTAAAAATCGTCACACTTAAAAGTAATGACGTTATGGAAGCTTGGATTAGGCTTGTAAAGTATTGCCTACAAAACGAAGCCCCGATTGTTTTTGGAGATGAAAACGATCCAAAGAGGATCGGAGCAGAAATATGCTCTAGGGTAGTACTGGAAAAGAATGCCGTAGAGCAGCTAATCAATGGAGTAGCCCTAGGGGACGACCCTCGCTGCCCATTTGGCAAGAATGCTATTCAGGCATATATTAACGAATATACGCTTGAATACATTGAGGAACAATCAAAACTCCCGATAGG
>ENA-UPXM01002451-UPXM01002451.1-activated-sludge-metagenome-genome-assembly--contig:-NODE-2451-length-21735-cov-6.267159_pt1 | contig 21735 bp, 17 predicted proteins | sample MGYA00238178_ERZ772708 | MGnify/ENA primary metagenome ERZ772708 (study PRJEB29002, sample SAMN05720212) | activated sludge metagenome | isolation source: anaerobic digester from wastewater... | reverse complement strand
AACCATTTTCTGGCGAATTCTAAATCCACTCCTTTTCTTTCCGCAAAATCTTTCAACTGATCTACTTTAATTTTTCCTACACCAAAATATTTCGCTTTTGGGTTTCCAAAATAATAGCCGGAAACTGCTGCAGTAGGAAACATTGCCAAACTTTCGGTCAATTCTAAACCGATATTTTCTTTCACCTTCAACAATTCCCAAATTGTGGTTTTTTCCAAATGATCCGGACAAGCTGGATAACCTGGAGCAGGACGAATTCCCAAATATTTTTCGGCGATCAGATCTTCGTTTTCTAAATTTTCATTTTCTGCGTATCCCCAAATTTCTGTTCGAACTTTATAATGCAAAAATTCTGCAAACGCTTCTGCGAGACGATCTGCCAAAGCTTTTACAATAATGGCGTTATAATCATCGCCATCATCGTAATATTTTTGGGCCAATTCTTCCGTTCCGAATCCGGTTGTCACTGCAAAAGCTCCTACATAATCTTGTTTTCCGGAAGATTTCGGTGCGATAAAATCACTTAACGCATTATATTCTTTTCCGGCAGATTTCTTCAATTGTTGTCTTAACGTTCGGAATTTCGCTACTTCGTTTCCATCTTCATCTGAAATTAAAATATCATCCTCTTCATTTGAATTCGCCGGGAAAATTCCGAAAATTCCTTTGGCGGTAAATAGTTTTTCGTCCAGAATTTTATCCAATAAAACTTTGGCTTCTTTAAATAATTCTGTGGCTTGTTCGCCAACAACCTCATCGGTTAAAATCTGCGGATATTTTCCGTGCAGTTCCCAACTACGGAAAAACGGACTCCAATCCACAAAATCCAGTAATTCCCGTAAATCCTGATTTTCAATAACTTTAATTCCTAAGAAATTCGGTTTCGATATTTCTTCATTTTCCCAATCGATGCTGAATTTCTGCTTTCTGGCTTCTTCAATCGTTACATATACTTTCTCAATCTGGCGATCTAAAAATTTGATCCTAAAATCTTCATAATCGATTTTTAATTCGGCTTTGTACTTTTCATTATTGTGATCTAACAACTGAGAAACCACGCCAACTGCTCTGGAAGCATCATTTACATGAACAACAGTATGTCCGTATTTTGGAAATATTTTTACCGCGGTATGCGCTTTTGAAGTGGTTGCTCCTCCGATTAACAAAGGAAAATTTAAATTTTTTCGCTGCAGTTCATCGGCAACGTGAACCATCTCATCTAAACTTGGCGTGATTAATCCACTTAATCCAATCACATCAACTTGATGTTCAATGGCGGCTGCAATAATTTTTTCTGCCGGAACCATTACTCCCAAATCGATGATCTCATAATTATTGCACCCCAAAACGACGCTCACTATATTTTTTCCGATATCGTGAACATCGCCTTTTACGGTTGCCATTAAGATTTTTCCGTTCGGTTTTTGCTTTTCATCTTTTTCTGCTTCAATGAAAGGTTGCAAGTAAGCCACGGCTTTTTTCATTACTCGCGCAGATTTTACAACCTGTGGCAAAAACATTTTCCCACTGCCGAAAAGATCTCCAACCACGCCCATTCCGGTCATTAAATTAATTTCAATAACGTCTAAAGGTCTAGAAGAATTAGCTCTTGCTTCTTCCACATCTTCGAGAATAAACCGATCCGTACCTTTTACCAAAGCGTGTGTAATTCTTTCCTGCAAAGGTTCTTTTCGCCATTCCAGTTCTTCTACAAATTCTTTTTTGGTCGATTTTACGCGTTCGGAATAATCGAGAAGTCTTTCCGTTGCGTCATCTCGTCGATCGAGCATCACATCTTCCACCAATTCCAGTAATTCTTTTGGGATTTCGTCATAGACTTCCAACATCGTAGGATTCACGATTCCCATGTTCATTCCCGCTTTGATCGCGTGATACAGAAAAACAGAATGCATTGCTTCCCGAACATTATCATTCCCACGGAACGAAAACGAAACATTGGAAACTCCGCCACTCACAGAAACATTTGGCAAGTTTTCCCGAACCCATTTTGTCGCTTCAATAAAATCAATAGCATTTCTGCGGTGTTCTTCCATTCCGGTTGCAACAGGGAAAATATTGAGATCGAAAATAATGTCTTCGGATGGAAAACCTACCTGATTCACCAAAATATCGTAAGATCTGGAACAAATTTCTAATCTTCTCTCGTAATTATCAGCTTGTCCCTCTTCATCAAAAGCCATCACAATGACCGCTGCTCCATATCTTTTAATGGTTTTTGCGTGCGAAATAAATTCTGCTTCTCCTTCCTTCAAACTGATAGAATTTACCACACATTTCCCCTGAACAACCTGCAATCCGGCTTCCAAAATTTCCCATTTCGAAGAATCGATCATGATTGGAATTCGGGAAATATCGGGTTCGGATGCAATTAAATTCAGGAATTTTACCATCGCAAATTTTCCATCGAGCAAACCATCATCGAAATTCACGTCCAAAATTTGAGCGCCACCTTCAACCTGATTTCGTGCAATATCGAGTGCTTCTGTGTAATTTCCTTCTTTGATCAATCGCAGAAATTTTTTAGAACCCGCCACATTGGTTCGTTCCCCAACATTGATAAAGTTGGATTCTGGCGTAATAACGAGCGGTTCTAAACCGGAAAGTTTTAAATATTTCATTTTTCTTAATTTTTTAAAAGCCACGATGTGGCGTAATCACTAACATTGGGTGAAGCCCAATGATTTACATGTAATATAGAGCGAAGCCCTGAAATCGCAGATTCGACGAAATCAAAGGGCGATATCCTTTTCATTAAATCTAATCCCAAACATATTTTTCGTCATATTCTACATTATATTTTTTCAAAAATGCCAAAAATTCTTCTTGAAACATTTTCTTTTGATGATGCTCTTCCTGATTAATAATATAATTTTTCACGATTTCAATTTCAGTTGGATTTACCGAAAATGCACCATATCCATTTTGCCAATAGAAATTTTCAAATTCAATTCCTTTTGTTTTAATCCATTTTGAAGAATTTGATTTTACTTTTTCAATTAAATCCATCAATGCAATTTTCTTTGATAATAAAAACAAAATATGAACGTGATCTTTATGACCACCAACTTGAATTGGGTTGCATTCTAAATTTTTACAAATTCCACCTAAATAACTGAACAATTCTTCTTTAATTGAATCACCAATTAAAGGCTGCCTGTGTTTGGTGCTAAAAACCAAATGCACATAAATTTTATTTAAAGATTGTCCCATTTCATTAGTGCTTTATTTTGAAATTTGCATGATGGTATTTTGATTTCTTTTAATTTTCATTGGGCGGCGCTGCGCTTACCCAATGCTTTTTATTTCGGTCTTTCAGACCTCTTTTGGTCATTTCTTTTTAATTTATCATTGGGTTGCGCTTCGCTTACCCAATGCTGTTGATTTCACCACTTCGTGGCTTTACTAATTCGATTATTATTACCAATGTTTACACCTCAACCGACAACCGACAACTTTCTTGGTTCATAATTTTTCACCAAATCAGCAATTGCTTTGATATGTGGCGGTGTTGTTCCGCAACAACCTCCGATGATATTGATGAGTCCTTTTTCGGCATATTCACGGATTTGTTCTGCCATAAATTCCGGGGATTCATCGTATTGTCCGAATGCATTTGGTAATCCTGCATTTGGATAAGCGGAAATATAAAAGTCGGAATTTTTGGATAAAGTTTCTAAATACGGCGTCAATTGTTCGGCTCCTAGTGCACAATTAAAACCAACACTCAAAAGATTTAGATGCGAAACTGAAATCAAAAATGCTTCTGCAGTTTGTCCGCTCAAAGTTCGTCCGGAAGCATCGGTGATTGTTCCTGAAACCATGATCGGAATCTGAATATTTCTTTCTTCCTGAATTTCATCAATCGCAAAAAGTGCAGCTTTTGCATTTAAAGTATCGAAAATTGTTTCTACCAAAAGAATATCTGAACCACCATCTAAAAGAGCTTCAGCTTGTTGTTTGTAAGCAATTCTCAATTGATCAAAAGTGATTGCACGAAATCCGGGATCGTTCACATCCGGACTTAAACTCGCAGTTCTGTTGGTTGGACCGATGGAACCTGCTACAAATCTCGGTTTGTCTGGATTTTTTGCAGTGAATTCATCACAAACTTTTCTGGCGATTTTTGCAGATTCGAAATTGAGTTCATACACCAATTCTTCCATGTGATAATCTGCCATTGCGATGGTCGTGCCGGAAAATGTATTGGTTTCAATAATATCTGCGTCGGCTTCTAAATATTTGCGGTGAACTTCTTCGATTGCTTTTGGTTGCGTCAATGAAAGCAAATCGTTGTTTCCTTTTAAAGAACTTTCCCAATCTTTGAAACGTTCACTACGATAATCTTCTTCCGTGAAATTGTAGCGTTGAAGCATCGTTCCCATTGCTCCATCGAGAACGAGGATTCTTTGGTTGAGTGCTTGATATAATTGTGCTGTATTTTTCATATGTAGATTCTATTATTTTTAATGGTCATATGTTATCGCCTTCTTCATTGGTGTTTGTTTGCAAGAAAATTTGTTAATTGCGATTTCATATGTTAATTTTATTGTTCTTCATTTGTCATATGCAATCGCCTATCTTCATGCGCGTTTGTGTTTCCAAACCAATCATGGCGATTTCATAATTTTTTTGTTTTTTAAAGCCTTCATTTCTTTTTTAATTCGAAGAAATGCTCTTCATTTTAGCCCCGATTGACTCATAATTTAGATATTTATTTTGGAATCGTCGAAACTCGTTCCTCGTTTTGCAGCGGCATCCTTTTTTGCTTATCCGAATTTACTTTTTTTAAATAGGTTTTCAAAGCAAAAAAGATAGAGCGGAAAGCGGGACGAGTCTTGTTTCGAAGAACTCACTTTGTTGCTCCTAATTATTTTCCAAAGCCTGTTTTAAATCATTAATAATATCCTCAATATGCTCCAATCCGACGGAACAGCGCACCAAACCATCGGTAATTCCAACCGCATTTCGCTCCTCTACTGAAAGCTTAGAATGCGTGGTAGAAGCGGGATGCGTGACAATTGTTCGGGTATCGCCGAGATTTGCGGACAGGGAACACATTTTTATTTTGTTCAGAAAATTTCTGCCGGCTTCGATGCCGCCTTTTATTTCGAAAGCGACGATATTTCCGCCCATTTTCATTTGCTTTTTGGCAGTTTCGTAATTGGGATGTGATTGCAAAAACGGATATTTCACCACGGAAACATTGTGCTGCGTTTCTAAAAACTCGGCAACTTTTAAAGCATTTTCGCAATGTTTTTCTACGCGAATTGCCAAAGTTTCTAAGCTTTTACTCAAAACCCAAGCGTTGAAGGGCGACATTGCAGGTCCCGTATTTCTTGCAAATAAATAAATTTCGCGGATCAAATCTTTTTTCCCAACGGTCACTCCACCCAAAACGCGACCTTGTCCATCGATTAATTTCGTGGCGGAATGAATGACCAAATCCGCACCGTATTTTATCGGTTGCTGCAAATAGGGTGTCGCAAAACAATTATCCACGATGAAAATGAGGTTGTGTTTTTTTGCGAATTTTCCAAGAATTTCTAAATCTAAAACTTCAATCGCAGGATTGGTCGGTGTTTCGATATAGAGAATTTTTGTATTTGGTGTCAGATATTTTTCTAAATCTGTTTCATTGGCCTCAAAATAGGTTGTTTCGATGTTCCATTTCGGAAAATATTTGGTAAAAAGCGTGTGTGTGGAACCGAAAACGGAACGACAACTCACAATATGATCGCCAGAATTTAATAATGCTCCAAAAGTTGAAAAAATCGCCGCCATTCCTGTTGCGAAAGAATATCCATCTTCTGCGCCTTCTAATTTTACCATTTTTTCGGTGAACTCATTCACATTTGGATTGGAAAAACGGCTGTAAATATTTTTCTCTTTTTCTTCGGCAAAACTTGCACGCATATCTTCTGCATCTTCAAAAACAAAGCTGGAAGTTAAATAGAGCGGCGTAGAATGTTCATCAAAATGTGAACGTTCGTTTTGTATGCGGATCGCATTGGTTTCGAAGTTTGTTGATGGTTGTTGGTTGTCGGTTGTCGGTTGATCTGTATTCATCATCTTTTATCTTGCTTCTTGGCTCTTATGTCTTTACTATTTGTTTTCTGAAAGTCTTAAAATATCTCCGAAAACACCACGTGCAGTCACTTTTGCTCCAGCTCCGGCTCCCATAATGACAAGCGGATTTTCACCATAACTTTCGGTGTAGATCTCGAAAATAGAATCGGAACCTTTTAATTGTCCGAGTGCCGAATTAGCCGGAACGGAAATTAATTGAACATCCAATTCGCCTTTTTCCTGTTGCAGATCGCCATGTAAATCGCCAACGAAACGGAGAACTTCCCCTTCTTTTAGATTTTTTTTCACGTTTTCGAAATGTTCATCCAGAAAATTTAATTGAGTTAAAAATTCTTCTTGGTCTAATTTCACTAAGTTTTTCGGAATTAGATTTTCGATTTTAATATCGCTGAATTCGTTGCTTAAATCGAGTTCACGTGCTAAAATCAACAATTTTCGGGCGACATCATTTCCGGAAAGATCTTCGCGTGGATCTGGTTCGGTGAACCCTTTTTCCATGGCTTCTTTCAAAATGGTTGAAAACTTCTCGTCACGAACGGAAAAATTATTGAAAATATAACTGAGCGATCCTGAAAAAACACCTTTAATTCTGGTAATATTTTCGCCGGAAAGATGCAGTAATTTAATGGTATCAATTAAAGGTAATCCTGCTCCAACATTGGTTTCATATAAATATTTTTTATTTCTCTTTGCTAAAATATTTCTGAAATCGCGGTATTCTGAAATGGGCAACGTATTAAAAATTTTGTTGGATGAAACCAAATCAAAACCGTTTTCAGCCAAGGTTTTATAGTTTTTCACAAACTCTGAACTCGCTGTATTATCTACTACGATCAGGTTTTCTAACTGATTTTTCTGCGAAAAAGCGATCAAAGAATCTACGTTCGAATCTTGCTCCGAAACTAAAATATCATCGGACCAATTTTCATTAAAACCGTCTCTTTTAAAAGCAATTTTTCTGGAATTTGCGACTGCCACAATTTTTAAATCCAGTTTTTTTCGGTTTCGGATATCTTCAGATTTTTGAAGAACCTGTTCGATTAACGTGGAACCAACTTTTCCGTGACCAATGATTGCTAAATGAACCGTTTTCGGTTTCGCGAAAATCTCTGCTTCGATAATGTTTTTAGCTTTTTCATCCTGAGAAGAAGTTACGACAATATTGACACGATTTTCTGCAGAAATTTGATTTAATATGAGTGGAAAAATATTATTTCTCGCCAATTCCGACATTATTTTACTAAAATCCTGCGCTACAAAACTTAAAACAGAAACGTTATTAATACTATAAATCTGACTTACTTTTCCGGATTTTCTTTCGTTCTCAAATTCTTCGATCAAACAATTTACTGCTTTTTCCGAATCCGATTCATTAACCAAAACAGAAATTCCACTCTCTACGGCTTGCTGTGAAATGACTCCAACGCTGATTCTGGCGTAAGTTAAAGCCTTAAAAATTCTGCCGTCAATTCCTACTTCGCCCAAGAAATTCTTCCCTTCAAATTTAATGATGGATTTATGTTTTAAAATTTTTATTTCGGTTCTATTTTTCATTAAAAACTGATTTTAAGAGGTAGTTAAGTTGATCATATTCCATTAAAAATGCATCGTGCCCATGAATGGATTTTATTTCGTGATAGTAAGTGTTTGCGTTGGTTTTATGTAAAAATTCAAAACAATTCCGCATTTCAAAAGCCGGAAAAAACTGATCAGAATCAACCGCGATAAAATGGATGTTCGCGTTAATTTTCTTTAAATCTTCCTGATCCACATTAATCGACCTCAACAATTGATTCATCAGTCGATACGCTTTTAAACTGAACCTTTCGCTGAGTTTTTTTCCGTGGAAGTTGAGCCAATCGTGGGATTTGAATATATTCTGTTCAGGATGAATTTCGTTTTTGAATCGTTGATTTAAAGATTCCGGTGTTCGGTAACACAACATCGCATGAATACGGGCTTTTTCTAAAGGTTTTTCAGATTGGTTCAAAAGAAACTCTTGCACTAAACATTGAGCATTCAGCCAATCAGATGTTTTATAATCACACGCAATCGGAATGAAGTTTTCGGCCAAATCGCCTTTAATTGAAAGCATTTCCCACCCAATTGCACCACCGAGAGATCCACCAATAATGGTATGAAGTTTTGGGATGTTCAAAAATGCTAAACCTGAAAGAAAAATAGTTGCAAGATCTTTTGTTCTAAAATCGAGCGCATTATCAATCAAATTCCCATCGAAACCATTGCCTGGAATATTGAAACAAATGACAGAATACTGTGTAGTATCTATCATTTTATTTTCCCCAATTAAAGAATTCCACCATCCGTTTTCGCCAGAAACATTGGAGTTTCCGGTAAGTGCATGATTAACTAAAATAATCGGGGCAGAATGTAAATCCGGTCCGAATAACTGATACGACAAATCGATATCAAGAATTTTTCCTGATTCTAAAATCTGATTTTTGAGTTTGATATGTTGTAGCGAATTTTTCAATTTTTCTTAAAACTAAAATTGAAAATGCTACCAAGAATGGTAAAAAAAGTTTCTGTTATCTTCACCCAGACTGGGTAAGAATGTAGCACCTTCTTCGTTTCCGAAGGGTTGCCAAGGTTTCATAGAGTCTTATCTCTCCACCTTTCTTAATAACATTTTCAATATGTGTATGACCTAATATTCTGCAAAGGAAAGCATTATATTTAGATTTTACAAATTTTCGAAAATAATTTTAATTAGTAATTTCGCAGCAGAAATTTTATGATATGATTGCCGAAAAAGAACGAATGCTTGATGAGAAATGGAAAAAATGGGGTCCTTATGTAAGCAACAGACAATGGGGAACGGTTCGGGAAGATTATAGTTCTAATGGAAATGCGTGGGGACACACTACGTACAGTGACGCCATTAGTAGAGCTTACCGGTGGAGTGAAGATGGAATTGCAGGAATATGTGACTCTAAACAGCGACTTTGTTTTGCCTTTTCATTTTGGAATCGGAAAGATAAAATGATTAAGGAACGTTTTTTTGGACTGAGTAATCACGAAGGAAATCACGGCGAAGATGTAAAAGAATTATATTATTACCTCGATAATACGCCAACTCATTCCTACATGAAAATGGTTTATAAATATCCAATCCAAGAATTTCCTTATGATGAATTGGTTGCAGAAAACGGAAGAAGATCAAAACATGACTCCGAATTTGAATTATTAGACACCGGAATTTTCAACGACAATAATTATTTTGATATTTTCATTGAATATGCTAAAATTAACCATGATGATTTCCTAATTAGAATTGTTGTAGAAAACCGAAGCACACAAAAAGCACCTTTGGTTATTCTCCCAACCATCTGGTTTAGAAATAATTGGAATTGGGGACATGGAAACTACGAACCACAACTAAAATCCTCGGTCAACGGAGTTATCAATATTGATCACCATTCAATACCTTTAAAAAGGCTTTATTCCAGAGACCAAAACAGCATTGCATTATTTTGTAATAATGAAACAAATCCAGCCAAAATTTTAAATACAGTTTCGTCAGCGAAATTTTTTAAAGATGGAATTAATGATTTTCTAATTCAGAATAATACAAACGCAATAAATAAAGACCAGTGTGGGACAAAAGCCTGTTTCTTAATTGATACCGAAATTGAAGCAAAAGAAAGCAAAATTTTCGAATTTAGACTGAGTCCACATGAGATGGAAGACGCCTTTTTTAACTTCGACGATATCTTTAGTTTAAGAAAAGCAGAAGCCAATGAATTTTACAGCAGTATTCAACGGGAAATCAACGATGAAGAAGAAAAAAATGTTCAAAGACAAGCATTTGCAGGCTTATTGTGGAATAAACAATTCTACCATTATAATGTTTCTAAATGGCTGAAAGGTGATATAAAATCTGAAAACCCAAGAAATTTCAATCACTATGTTCGTAATACAGAATGGGAACACATGCAAAACAAAGACGTTATTTCCATGCCAGATAAATGGGAATATCCTTGGTTTGCGACTTGGGATTTAGCTTTCCATTGCGTACCATTTGCAATTTTAGATTCTGGTTTTGCGAAACATCAGTTAAAATTATTGACAAAAGAATGGTACATCCATCCCAATGGTCAACTTCCTGCGTATGAATGGGATTTTAGTGATGTAAATCCACCCGTTCACGCTTGGTCTACTTTCCGGGTTTTTAAAATTGATGAAAAATTAAACGGAAAACCCGATATTCCTTTTCTGGAAAGTGTTTTCCAAAAATTACTGCTGAATTTTACGTGGTGGGTGAATCGAAAAGATAAAAACGGAAAAAATGTTTTTGGTGGCGGTTTCTTAGGCCTTGACAATATCGGTGCATTTGATCGAAATATGAATTTTAAAAATGGCGATCATTTAGAACAAGCAGATGGAACGAGTTGGATGGCAATGTATGCACTCAATATGATGCGAATTTCAATGGAGTTGTCTCTATACAATCCAATTTACGAAGATATGGCAATCAAATTTTTTGAACATTACCTTTACATTGCAGCGGCAATGGACAATTTGGGTGAAACAAAAAATGGACTTTGGAATGAAGAAGACGGTTTCTTTTACGACCTTTTACAACTGAACAATGGCGATTCTGTTTCCTTGAAACTAAGAAGTATTGTAGGATTAATTCCAATGTTTGCAGTGGAAGTCGTAGAACATGAACTGTTAGAAAAACTTCCCAACTTCCGAAAAAGAATGGATTGGATCCTGAATAATAAGCCCGAACTCGCTAATCTGGTTTCTCATTGGGAAGTAGAAGGTCGCGGCGGAAAACTTTTGATGAGCGTTTTGCGCAAAAATCGATTGACCCGAGTTCTAAACCGAATGGTGGATGAAAATGAATTTCTTTCCGATTTTGGAATCCGCTCAATGTCTAAAGTTTATGCCGAAAATCCCTATGTATTTTCGGTAGATGGAAAAGATTTCACTGTAAAATATACTCCGGCTGAAAGTGACAGCAGTATGTTTGGCGGAAATAGCAATTGGCGTGGACCGATTTGGTTTCCTATTAATTTCTTAATTGTAGAGAGTTTACAGCGGTTTTTTTATTATTATGGCGACAATCTGCAGATTGAATATCCGGCAAAAAGTGGCGCGATGAGAAATCTCGATTATGTTGCAACAGACTTAAGCCAACGACTCTACTCTATTTTTAAGAGTGATGAAAAGGGAAACCGCGCATTCAATGGTGGAAATGATTTGCTAAATCACAATGAATTCTTTAAAAACTACATTATGTTTCACGAATATTTCAATGGCGATACAGGCAAAGGAATCGGGGCATCTCACCAAACAGGTTGGACTGCGACGATTGCTAAACTGATTCAGCCGAGAATGGGATCGAGACCGCGATAAATAGCCTCAAAAATTTAAATTCCCACTTTTTCTCCATTCACAAAAACCGCATAACTTACCGTTACGTTGGGTTCTAAAGTCTTGGAAACCGAACAGTATTTTTCAAAAGAAAGTTCTGCGGCTTTCAGTGCCTTTTTCGGATCTATTTTTCCCTCCAAAAAGAATTTCACTGTGATGGTTTTAAAAGGTTTTGCTTCGTCCTTCTGAACCCTTTCACCTTCAACTTCAGCAGAAAAATGAGTAAGCGTTTGTCTCTGTTTTTTCATGATCGAAACCATGTCGATGCCGCTGCAACCTGCAACTGCCATTAGAAGAGACTCCATAGGAGAAACTCCTTTTGTTTCCTTTGCTTGAGAAATATTATCTAAAAGGATTGAATTTCCTAAAGAATTTTTGCACTCAAATAAATATTCGTCGTTGATTCGATTAAGAGTTATTTTCATAAAAATGAGTGATTTAACGGTATTTTGAAACGGACTTTATTATTAATTTAGTGCCAAATACAAAAATGATGAACTGGTTTACAATTTTACTGCTAATTTTAGCGATTTCCGGTCTTTTTAATTATTTGTATAAAAAAAGACAAAACTTTTAATTACAAGATTCCTCTCGCTTTAATTTCCAGATATTTATTTATAACTTCGAGATTCAAATTCTCAGGAAGCGTATATACTGTGTAAATACCATATTTCCTAAGTTGCTGAATAATGAGTTTTTTCTCATACTCTAATTTTTCTGCGATGATTTCGTCGTACACTGCTTGAATATTTTCGGGATTGGTATTCATCAAACTCTGAAGCTCAGCATTTTTAAAGAAAATAACCACCAACAAATGGTTTTTTGCAATGCCTCGCAAATATTTCATCTGTCGGTTTACCGCATCTAAAGTTTCGAAGTTTGTAAAAAGTACAATTAAACTTCGCTGCCCAATATGGAGTTTTACTTCCTGATACAATCGGCTGAAATCACTTTCGAAAAAATTGGTCTGAATATTATAAAGCGCTTGAGAAATCTTCTTGAGCTGTCCCGATTTGTTATCTGCCGCCACTTTATTTTCTGCTTTTTTAGAAAAAGTCATCATTCCTGCGCGATCATTTTTTTTGAGGATTATATGACTCAAAGCCATGGTCGCATTGATCGAATAATCTAATAAACTCAAGCCATTGAAAGGCATTTGCATGGTTCTGCCTTTATCGATAAGCATAAAAATCCGCTGCGATTTTTCGTCTTGAAATTGATTCACCATTAATTGATTCCGCTTGGAAGTTGCTTTCCAGTTGATGGTTCTTACATCGTCGCCGGGAATGTAATCTTTGATTTGCTCAAATTCCATCGTGTGTCCCAACTTCCGTATTTTTTTTATTCCACCCAAAAGAAGTTCGTTCTGGAGCGCCATTAATTCATATTTTCTCAAATGAATAAAGGAAGGATAACTTGGTACCAACTCATCTTTTTGAAAGGTAAATCGTCGCGAAACAAATCCTAAAGAGGTCTGTGCAAAAATATTCAGATTTCCAAAACTGTATTCTCCGCGTTCTTTGGGTTCTAAAACATATTCGAAAAGAACATTTTTTTTGGCTTCAATACTTCTTTCTATAAAAAAATCCCGCTTTTGAAACTGAAAAGGAATTTCATCGATGGTTACGGTTTTAATCTGAAAAGGATAATTATTCTTAAGATCAACCTTTATTGAATTTTGATCACCATTGGATAATTTTTCTGGCAGAATTCTTTGGGCTTGAACTGCATTTTTCTCCCTAAACAAAAGCAAATAATCCACGAAGATTGCTAAAAAAACGACGATCAAAAACCCGTGTGCAACTCCCATCAATATGGGAAAGAAAAAAGCCAGAACATAACAAATCCCTACTCCGAAAAGCGCAAAGAAAAAACGGTTATTGAGGAATACATTTTTCATGTTGAAAGCTTTTACCAAAAAGGCATAAAAGTTTTACTTTTTTAAAGTTAATTTTTTCGTTTTTCAGGACTCAATTATTTCTCCTGAATATTTTGCCAGAAAACATTTGTGCGACTTGTAGTTCTAAAAATGATTATCGCGGAATTTCAATCGCTTCTAAAATTTGTCTGATGATTTCATCTGCAGTCAAGCCTTCCATTTCCCGCTCTGGAGAAACCATAACACGGTGACGTAAAACTGCGTAACTCGCTTCTTTGATATCTTCTGGCGTTACAAAATCACGACCTCGAATTGCAGCAAACGATTTCGAAGCAGTCAACAAAGCCAAACTTGCTCTGGGTGAAGCTCCCAAATACAAGAATTGATTTTCTCTTGTATTGATAATTATTTTCGCAATATATTCCAGCAATTGTGGTTCTACCAAGATGTTTTTCACAATCTGCTGATAATTTTTTAACTGCACGCCGGAAATTACCTTTTGAACTGCATCGGTTTTATCTTCTAATTTGTTTGAATGTTGATTTTTAATGATTTGAATTTCCTGTGAAAGATTAGGATAACCCACATTAATTTTAAAGAGAAATCGATCCAATTGCGCTTCTGGAAGTCGATAAGTTCCTTCATGTTCAATCGGATTTTGAGTTGCCACGACAAGAAAAGGTTCCTGCATTTCATACTGTTTACCATCCATCGTTATTTGGCGTTCTTCCATCACCTCAAACAAAGCGGATTGCGTTTTTGCGGGCGATCTGTTGATTTCATCAATTAAAATAAAAGAGGAAAAAATAGGTCCTTTTTTAAACTCAAATTCAGAATTTTTAACATTAAAAATGGAAGTTCCTAAAATATCAGAAGGCATCAAATCTGGGGTAAACTGAATTCGACTGAAACCAACATCGATCGTTTTCGCAAGTAATTTTGCCGTAATGGTTTTCGCAACTCCTGGAACTCCTTCGATTAAAACATGACCGTTGGATAAAAGTGCCGCTAATAAATGCTCAATCATGGATTCCTGACCGACAATTACTTTTCCGATCTCCGCTTTTACGGCTTCTAAACTTTGCTGAAGCTCCTTCATATCAAGTCGCGGTTGAAATTCAGGAATTGCGGGATTCGAACTTGTGTTTTCAAAATTTTCCATAGGTATTTTTTGGAGATCAATTCATTGTAAATTGAATAAATCTGTGTTTCTATTATTTTAATATTTCGTCGAGCAATCGGTTCATTTGTATCAAATCTTCCTTCATCACACTTGCAGAAGGATCTTGTCCTCTTTTAATGAAATCAATTGCTTTGTTAATTTTTTCCAGGCTTTTTCCTGTTTTCAGGTGTAAAGTCTGCACAAATTTTTCATCTAAATGCTGCGTGTCGATCATTAATTCATGCCGAACTCGGTTTAAAAAATACTGTGCTTTTTTGGCCATCATTTCGTGGAAATCACCTTCCTGCAGGTACAAATTCCCGATGCTTTTTACAAATTCTACCGACTTATTTTTCAATGGTTCGATGACGGGAACAATTCTCTGTTTTCTTTTTGCATTAAAAATAACGAATAATAAAAGTCCGGCCAAGAATAACCACCACGCAAACCGAAGTGGAGGCTTCGACAAAATAAATCTCAATGGCGATTGCGATTCTGTGTTCGCTTTATTAGACTGCGTAAACCAAATTGTTTTGCGTTTCGGGAGATAAGAAAACACATCTTGTACATACTTTTGGTTTTCTGGCTTCAGCAAATAATAGTTGGTCAAAATTAAAGGTTCAGTGTGAAGATAAAAATGACCTTTCCCAACATTTATTTTAATGAAATTCACCTTTCCACCATCGAGAACAGCTTTTCCTAAAATTTCTTGATCTTTATCGATCGCTGAAAATCCTTGACCTGCAGGTAATTTATCAATCTTAATAGAATCATTCGAGAATTTCTCATCGGTGAGCGTAAGAATATTATCAGTCCGAAGACTAACGTTAGACGTTTTAAAATGGAGAGAATCAGCAATCATTGGGTGAAAATCTTCGGCAATGATGAGTGCATCGGAACCTGATTTTACATTTTCTAGGATTTTCTTCCAAGACTCAAAATCGATCTCCGATTGAATGATTAAAATATTATGCAGGTTTTCTTTTTCGGTTTTATAATGTTCATAAGGAGAGCGATCCGATCGATTTAATTCATTATTGAGCAAATGATTTGCCTCCTTATTAAAAACAAAAAGACCGAAAGGAGATTTTTGGTTCACCTCGAAATTTTTACGCCAATCCGTCACTTCCGTTTTATTGAGTTCGAGCAAAGCCAAAACCAACATCAGGATGATGAAAATAATACCGTATAATTGGAATGTTTTGTTCATTTTTTATCTAAAAACTTTCAACTCTAAAAGTTCTGTTTTACTTTACTCATTAGAGTTTAAATTGCGTGAATTTCTCTTTTAAACTTTTGTAGCGCTCTTCACTGACTTCAAATTCTCCGTACCATACGAAATCAAAAATATAAGACAGTTCGCTAAAACTGTGTTTTAAATCGGTCGTTTTCAATTCCCGTAAGTAATCTTTATTGGTTTTCTCCGGATTCCAGCTGATCAGTGCATGATCAGTTAATCTCTTCAAAACAAAAAGAAAATGATAGCGAATTGCGGAACGGTAATCTCTATTTACCTCCAATTTCTCGATCGATTCTTTGAAATCAATTTCATGAATATTCTCTTGCAAATCGTGATTGGTAATATTGAATTTCTTGTTCTTCTTTGCAAAAAAGAAATTTCCATCTTTATTGAGCAAAAATTGAATAAAGAAATAAAGCACCAAACCAATAATTACAATGGCAAAAAGCCGCATAATAATTTCAGTGTACGACGAAGCTTTGTTAGGATCAACTTCGCCAAAAACAGACTCGAGAATTTTTTTAATTTTCTTCGCAATCTTCTGCCACAAAGATTCCCGTGGTTTTACAGTAGTATAATCGAATTCGGGGCCTTTGTATTTTGATTGAAATTGAGGATCGAAATTTTTAGGAAAAATAATATTATTCGTAGAAGGATTTCTTTTGAGGAGAGAATCTGCAGAATATTTTCCTGAAGAATAAACCAAGGAATCGATCCTTACCGCAGGCGAAGAAGTCGGAATTTCCTGAGAAATCCCGAAGATTGAAAAAAGCAGAAAAAGAGTTAATATTCTAAATTTCATCCGTACCAATCCTATCAATTTCGGAAAGATCAACATTTCGGTGAAGATCAGTTCTGCTGTCATAATATTGCAAACCGGAGTTTACAAAAACTACATTGATCATTAAAAAAGAAACTAAAATTGAGATTCCGTAGATGATGAAAAACAAAATTCCCATCGAACCTTCCAACACCTCTTGTGAATTGCCATTTTCAGGAACCGTAAATAAGGCGCCCGAAATAATCATCATCGGAACCATCGCAAAGACCGAAGTTACGGTTTGAATCAGCAAATAAAGCACAACCGTTGAACCCCAATATTTCCAGAATGGTGATTTGTCGCGACCGTTTTTATAAGAAAACTGTGCTCTTACCGCATAACTCAGAGAATCGAAAAAACCTCTTTTCGTGTTAAAATAATCGAACATCAAAAAATTGACGACATTTAAGATTGCGGGTCCGAGTAACATTAGCAGAAAAAATCCGATTACAAGAATCATCAAAAAGGCAGAAATACCTAGAAGTACAAACGAAAGTGGCATTACGATAAAAACTAAACCAAAGAAAAACGTAATAAACCGACCGAAATTACTTTTTAGATCCTTTAAAATTTCGTCGGCTTTAATGTTTTTGTTTCCCGTTTCGCTCAATCTTTTCAGGTATAAAATAGGATAAGAATAGGAAACCATCATGACTGCCAAGAAAAGTACAAACACCGTTGCCGAAACCACGGTTAAGACTGCGGTATTTTCCTGAAAGTACGCCTGGAAATAATAATTCTGACCTTGCGTATTGGAACCCAACATTTGAGAAAATAATTCGCGGTATCCGACTACAAAAATCAACACCATTAAGATCAATAAAATCCCATTGATCATTAAATAATTTTTGAAATAATTTTTACCATTTTCTTTGAAAAAAGTAAAAGTATCACTAATGAAAGTTCCGAAGTTCCGTTTCTGGTAAAACTGCATTATTAAGGTGTTTTTTTGAAGTGAAATAGGGGTAAATAAAATAGTAGGAGCCAATAATTGCAAGCGTGCCGAAAATAAGGAAAACGTTTAAAATTGCCGGCATTACCAAAGCATATCTTGTAAGATAACCTTCAATTATTCCTGCCATAATGGTGAAAGGAACGGTGCTGAGAAATATCTTGAATGAATCTTTGAATCCTAATTTAAAAGAATTAAAACGCGAATAAGTTCTGGGAAAAAGAATGGAAGCTCCTAAAATTAAACCCGCCATTGTTTCTACCACCATACTGAAAATTTCGAAAACGCCGTGAAGCCAAATTCCTTTTGCACTGTCTTTTAAAGCGCCGTGTTCGTGAAAAAAATACTGAAATGAACCGAGCATAATGCAATTTTGGAGCAAGGCATATAAAGTTCCGACCCCGCCAAAAACGCCATATAGAAAAAGAACAGCGCCCACTTTCAGGTTGTTCACTGTAATCGCAATTGCGCTTCCCCAATTCGAACCTTGCTGATAAACGCCGACTGCATTTCCTTTTTTAATATTTTCAATCGTTTTGTTTACGTATTCTTCTCCTAAAATAATTTTTACAAATTCTTTATCATAATATGCAGATATAAATCCGATCATCGTGAATAAAAAGAAAAATCCAAATGCATAAAATAAATACCTTCGATACTGATAAACCAAAAGTGGGACTTCAGTTTTGAAAAAAAAGATGAATCGGTTTTTCTCAACTCTTCTCGTTTTGTAAATTTTCTGAAAAATAAGAGAGGAAAGATTATTCAAATACACCGTAGTCTTGCTCTTCGGGTAATAGGTTTGCGCAAAAGACAAATCATTCACCAAATTGATGTAAAGCGAGGAGAGATCATCCGGATTTATTTTTAATTTTCCCGCGATAATCTGCTCGATTCCCAACCATTTTTCTTTATTTTGTTTGATGAATGCCACTTCTCTCATAAGAAGCTAAAATAATAAAAATATGTCGCTAATCGCCATAAATACTTCACAAAATGTAAATATAAATTTCAATATTGCAAGTATTGGAGTAAGAATATTGGCTTTTGGCATCGATATGCTCATCAAAGCTGCCTATTTGTTGGTTGCTTATCTGCTGTTTTTTCGTGTTTTCCATTTGGGACTATATCTTGATCAGCTCGATACGTGGTCGGTTATGGCAGTTATAATCCTTATTACAATGCCGATTCACATCTATACATTGGTTTGCGAAAGTTTAATGGAAGGACAAACCTTCGGAAAAAAAATGACGAAAATTAAAGTGGTGAAAATCGATGGATTTCAGGCAGGATTTGGCGATTACCTGATTCGTTGGTTTTTTCGGTTGATTGATGTATTTTCCAATTCAGGCGTTGTTGGATTAATCACGATGATTATTTCGAAGAACAATCAGCGTTTAGGAGGAATCGCATCCGGAACCGCGGTAATCCTTCTGAAAAATCCTGTCACCATTTCGCATACGATTTTAGAAAATCTATCGGCAGATTATATTCCTGTTTTCCCACAAGTTATTGCACTCACCGATAATGACGTGAGAATTATAAAAGAAAACTACCAAAAAGCGCTTGTAACGAACGACAAAGAAATCCTCTCTAAACTTTCGACCAAGATCAAAGGTATTCTAAAACTAGAGCTCCTTCCCAATCAATTCACAGACCGGCAATTCATAGGAGTCATCATCAAAGATTACAATTTTTACACAGCAAAAGAGGTCTGATTTTTACATGCTAATTTGGGCAGCTTTATCCATCTTCCGCTCCCAATCTTTTTTGTTTCGTCTGATGACGACCCAAAAAAGGATTTCCGCTCAAGCTGGGCTGCAACAATCGCGAAAAACAAAGTGATTTATTAAATCTAAAATTTCGCTTTCATTTATTTTCCTTAAATTTAAAGAACAAAATCACCAAAAATGGAATACATCAATGATAGATCCGGAAACGGCGGCGTTTTACTTTTAAACAAAGATGAAGAAGAAGTAGGAAGATTAACCTACACTATCTTCCCGGAAGAAAATAAACTTATTATTTCTTTTGTGTTGGTTCATGCTCAGTTTGAAGGTCGCGGAATGGGAAAATATCTGGTTGAAGAAGCCATCAAATTCGCACGCGAAAACAATTGGAACATTTATCCACATTGTTCTTACGCAAGATCTGTAATGAATAGAATGAAAGACGTAGAAGATATTTTATTGAAAGCTTAAAACCTCACTTAATAAGATTTCTTCGATGTTATTGGGATAATCAACTTTAAAATGTTGCTCAGAATTTACCCAATTTTTAATTTCTTCTGCATTTAAAATCTTCGAGGTCGGAAATCCCATTTTCTCTAAAGCAAAAGCATTGCATTCTTGCTCATATTGGTTATGAATCGGAATTACGAATAATTTTTTATCCATAAACAAAGCTTCTGCGGGAGTTTCGAAACCGGCATTGCATAAAATTCCTTCGCAATTTTCAAAATACTTTAAAAACTGAATTTCATCAATGGGAAAAATTTCAATATTGTCCTGTTGATAGTGCAGTTGGCTGTATTTCGAAAAAACTTTCCATTCCACAGGAATATTTTTTAAAACCTGAATGATATTGAGGTCTGAAAAACTTGGTAAATAAACGAGATAATATCCTTTTCGATCTGGATTTAAACTTCTGATTTTCTTTCTAATAACAGGTTTTTTTATTTGAGGGTGATAATTCTCAAAATGAAACCCGATTTTTCGGTCGCTTGGAACGTAATAATTGAGAATGAAAGATCCCAACAAATCTTTTTTTAAAGGTTTTGGTGTTTCCTCAAAACATAAGGAAGCTTGATGACTCAACTCGATCATGGGCAATTTCCTCAATTTGGAAGACCATGCAGTTAAAGGTTCGTAATCATTAATAATTAAATCGTACTGCGAAAGTTGAAGTTGCTTGATGTTTTTTACCGCCTCAAAAATATTATTTTCGGTAAAGGTTTTACGGTAAGACAAACCGCCTGTTTTGTTGTACAGCAAAGAAATCCCTTTAAAGCGCAAATTAATATCAAAATCGGCCTTCAATTGAGATTGATGACCACTAATTAAAGTATCAACTTCTGCATATTTTTTAAGAATTGGAATAATTTCTTGCGCTCTTGCAATATGGCCGTTTCCTGTTCCCTGGAATGCGTATAAAACTTTCATTAGGAAAAATTGGTTACGACCTTTAACAATTCCAAATGATTCATTTCCTGTATTTCTTCTACATCATCATCTTTTAATGAATGTTGATGCTCTTCGTAATAGAAAATACTCCATTCCTTATCATGGTATTCGAGCGCTGATAAATTCTCGATCCAATCACCAGAATTCATATAAATACAGGAACCATTTTTATTGCTAACTTCCCGAATTTGAGGTTGATGAATGTGGCCGCAAATCACGTAATCATACTGATTGTCTATGGCAAGTTCGGATGCAGTGAGTTCGAAATCACCGATAAATTTCACCGCCTTTTTTACGTTGTTTTTAATTTTTTTGGAAAATGAATATTTTTCTTTACCCAATTTCTGCAAAAACCAATTGACCAAGGTATTGATAAGGATAAGTAAATCGTACCCTTTTCCACCCAATTTGGCGATCCATTTAGAATGCTGCACAGAGGCATCGAAAACATCACCGTGGAAAAACCAAGTTTTCTTTTCATCGATGGCTAGACAAATTTTATTGCAAATTTTAAGTTTTCCCAGTTCAAAATCAGCAAACTTTCGGAACATCTCATCATGATTTCCAGTTACATAATAAACCTCGGTGTTTTTGGTAACGAATGAAAGTATTTTTTTAATGACTTTTAAATGAGATTTTGGAAAATAGGATTTCTTAAATTGCCAAACATCAATGATATCACCGTTGAGAATTAAAGTTTTCGGCTGAATGGAATTGAGATATCTCAACAATTCTTTAGCCTTGCACCCGTAAGTTCCCAAATGAACATCTGAAATTACAACTACGTCAACGTTTCTTTTCATTGCTTTTGTGCAAAGGAAAGAATTGAATGTTAATTACAAATGAATGGGATATTATTTTCTTATAAAGAATCTAGCAAAGCATCTGTTATTTCCATATTATGATAAACATTTTGAACGTCATCGTCTTCTTCAAAACGGTCGAGCATTTTCATGTTAATCTTAAACTGTTCTTCAGTTACTTCTTTG
>ENA-UPXM01002443-UPXM01002443.1-activated-sludge-metagenome-genome-assembly--contig:-NODE-2443-length-21801-cov-5.891014_pt1 | contig 21801 bp, 16 predicted proteins | sample MGYA00238178_ERZ772708 | MGnify/ENA primary metagenome ERZ772708 (study PRJEB29002, sample SAMN05720212) | activated sludge metagenome | isolation source: anaerobic digester from wastewater... | reverse complement strand
CGCTTTTACTTTCGGTGCTGCTACTTTTTCTTTTTTCGGAGCCGCTTTTTTAGAATCACTTATTTCTGTTTTTACCTCATTTTCAGCTGTTTGCTCTGCATCAACTTCAGATTTTACGAAGCTTTCTGGCGTAATATATCCTGCTTTGTGAAGAATATTATACCACTGTGCTAGTTTTTTGATATCTGATACATAAACTCTTTCATGATCGTAATCTGGTAAAGATGCTTTCATCAGTTCTCTCAATTCCGCATCCGCTGATTTATGAGAAATTGTTTCTTTGTACTCCGTATTTTTAGCTACATTTTCGAAAACATCAAACAAAGGAACTTCCTGATCAAAGGTAAACATTGCGATATTATCAAGTAAACTTACCTGTGAAGAGTTTCCGATGCTCACTTTCTTTTTGGTTAAAACGTCTTCGATGATGAAACCATTTTTCAGCTGCGAAATTAATTTGTAAAGACCTGGTTTCCCAGAAATCGAAATTATTTTTTCTAACTTCATATTCTTAATTTTTTTTGTAATTTTATTTAATTGTTCTTCAAATTCCTATTTCGGAAATCTCATTTTATAATTGACAGCAACTTCTCCCTGCGATATTTTCATCAGTTTTCCTTTGACCAATTTTTTCTTTAAAGAACTTAAATGATCGGTAAAAAGAATTCCTTCGATGTGATCATATTCATGTTGAATAACCCGCGCTCTCATGTCGGAAAAAGTATCGGTATGTTTAACGAAATTTTCATCATAATATTCGATAACAATCGTTTCATGCCGTTTCACATCTTCGCGAACATCGGGGATCGAGAGACAACCTTCGTTGAATTTCCATTCTTCGCCAGTTTCTTCCAGAATTTTTGCATTGATCAGAACTTTTCTAAAATCTTTCAGTTCATCTGCAATATCTTCATAATCTTCGTCTTCGGCAAGCGGTGATAGATCGACGATAAAAAGGCGAATATCTAAACCGATTTGCGGCGCCGCCAAACCAATCCCATGCGCAGATTCCATGGTATCAAACATGTTTGCTACCAATTCCTGAAGTCCAGGATAATTTTTGTCAATTTCATGACAGTGTTTTCTTAAAACTGCATCTCCAAATGCACGTATCGGTAATATCATTTCTGTTTCTGTTCTAAAAAATTTTGCAATATGATGGTTGCACTTACTTTATCGATTAAACCTTTTTCTTCGCGTTTTTTCTTGCTTTTACCACTTTGCGAAATGGCGAAGGAAGCCATTTTCGAGGTAAACCGCTCATCAAACCGCGCCACTTCTACAGTTGGAAATTCTGATTTAAACTTTTCTATAAATTTCAAAATACTCACTTCCACTTCATTTAAATTTCCTTTCAAATCTGTGGGAAGTCCGATCACAATTTGTTCTACTTTGTTTTCACTGAAGTATTTTTTTAAAAATAAAAAAATATCTTTTGTGGGCACGGTTTCCAAACCACTCGCAATGATTTGCATATCATCGGTGACTGCAATTCCGCACCGTGCTTTTCCATAATCAATCGCTAATATTTGTGACATCGAGTGCAAATTTACAAATATTTGTCTGTGTTCACAAAATTTTAAAAATCTTGCGTAAAATGTCTTCATTTAAAGACCAATCACCCAGAAAATTTAGGCATTTTACCATGAAACATTCCTATTTTTTTGTCCTTTAAGGTTTTAATGATGTAGCAATATTGCCACGCTAAAAATTATAAATAAGGATATAACCTATTTTATTTTATCACTTTTCGGCGGAGAAATGTTTAAATAATGCCTTTTTTTATTTAATTTTATTGTTTCAAAATGTATAAAGGATGAAAACATTAATTCTCGTTCGCCACGCAAAAAGTGATTGGCCCGAAGAAACAGCAGATTTCGACCGACCTCTCGCAGAAAAAGGACAGCATGACGCCGAGAAAATGTCACGTTTTTTGAAAGAAAACAATATCAAAATCGATCAATTTATTTCGAGCCCAGCTTTGCGTGCCTTGAGTACGTGCGAAATTTTCAATGAGGTGTACCAAATAAAAATTGAGACCGATCGAAAACTTTACAACGCCTCAGAAAAAAACTTTGAATCTGTGATTTTTGACTTAAGCGATGACTTGAATTCTGTTGCGATGTTTTCTCATAATAATGGAATTTCTAATTTCGCAAACTCCATGTCGGAAGAACTTTTTATGTTTCCAACTTGCGGTGTTGCCGGTTTCGAAATCGATTGTGATTCTTGGTCTGAATTTGAAAATGCCAAAAAGAAACCGCTCTTTTTTTATGAGCCAAAGAAGATTTAGTTTAAGTTCACCCATAAAAAAAACCTCATCAAAGATACTTTTTGGTGAGGTTTTTTTGTGGGTTTGTAGAACAATTAATTCTTTCTCTTCAAATCTAAATCTTCAAAATCGAAACTGAAATCGGTAACATCAGAAATTGGTTTTAATTTCATTCCCGTTGCTTTTCCATTTTCGTCTAAGTTAAAATTCACAAAAACATCGGCATCATAACTTCTGTCGTCCCATTTTGCAATCATCACATTTGAGGAATAAGGCAGCAACTCCCCTTTTAATCTCGGAGAATTTTTACAGATGATGCGAAATGCTTTTCCATCATTTAAAATCGTTACCTCACCGAACCAAGGATCAATATAAGTTCCAAGAATTTGTTCGCCTTTAATTTGACCGTTTTTATCTTTTTTAAAGGCTTCAGATTTTGCAAAAATTTCTTTTTTTCTTTGGTCGAAATCCGCATTTATTTTGCTCATTCTGTCGCCGTATGTTTTGAGCCAGTTTTTTTGTGGCATCCCCAAATACGAATCTTTCACGGTATTGGTAATAGAACTGAAAGCTGCTCCACTTTGTTGATTGGTCAAAACGATAATCCCTAATTTCATATCAGGAATCAGCGTGAATTGAGTAACAGTTCCGATTAAACCACCGGTGTGATAGACTTGTTTGTGGCCTTTAACATCCGTCAGAAACCAACCCAATCCATATCCTCCAAAATTAGAGTCGTATGAATTTTTCAAGGCAACCGGCGTAGAAATTTGCAGGTTCCAAAGTTGCTGAATCTGTTGATCGCTCACTAATTTTTTTCCGCCTTTGGTCGTAAAACCATTCATCAGAAAATCAGCCCAAGTTGCCATATCTTTAATGTTACTGATGATTCCACCCGCTGCATTTGCTGTTTCATTCCAATCGTGAGGAACGGCAATTACCTTTCCGTCTACTGGAGCATGAGCCGAGATGATATTCGAAACATTTGCGGCTTTAGCTCTGTTATAACTTCCAAAACTTGCGGTCATTCCCACCGGTTTTAAAATTCGCTGCTCTATAAAATCAGCCCACGACAATCCGGAAACGCGATGAATTACTTCACCCGCAACGATGAACATAATATTGTTGTAGTCTAAAGTGGTGCGGAACGAATGTTCGGGTTTCAAATACCTTACATTATGAACAATATCTTTAACAGAAAGACTTCCACCTTCCGGAAAAAACATGAGATCACCTTGTCCTAAACCAAGTCCTGCACGATGTGTGATGAGATCTTTGATGGTTACTTCCTGTGAAACATACGCATCATTCATTTGAAATTCAGGGATATATTGAGAAACTTTATCATCGAAACTCAATTTCCCTTCATCGACCAACATTGCTAAAGCTGTTGCGGTAAAACCTTTGGAGTTAGACGCGATGCCGACCAAAGTTTCATCGGTCATTTTCTGATTTGTTGTTAAAGAGCTTACCCCAAAACCTTTGGAATAAACAACTTTTCCGTCTTTTACAATTCCCACAGAAATTCCCGGTACATCGAAAGTTTTTAACGTATTTTGAATAAGTTCGTCTAATTTATTTTCTTCAATCTGAGAAAAAGCCGCGCAGGAAAACAGAAGAAATAGAAATGTGAATTTTGTTTTCATTAAATTTTTGATTTGCACGAAGATAGAAATTTTTTATAATTGTTGTGTTATTAAGGCTTTTGTAGATTCAAAATCGACGCAAAGATTGCGATGATCTCATTAGCAAAAATGGAAGATGCTGTAAATTTTAGCGCAAAAGTAAGGCTGTAGAATCCTTAGAACTTGTAATATTTGGGATGCAACACCTATATTTTTCCGCTGCACGACCACATTTAATACTTTTAACCTTGCAATAATCCCCGAAAATTCATCGAAAACCTTAACTTTGTACTAAAGTAAAAGTACATGGAAACTAAGAAAGAATTTTTTCTCGAGTGTTACAAACTCGGCATCATTAAGTTTGGAAGATTTACCTTAAAATCGGGTATTGAAAGTCCATTTTATGTAGATTTAAGACCACTTGCATCAGATCCTAAAATTTTGAAAAAACTTGCCAATTATCTTTTGGATATGCTTCCACTGGATAATTTTGATTTGATTTGCGGCGTACCTTATGCGGCACTTCCAATGGCAACTGCGATGTCTTTGGAAAGTTATCTGCCTTTAATCATCAAACGCAAAGAAGCGAAACAATATGGCACCAAAAAAATGCTCGAAGGCATCTTTACAAAAGGTCAGAACTGCTTATTGGTCGAAGATGTGATTACTTCCGGAACTTCTTTGTTAGAAACAATTCCTGAAATCGAGAATGAAGGAATTTCAGTTTCCGATATTGTAGTGGTTTTAGATCGGCAACAAGGTGGTAAAGAAATCCTGGAAAGCAAAGGATTCCGCGTTCATACCTTGTTTACAATTTCTGAAGTGTGCGAAATGTTGAAAGAAGAAGGTCACTTAACCGATGATGAAGTAGAAAGAATCAATGATTTTCTTACGGGTAATGTTGTACGATTTGAAGAAGAAAAACGCTTATCATACGAAGAAAAATTAGAGATTTGTGACCATACTGTGGCACAAAAACTCTTACAAATTGCTTTAGAAAAAAAATCAAATCTCATCGTTTCTGCCGACGTAACAACTACAAAAGAATTACTAGAACTTGCAGAAAAAGTAGGACCGCACATCGTTGCATTAAAAACACACATCGATATCTTGTTGGATTTCGATGCTGATCAAACCATTTTACCTTTAAAAGATTTAGCACAAAAATATAATTTCCTTATCATGGAAGACCGCAAATTTGCAGACATCGGGAACACTCAGGAGTTGCAGTTTGCTTACGGAACCTACAAAATTTCTAATTGGGCAGATTTGGTAACGGCGCAAGTTATTGCAGGCTATGAATCGCTCGACTGTTTTAGAAATGTAGGTGTAGTCGCGATTATTGGAATGTCGTCTCACGGAAATTTAACAGATCAAAATTATCGGGATGAAGCCACGAAAATTGCTTTATCACATCCAAATGTTTTTGGTGGTGTTTCGCAAAATAAAATTCCAAACGAGCTGCTTCTCTTTACACCAGGAGTAAACCTCGCTCATACAGGAGACGGAAAAGGACAGCAATACAACACGCCAGAACATGCCTTTACAAAGCTGGAAAGCGATTTTATTATTGTTGGTCGTGGAATTTATAAAGCCGATGATGCTGAACAATCTGCCTTAACTTATAAAATTGCTGGTTGGAATGCTTACGAAGCAAGTTTGTAGAAACAATTAGAATTTCCATTAAAAACTGCGCATTCAGCTGAATCTGCCCGTGTTTTTTTAATGATTTTTATTTAAGACTTCGATAGGCTCATTCTGGCAAACAATGAAAAACCATTTGTACGAATGGTCAGATTGGGCCTATCGAAAATTTTTCAGATTTGGCGCTTCGCAAGTGTAAATCGATTTATTAATACCATTACAATTTGTCTAACCTCATTTTACTTATTCTGTGTATATTTCTAGGGATTTTTCTCCGGAAAACAAAGCTATTCCCAGAAAACGGACATTTAGCACTGAATTCTTTTGTCATCAACATTTCACTTTCGGCACTATCGCTTTATTATATACCGAAAATCGTTCTCAATTTTCAAGTGATTTTTCCGGTCATGGTTCCGTGGCTGAATATCATTTTAGCCGTACTCTTTTTTACTTTTTTAGGCAAAAAAATGAAATGGTCTCAAACATTGATTGGCGCCTTGATTTTATGTGCAGGATTCGGAAACACTTCTTTTGTGGGAATTCCCGTTATTCAATCAATCTATGGCGAAAGTGGCTTGAAAACAGTTATGCTCGTCGATCAGCCGGGTTCATTTGTGGCGCTTTCTACTTTAGGAATAACCATCGCTAATTTCTACTCAGGCGAAAAAAATTCGGTCTCCGATATTCTGAAAAAGATCATAAAATTTCCACCATTTATTGCTTTTTCGGTAGCTTTAATCCTAAATTTAATGAACGTTCAGGTTCCATTAGTAATTGATGAAGTGTTTGCGAAATTAGGAGCAACCACCGTTCCATTGGCTTTGGTTTCGGTTGGTAGTCAATTGAAATGGGAAAAATTAGACAAAGAATCACAACCATTATTTTGGGGTCTTTTATTTAAACTCCTCCTATTTCCAGCGGTTATTTTCATCTTGTATTTTATCGTTCTGAAACAAAAAGGTGAAATGATTGAAATTGCCTTGTTAGAAGCTGCAATGGCTCCCATGATTACCGCTGCAATTATTGCATCTGCTCATCAACTAGAACCCAAACTCTGTAATTTAATGATTGGCGTTGGAGTTCCACTTTCTCTTTTAACGCTTTCTCTTTGGTATTTGGTGATGAAATATTCAGGATTATTGGCGATATAAAATTCAAAAACGAAGACAGAACATCGATTCTTATCCTATATCAATGTTTAAAGATTTCGAGATTTGTACCTTTGAATATAAAAATAAATAAGAGATGAAAGTAGATATTTGGAGTGACATTCGTTGCCCGTTTTGTTACGTAGGTAAAAAAAATTTCGAAAAAGCTTTGCACCAATTCCCTCAAAGTGAAAAAATTGAGGTTACATGGCACAGTTTCCAACTCGATCCTCAACTGAAAACACAGCCTGATAAAAATTCTCTTGACTATTTTTCAGAAATAAAAGGCGTTTCTGAAAAACAGGCGAAAGAAATGTACGCGCACGTTTACAAAGCAGGAAAAGAAGCAGGAATCGAATTTAATTTTGACCATCAAAAAGTGGCTAATTCTTATCGCGCACATCTTCTGCTCCAATTAGCGGCCTCAAAAAATGTGGCAAATGAAGCCGAAGAAGCATTGTTTAAGGCTCAGTTGATCGAGGGAAAAAACATCGACGATGAAGCAACATTAATTGAAATTGGAAAATCCATATCTTTAAACGAAGAAGACATTAAAAATGCTCTGATTTCCGAGGAATTCGCAGCGCAGGTTTCCCGAGATATGTTATTGGCTCAACAAATGCAGATCAGTGGCGTTCCGTTTTTTGTGATCAATGATAAATACGGAGTTTCTGGTGCGCAACCAACACCGGTTTTTTCTGAAGTTTTAGAAAAATCCTGGGAAGAATTTTCTGGCGGTGATCATGGTTTAAAAATTATTCACAGCGGAGAAAGTTGTACCGTAGATGGAAATTGCGATTAATAAGTGATTAAAAACATTTTAAAACTTCTGGAATTTAACTTCAGAAGTTTTTCTTTTTTAGACTATGGAATTGTAATTGCATGATTCACCACAAATAATAATGATGAGCAGAGGATTTGTAAAAGAAGATGATCAGGAAGAAGTTCCTTTGGTTCCACCCAGAGCTGATTTACCGGCAGGAACAGAAAATTTTGTCACCCAAAATGGCATGGATGCGTTATTAGAAGAAAAAGAAGATTTACTGCGTCAACAGGAAAGTTTAGACTTGTCTCACGAAAAAGAATATCGAATTTCTTTCAATCATATCAATGCAAAACTTCAGCTGTTAAACGAAAGAATTACCAGTGCAAAAATCATCGATCAGAAAAAACTTCCGGAGGATGAAATTCATTTTGGCACAACGTTCACTTTTCAAAACATAGAAACCAACATTAACCAAACTTTTCAATTGGTTGGTGTAGATGAAGCGAACATTTCGAAAGGAAAATTGGCTTTTACTACGCCTTTAGCAAAAGCTTTGCTCCACAAAAAAGTAGGCGAAAAAGCGATATTGAAGTTAGGCGAAAAGGAAAATATTTTTGAAATCGTAAAGATTATTAATCATTAAAGATTCAATTTTGCTTCCATTTTTTTTGAGGAATTGCAAATCGATCACTTATTTTTTTGGGGTACGGCAAATCTTTTAATTGAAGTTGGTGCGAAAATATATTTCGCAGTCACCGTTTTCGGCGCATTTAAATCCAGTTCATACCATGGTGAAATAGTAGAATTTAGGGGATTTTTTAAAATATGTATATCTTGTGCAGGCATAAAACTTTCCGCCAAAAGATAAAGTTTTTTACCAGAACTGTTGACTGCAACACCAACGATAATTACCGAATGACCCGGACTTCCTGGTTTTATGAGAAAATCACCTGTTTTAATCTGCGAATTCTGAAAAACAGAAACCGATTCTCTGTCCAGCGAAATGGTTCCTGCATATCTGAAAATGACATTGAGATAATTTCGAAAGTTTTCATAGGAATCGTCAACTTTCCGGGTTTGGTAAAAAGTGACACGGTTTTTTATTTCTCTGGTACGAACTCCTTTTTTATAATCGCTCCAAGAGAAAAACTGGCCGCTTGTAAATTCGAAACCTATTTCTTCAAATCGCTTCTGCGACCACAAATATTCTGCGTATAACCGAATCCACGCATCTGCACACTGCTGCAAATCTTTGTCGCCCACATCAATTTTCAGGATTGCAACGTGATTGCTCTGTTTTTCAATGGGAACTGAACTGAAGTTTCGAACCGGGAAATTCGGCGGATAAAGAGGGAAATTCGCCAAATAATCCCCGAAACTTCCCGGCATTTCTTTAGCCCATAAAAAGCCTTTTGGCGGCGCAAACCGAGTTCGGATGGTGGATTTTCTTTGGTCAATTATTAAGGGTTCTGTGGTTTCGATCACTTGGGAAAAAGCAGTCTGAACACTTAGAACCGTGAAAAAAAAGACAATATGATAAAATCGAATCAATCTGGAATGTTTAACCAAAATTAACGATATTTTTGAAATAAAATAAATTATTAATTGTTTCAATAAAACATCATTATATTTGAGCGTTGTTAGAAAAATGAAAAGATTTTTGTTGCGGTTTTTGCTAATTTTTAATTTTGTTGTGGTTTCTGCGCAGCAAGATTCCATTTACATTAATGCTAAAGTTTCTGAATTGAAAAGACAAGTCACCGTCAACCAAGAAATTACCTATTTCAACACCACTTCCACGGATATTTCTCAAATTAAATTACTCAATTGGATTGCCGCTTATCAAAACAGAGACACCAAACTCGTAAAGCGACAACTAGAAGACCGAAAAAACGATTTGTATTTTGCAAAATCCGCTGATCTAGGATCGTTGGAAAATTTAGAAATAAAAATCGGAGAAAAAGCACTGTCAATCAATGACATTTCTGCGGAAAACATCTACATTATGTTTCCGAACACAATCAAACCTGGAGAAAAAGTACACCTTTCTCTTCAATATCAATTAAACTTGCCCGACCAAAAGTTTACAGGATATGGCAGCAATGGAAAAAAAATAGCCCTGAAATATTTTTTCCTGGTTCCGGATGCTTTTGAAAATCTTCAGGAAACGCCGAAAAATTTTATTGATATTGAAGAAAATCAAAGTCCCGGAGTTTACTGGAAAGTCATCTTTGAGGTTCCCGCCAATTATTATTCTCAAAGTAATTTAACAGAAATTGCACCAAATTATTTTGAAGGAACACTCAACACCGATCCCGAATTTGTAGTTTCGGACCGTAATTTTACGCAGATTTCACCTACAGTTGATGGTGAAAAAATCGATATTACGTTTGGATATGCTTTAACAGAAAAGGAGAAACAAAACCTCGAATTCTATCTTCCCTTACAGCTCAATTTCATAAAAAATAAGATCGGTTTTCTTCCTCTGAAAATATTCATCAGTGAAAAATTCCGGAAAAGCGAAAATTTCACGGGTTTAGAAGATGTGAAATTCTGGAAATTCCGATATCCCCTTTTTTCGGAATCGCAAAGAAATGATCTTGATTATTTTAGCATTATTTCTAAAAACGTCATCCAACAATCACTTATTTTCGAGAAAAAACAAGACCATTGGTTAATGAATGGTTTGAAAACTTATCTCGAAATTCAATACATCGAGCGCTATTATAAGGATGAAAAACTTTTGGGCCAGTTACCAGAAAACGTCAATCTTTTTGGGTTTAAACCTTTACAATTATTTTATGCGTCGAAACTGAAGCTTTCTGAAAGGTATGGTTTGGCGTACCTCTATATTCTTACCAAAAATCTGGATCAGAAAATCGCAGAACCTTTTGAAGATTTGAGTAATTACAATGCAGTTGCAATCAGTCATTTGGAAATGGGAAGTTTATTTTCTTTTATCGCAGCAAAAATGGGACAAGAGAAATTCGATGATTTTATCGCGCAGTATTTTCGTGATCATGCTCATCAACAGATTGATAAGACCAAATTTTTAAAGGATCTTGCTTTAGCTTCTGGGTCTTCTTCTGATTTTTTAGACGATTTTCTTCAAAGAAAAAACCGCGTCAACTTTACATTAAAAAGATTTAATAAAACGGGAGATAATTTTGAGGTTAAAATCTCAAAAAATACGGCACAGAAAATTCCTTTAAAAATAGAAACCATTACAAAAACCGGAGAAAAAAAGGAATTCTGGTTTGATACCAACGACTCGCAAACCGATGTTGTTTACACCATTCCACAATCGAATGCAGCAAAAATCGTGGTGAACAACGAGTATATATTTCCGGAAAAGAATTTTCGCGACAACTATCTTTATACAAAAGGAATTTACTCGAATATGAAGAAGATTAAACTGAAACTGTTTCAGGACATTCCTAATCCGGAATTCAATGAAATTTATCTGAATCCAAGGTTGAATTTCAATATTTATGATAAAATTTTGCTTGGACTCAATTTTAAAAACTCTTCTTTATTTGAACGGAAATTCAATTATTCCTTGACGCCTTATTTCAGTTCTGGAACCGGAAAAATGACGGGTTCTGGTGCCATTTCTTACTCTTTTCAACCAGCCGAAAGTGTGGTCCGAACTTTAGACGTGGGTGTTTCCGGCTCCTATTTTCACTACGATTACGACTTATCTTACCAAAAATTTGGCGTTTTTGCCAACCTGAATTTCGCAAAAAATCCGAGGAGTGATGTTGGTAGAAGTTTGGGGATTTCTTACAATTTTTATGAGAAAGATTTAAATCCGAAAATGCTTGCAGAAAACGAATACCAAAAGTATAATTTGTGGAGCATCGGTTATGGATACTCTGATCGGCAAATGATTCACGAAAAATATGCGAGTGTAAACCTGCAGTTGATGGAGGATTTCCAGAAAATTTCGGCGGAAGCTTCTTACCGATGGGAATACGCAAAAGACAAGAAATTGAGTGTGCGCATGTTTGGCGGATATTTCCTCACGAACACCACCAAAAATAACCTTTTTGATTACGGCATTTCAAAAGTTTCCAATTATTCATTTTCTTATGGACTTTTGGGTCAAAGTGCAACCACGGGTTTGCTTTCGCAGCAACTTATCTTAGCGGAAGGCGGTTTTAAATCCTACGTTGGAAAAAAGACCAATCAATGGATTACTTCTCTCAATGTTGATGCTCATGTTTGGCGTTGGTTCAATGTTTATGCAGATGCAGGACTTTACAAAAGCAGATTACAGCCAACACAATTCATTTGGGATTCGGGCGTGAAAGTAAAGGTAATTCCTGATTTTCTGGAGGTCTATTTCCCGGTGCAAAGTTCGTTGGGTTTCGAACCTTCGTTTAAAGATTACGGGCAAAGAATCAGGTTTACTTTGGTCTTAAATTTCAGTGCAATCACCAATTATTTTAGTAGAGGTTGGTTTTAACGCTGGATTTCGGCAATTATTGGTACTTTAGAACATAAAAAAAACCGCTTCTGAGAAGCGGTTTGTAAGATTATAAAAGAATCTTAGTTTTTGATAATTTTCTGAGAAACTTTCTGTCCATTTACATCAGCAGAAATGATATACATTCCTTTTGGTAACGAAGAAACATCTAAGTTCGTATTTTCTGAAACTACAGCAGTTTTAACAACTTGACCGTTTGCAGAAATAATTTGTACGTTAGCTTTAGCTCCAAAAACAATCGTTTTATTTACGTTTGAGTTTTTCACTAAGGTAATTTTTGTACTGTTTACATCAGAAACAGCAAGTACTGAATTTGTTGGAGTTGGAGCAAGTGCAGCAAAATCTGCCCCATTGTTATTTGTATCTCCAGCTGTTCTAGTTGCAGATTTGGTAGCGTCTAAAAGTGGAGCTGCAGCAGCACCTTCAAACATTGTTGCACTACCATAACCTATAAAATCAACAACATTTGCACCATTCGCTGCTGTAACAGCACTTACTGCATTTGCCAAAGCAATTTTGCCATTTGCAGCAGACATATTAAAACCGCCATTATAAGAAACACCCGTAGCAATATTTAAATTGCTAGTGACTTTATAGTCCGCTGTTGGTAATGCTGCACCTACTGGGTTTGCTGTTGCAGGAACCATTTCAATAAGAAATTTTTGGCCAGGATTTAGGGTAATAGAAGGAAGTGGCGCATAAGAATTAAATGTACCAGTTGCTGAAGCATACTGCAAATTAGCTCCAGATAATGTTGCTGCAGAACTTCCAAGATTCACTAATTCTACAAAATCATTCATGTAAACTGCAGTTGAACCACCACCACCACCGTAAACCTCGCTGATTACGATTTGCGCATTACTCATTGTAGCAATCGCTGTAAGACCTAAAATTGTAAAGATTTTTTTCATTGTATTAAAATTTAAATTTGTTATAAATTTCGACTACAAATTTACGCAATTTTTATCATAAAGTTTACGTAGTCAAATATATTTTAAAAAGAAAGATTACTTAATCAAGTAATCTTTCTTTTTATGTATTACTGAATCAAAAGATTACTTTTTAATAATTTTTTGAGAAACTGTTTTCCCGTTTACATTCCCTGTAACGAAATAAGTTCCTTTGGTTAAAGTAGAAACATCTACAGAAGAATTTTCATTTACAGAAGCTGTTCTCACAACCTGTCCGTTCATGTTGATCACTTGTACATTTGCTTTCGCAGCGAACAAAATAGAATTTTCAACTACGGTATTTTTCACCAAGTTTGCTTTACTTGAATCAATATTTGAAACCGCTAAAGTTGTTGAAGTAGTTGTTACCACTAAATTATCAATTGTAATACTTCCGGTTCCAGTTGTTGCACTTCCAGCTTCTCTAATAGCAACAGAGGCCAAAGTTGTTGGAATCGCTCCAGTTCCTGTAGAATTTGTTAAAAGTGCTTGTGAATTTATTTGCAAAGTAGCAACATTTGTTGGAGTTGCAATACTGTTATCAATCGTATAAGTTACTGAGATATTGGCAGGTGTTCCATAAGGGATTTCAGTACCATAAGTTGGACTTACTGTACCCCCTGAATTATTTAAAATTCCTAAAGTATATCCAGTTGCTGAACCTTTTACAAATAGTCTTGCATATAAACTAGTTACCGTTGTACCCGCAGTACTAGATAACATCAAAAAATAATCTCCTGCTGTAGTAAGTCCTGTTGCGCTTGCAATATTTATGGTTGCAGAATAATTTGCCACACTTACTTTACCAGCAGCTACCGGATAACTTGTAGAAAATGCTCTATTAATATCTTCACTATTGCCAGCAATTAATTTAGCAACATTTCCGTCCGATAGAATTTGTCCCGCAGTTCCACTGTGAGTAGCCCAACCATTTGCATTTAATGCTCCTGTGTAACTAAAAGTATCATTTACAACTTCAGTTGTCGTTTGTGCATTAACACTTACTGCAAACATTGCAGTCGCTAATAAAGAATAGAATTTGTTCATGTCGAAAAATTTAATAATTAATAATTTATGAAGCAAAAATACGAACTATTTTACTAATATCATAAAAATAAGGTTAAGTAATTGTTAAATATTTAAAATACTTTTAACCCTACTTTTTCGTTATTTTTACAGACTCTTTTAAAAAAAATTTGGCGAGAAAAATATCATTTTTTATCCTAATAATTTCAGCACTAAATTTCTTTTCTGCTCAGATTTTTTCATGGAAAAACCCCAACATTCCTCAAGATTCCACCAAGAAAGATTCTATTCTTGCAGCCCGCATCGACAAAGATGTATTTTCCAAAGATACCTTAGATTTCATTCGAACACAAAGCAAAATGATTGTGGATGAAGCGGTTTTGGTTAAAAATTCGCGCTCTAAGATTTTAGGAGATCTTAATTCTAAAGGTTCCATTATTCGCGGGATCACTTTCGGAAACAATCAGGGACAAAGTGTACAAAGCTCCATGGATTTACAAATTTCGGGGAAACTTTCCAATGATGTTTCCGTTTTGGCTTCCATTTCAGATCATAATTTGCCCATTCAAGCAGATGGATATACCCAAACTTTAGAAGAATTCGATAAGATTTACCTGCAACTGAATATCAAAGACAAATCGATTTTACGCGCAGGACATTTGGATGTACAAGACGATCAAACCTATTTCAGTCGTTATCAGCGCCGAAGTATGGGTTTACAGTTTCAAACCAATTTCGGAAACGAAAATAAAACTTTTGTAGATGTTTCAGCGGGAGTCGCAAGAAGCGAATTTCACAGAATCCGTTTTCAGGGAATAGAAGGAAATCAGGGACCATACCGATTGAGCGGGAAAAATGGGGAACAGTTTATTACCATTATTTCTGGTTCCGAACAGGTTTTTATTGATGGGATTTTAATGAAACGTGGCGAAAATCAAGATTATGTCATCAATTATAATACTGGTGAAATTACTTTTACGAGTTTTCGCCCAATTTTTAAACAAAATTTCATCACCATTTCTTACAATTATGCGAACCGAAATTACACGCGGTTTCTTATCACAGGTGGAATTCGACATGAACGAGAAAAAATTAAATTCGGACTTCATTGGTTTCTCGAAAACGACAATAAAAACGCACCGCTTTCTTTAAATTTAAGCAAAGAAGATGAACAGATTCTTGCCAATGCAGGAAATAATACCGAACTCATGTACGCTCCTTCCGGAACAGTTACCGATTACGATGTAAATAAAATATTGTATCAATTAATCGCAAATCCGGCCGGAAATTTTTACGAATATTCCAATGACCAAACCCAGACTTTATACCAAGTCGCGTTTACCTATTTCGGGCAAAACTTAGGGGATTATCGCGTAAAACAAACAACCAATAATGGACGGGTCTTTGAATACGTAGGAAATAACATGGGAGATTACCGCGCGGTTCGAAAATTGCCGGCACCGCAACAAACACAGGTTTTTTCTGCCAATTCCGAGTTTTTATTAAAAGACGGAAAAATTGGGACCGACTTCTCCTTGAGTAATTATGATATTAATCTATTTTCTTCCAAAGATTCTAACCAAAATATAGGGTACGCAGCACGAATTTTCGGCAATAAAACATTTACCAAAAACAACTGGAAAGGAACGCCAAGTTTCGAATTTCAGCACCTCAATTCGCAGTTTCATATTTTGGACAGGATTAATGATGTCGAATTTTCCCGAGATTTCAATTTAACACAAGAATTCAATCAGATTACGCAAAACCGCTTGATTTTCAGCTTCCTCAACACCTGGAAAAACCAATCTATTTTCAATTATAAAATCAATTACCTGGATGAAAAAAATTCGTATCGAGGAATTAAAAATGATCTCGATTTTGGCTTCATTAAAGGAAAATTCAAGACCAAAGGCAACTTTTCTTATCTCGACACCAAAGCAACATTTCAAAACACCAAATTTGTTAGAAGCGGCATTATTTCAGAATACACCACCAATAAAGGAAGTTGGGCAATCGGTGGAAATCTGGAGCACAACGTAAAAACTTTCAATGCAACACAACTTCTGGATGTGAGCAGTTTCAGCTGGAAAGAAGCATTTCTTCAGAAAAAAATTGGCGATTCGACCCGGACAAAATTAGCAGCCAAAGTGTATTTGCGCCAAAACGATTCGGTGCGCAATAATTCCCTAGAAAACATGAACCATATTTTGGGAATTGTGGTCGAAAGCCAAATCATTAAAACTGAAAAAACAACCTTGAATGCGCTCATTCATTACCGTAAATTTTCTTATCAAAACCAAGATATTTCTACGAAATTCAACCAAGATTTTGTCGTTGGAAACGTTTTGTACAATCAGCAATTATTCAGAAATGGAATGCGTTTGCAAGCTTTCTATGAACTTGGAAACGGGCAAGAAGCGCAACGTGAATTTCAATATATTAAAGTTACAGACGGACAAGGAATCTATAAATGGACCGATTACAACGGCGACGGAATTCAACAAATTGATGAATTTGAAATCGCAGAATATGTAGATTTAGCGCAGTACATCAGAGTTTACACGAACACGGTGAATTATATTCCTTCCAACAAAAATAAACTTCAACTGGCTTTATTTGTGAATCCCTCGGTTGTTCTAAATTCAGAAAACAAATTTCTAAAACGATGGAATTTTAATATTTCCCTAAATTCTCAGAACTCATTTTACAAAAAAGATCAGGTTTTCGTTTTGAATCCATTTGAAAAAAATCAAGATCAAATTTTGAAAAACCAAAATTTACTTGCTTCTATGCAATTTAATCCGACCGACAAATCCGGTTGGAACGGGAATTATCGTTTCATTGCAAATGATAATTTGATCAACGCCAATTTCAGCAATGAAGAAAGATCACAAAGATCTAATTTTCTGAATGTTGGATATTGGTTTAATAAAGACTTCCGCATTGATTGGGAAAATTCTGTTCACCACATCGAAAACGCTTCGCAACTTTTTAAAACGCGGGATTATATTTTGAACAATTTCGAAACCAAACCAAAAGCAACCTACAAATTTACCGAGATGCTTCAAGCAGAATTATCCTCAGCTTTTCGGCAAAAAGCGCGGAAAGATGGCGAAGAACTGTTGAAAACGCTAGATTTAACAGGAAGTTTGCAGTGGGATTGGAAAAAAACTTCGCTTCGTGGGAATTTTTCTTTCATCAATAATGATTTCACGGGAAATAATTTTTCCATCGTCGGAAATCAAATGCTCGATGGTTTGAAGCCCGGAAAAAATCAGGTTTGGTCGGTATTTTTGCAACAGGCGGTGAATTCTTTTATCCAACTCAACGTAAATTACGAAGGCAGAAATTCTGGGGAAAGAACAATTCATATTGGATCGATGCAGGTAAAGGCGAGTTTTTAATCCTCATACATCACATATTTTGCTCTGATTTTTTGGAATTTTTCCAAATCCTTTTTCCAGGAATTTTTAATTTCTGATGCTGATTTTCCGGCAATGATTTGCTTTCTCAATTCATCTGAACCAGCCAACTTATCAAAAAACAAATTCTTCAAAAAGAAATCTTGAGCCGGATTTTTATAATTTTTATAAGCATTCAGCAACCAAGAAATATTGAGTTCTCGCAGCTCTAAATTCTTTCCAGAAAGATTTTCACCGTAACATAATTGACCATTTAAGAAAGGATCTTTTGCCCCAAAATTGGGTTTCGGTGTAAATTGATAAGGTAGATTTTTCGTCCACGGACTGCCATAAATCTGAAAAGGCAAATCTGTTCCACGACCGACGGAAACTTGCGTTCCTTCAAAAAAACACAAACTCGGATAAAGATTGATGGCTTTATCATTTGGTAAATTTGGCGAGGGTTTATCCGAAACTCCATACCGCTGTTTTTTATGATAATTCTGCATCGGAATCAATGTGTATTTTGCTTGAACACCATTTTTCAGCCACTTTTCGCCATTCACCATTTTGCCGTACTCGCCGATTGTCAATCCATAAATCACCGGAATTTCATGCATTCCGATAAAACTTTTCCATTGCTCCTTTAAAATGGGTCCATCTATGAATCCATCTTGCGGATTCGGACGGTCTAAAACCAAAACTTCAACATTATTTTCCGCCGCAGCTTCCATCACATAAGTTAAAGTCGAAATATAAGTGTAAAATCGAACACCAACATCCTGAATATCAAAAAGCACCAAATCAATTCCTTTTAATTGTTCCGCTTTGGGTTTTTTATTATCGCCATAAAGAGAAATTATTGAAATTCCTGTTTTCGTATCTACTCCATTTTTCACGTGTTCACCTGCATCTGCATCGCCTCGAAAACCGTGTTCTGGTGCGAAAATCGTTTTGATTTTAATATTATTTTTAACCAAAAAATCCACGAGAAAAGTTTTGTCTTGTAAAAGTCCCGTTTGATTGGTGACCATCGCAATGGTTTTATTTTGGAGCAAAGGAAGATACAATTCCGACCGATCTGCTCCGGTTTTGAAACAGTTTTTTTCCATATTCTGCGCGTAAATCATTTGGTAAAACCCAAAATAAATTAGCACAACTAGAAGTAAATCTTTAATTTTGACCTTTAAATTCATCTGCTTGAAATTTCCATTATATTTTTCCAAAAAAATAGCTTTTTCCAAAGATAACAAAAATAATCTCTCACGGATTATCGTATTTATTGGGCGGCTTTCTGTGGCTTTAGGTGTCATCGTTTCGCTCATCACGGTTTGTACAGGATTGGGTTCAAAGAAAGCAATCAAAGAAAGAATGGCCGATTTTTCAGGACATATTTCCATCAAATCAAAGCAATCGAATAGTTCTTACAATTCTTCGATTCTAAATACCGATGGTTTTCAATTGAACAAAATTAAAGCACTTCCCGATGTTGCTTCCACCCAAAAATATGTTTCTGTAAGCGGAATTCTTCGCAATGAGCATAATTTTGCCGGAATTATTTTCAAAGGAATTGGCAAAGATTTCGATTCGGAAAGATTTAAGAAATTTATAGTTGCGGGGAAAACTCCGGTTGTGACAGAAAAGGGGTTCAATAATGGCATCTGTATTTCCCAAAAAATCGCCAATGACCTCCATCTAAAAGTAAAAGACAGCATCGTCGCTATTTTTTCTAAAGAAAATCAAAGCCCACTTTATCGAAAATTTGAAGTGGTCGGGATTTATAAAACCGATATCAAAATGATCGATGATCTCTTTATCATCGGCGGAATTAATCATGCCCGTAAAATTCAGGGTATGAAAAATAATGAAGTTGGCGGAATTGATGTATTCCTAAAAAACATCAATGATATCGATGAAGATGCCCCCAAAATCGATGAACTTGCGGGTTATAAAAATTATACCACAAAAGCAACCGCTGAATATCCACAGATCATGGATTTCATTGCGATTTTCGACACCAATATTGCCTTGATTATCATTATTATGATGGTGGTTGTCATCATTAATATTGTGATGGTGCTTTTAATTTTAATAATTGAAAGAACGAATTCTATTGGAATGTTGAAAACTTTGGGAGCGAGCAACGGACAGATTCGCGCCATTTTCATTAATTATACGTTATTGATCATGGTTCCTGGTTTGGTTTTTGGAAATATAATTGGTCTTGGTTTTTTATTGCTGCAAAAGTATTTTGGGATTATTAAACTGAATCCGGAAAATTATTATTTGAGTGTGGTACCTGTAGATTTAAATATCATTTATATTCTTACCATATCTTTGGGAATCCTACTCGTTTCGGGTATTTCCCTTATTTTACCAAGTTATTTGATCAGTAAGATCTCTCCTGTTAAAGCCATTAAATACAATTAATTTTTAAAATTATAACTTTGCAAATTCGTAATTACAAGAGGAAAAATTACGATATCTTCAATGCATTAAATAAACACACTACTCTTTAAATATCTTTATGAAATACGCACAAAATATCCTTGAGACGATCGGAAATACACCATTAGTAAAACTAAATAAAGTTTTGGGTGAAGATTTTCCCGCTTTGGTTTTAGCTAAAGTAGAAACCTTCAACCCAGGAAATTCTGTAAAAGACAGAATGGCTTTAAAAATGATTGAAGATGCTGAAAAAGACGGGAGATTAAAACCTGGCGGAACCATTATTGAAGGAACTTCTGGGAATACAGGAATGGGATTGGCTCTTGCCGCAATTGTAAAAGGATATCGATGTATTTTCGTTACCAATGCCAAACAATCCAAAGAAAAATGTGATATTTTAAGAGCAGTTGGCGCAGAAGTAATTGTTTGTCCGACCGATGTGAAACCAACCGATCCGCGTTCTTATTATTCCGTTTCTAAAAGATTAGCGGCCGAAACCGAAAACGGATGGTACGTAAATCAATACGATAATTTATCGAACAGAACGGCACATTACGAATCTACAGCGCCAGAAATTTGGGAGCAAACCGAGGGGAATTTAACCCATTTTGTAGTCGGCGCGGGAACAGGCGGTACCATTACAGGATGTGGTATGTATTTTAAAGAAAAAAATCCCAATATCAAAGTGATCGGAGTCGACACTTATGGATCGATCCTCAAAGAGTTCCACGAAACGGGTGAACTTCATCTCGATCACGCATATACATACATTACAGAAGGAATTGGTGAAGATATTATTCCCGAAAACTTTGACATGTCGATTATTGATCATTTCGAAAAAGTAACCGATAAAGACGGCGCCATTTACGCCAGAAAATTAGCCAAAGAAGAAGGAATTTTCTGTGGATATTCTGCAGGAAGTGCGATGGCTGCTTTGGTACAGATGAAAGATCAGTTTACTAAAGATGATGTAATTGTTGTTTTGTTGCACGATCACGGTTCCAGATACGTCGGGAAAATTTACAACGACGAGTGGATGAAAGAACAAGGTTGGTTGTAAAATTCTAACCAAATATAAAAAGTCGGATTATTGTCCGACTTTTTTTTATGAAAATGATTGAAATTTAAAAAATTACAAAATTTCAGTTAACTTTTTGGTAAGATTTCGACGGGAAAATTGCTCAATATTTTGAGTTCGAGCACTTGAATCACCGCTTTTCCAGTCTTCGAATTTTTCTAAAATAAAGTGTTTTATAATTTCTGAATCATCATAGGAAAAATGCTTTCCTGCATTGGTTTCTTCTAAAATTTTCTTTACGTCGCTCTCTTTCGGACCGAAAGAAATAATCTGATTTCCGGTGGCTAAATATTCAAAGATTTTTCCAGGAATAATTCCTTTTGAACTTTCCTCGGGGAAATTGGTCATCAAAAGCAAATCAGAATTTTGCATCTCAGTATTTGCTTCTGAATGAGAAACATATCCTAAATTTTTAATTGATTTTTTTAAGTCTGAATTCTCGAATTTTTCTAAAATCTTCTCATCAATTCTACCCACGAATTTCAGTTCAAAATCATTCTTAAAGTCTTCATTTTCTTGAATTAATTCATTGAGCACTTTCCACAAAATTTCGGGATTTCGAAGCTGTTCCAAAACTCCGATATAACTTAAAATAAATTTTGTTAAGTTGTTGGGTTTCTGAGTTGTTGTGTCGTTCGTATTTTCAGACGGCTTTACAGCTTCAGGATTCATCGACTTTACCTCAGAATCAAAACCATTTGTAATACAAAATGCGTTCGCTCCTTTTTGTCTAAAATTTTCAGCATCGGAAAAGCTTGTCGCCAAAGTAATATCTGCTTTTTCAAAAACTTGTTGTTCCAAATTTCTGTGTTTTTGATCTGCAGATTTCGTTAGTTTCAAATGTTTGTAGTAGGAAATTTCGGTCCAAGGATCGCGGAAATCGGCAATCCATTTTATGCGGGGAAATTCCTTTTTCAATTCCAATCCAATCAAATGCATCGAATGCGGCGGTCC
>ENA-UPXM01002437-UPXM01002437.1-activated-sludge-metagenome-genome-assembly--contig:-NODE-2437-length-21847-cov-10.206222_pt1 | contig 21847 bp, 10 predicted proteins | sample MGYA00238178_ERZ772708 | MGnify/ENA primary metagenome ERZ772708 (study PRJEB29002, sample SAMN05720212) | activated sludge metagenome | isolation source: anaerobic digester from wastewater... | reverse complement strand
TACCCACTGAAACCCTTATGGCATATACACTTTGTTGGCGTTTCGTTGTTCATTTATCCAGTTATTTTTCTTTCAATTTTGCTGCAATGGCTTTCTGTCCGTGCTTTGGCTTTGCAAGCTCTTTGACAAAGCTTTGGTATGAGCGTTGGCTCGTGGGGCTTTGGCAATGTGCTTGCAAATTGGGCTGGTTAAAAGTCTCTTTCAATTTGTCTTGATGTTATTATTTTTGCTATTAATCTGTCTTGTTGCAATTGCTCAATTTTAGTGTTTCTTATTTCTTCTATTACTTTGTCAACATCTTCTTGCTGCTGAACAAAAATGTAGGTTATATCAGAGTATTCAAAGGGCAAAACATATTTTAATAAATCAGTATCAATATTCTTATTTTCAAAATCAAGTCTTGTTTTTCTGATTTCTTCTTCGTCAAAGCCAGTAAAATCAATAAATTTTGGACTTGAAGGAATATAACGCCATTCTCTTTCGTCATAAAATCTATCTCTCAACATATTGCCACTTGCTGATTTATGTTTTCTTTCGTCAATTTTGAAATATGGCAACAAACTGTGGGGGTCATTGAAAATATCTGTCTTTTTCATTGATTTCAAATACCGTTTCAAAGTGTCAGAATTTTCGTGAATGTAGATTACAGGGGAAAATGTATTTTTCTTTGCATATTCTTTAGTAATTCCTATCCCAAATTTTCCGTAATTGCTCAAATGCTTTTTAATCATCCCAAGTGGAATATCGCAAAAGCATTTCATCGGAATACCTACTTTATATTTGATTTCAGGAATATCTTCATAAACATACCTTGCCTGAAATGACTTCTTTTTAAGAATTGCTAAAAGCCACTCTCTTCTCTTTATGAAATGAAAAAGACTGTCGCTGCTGATATTTTGACTTACTTTTGCCATAGTTTTATACTGTTATCACTTTTGTACTTTCTTCTCCAAATTGTGAAATCATTCTTACAGCTATTTTCTGTTCTTTCTTTGTAATCTCAATAGGATGCGAAATATGACCATACAGCCTGTCAAAAGCTTCTTCGTCAATTTCAATACGTAATGTTTTTTCTGCTTTCTTTTTCGTATCTTGTTTAGCAGCTTCACTCAATCCCTTTTTCCATTTATCAAATTCACTGCTGTCGCCACCGCAAAAGAAAACCTGTTTTACAATAAAGTTGCTGCCATCGTAATCATCGTCAACCATCCAGTAGGCAATATCATTGACATTGCGGGGTTTCACTTCGTCTTTTATAGGGTCGTAAATATCAAGACCCTGTATTTCGACTGAAACTGTATTTCCTTTTTTATGGACTGCTATGTCAGGTTCACCAATGGTAACAAAACTTGCCGCTGCTTTTGCAGGTTTCTTTTTTAAACCATCCTGTAATAAATCATCGTGTATGCGTGCTTTGGTAACTTCAAAATTACCAACACTCATAGTTTGAACGCTTCCCTGAATATCACTTTCAAAGCTAAAGCCAAGTATTACAAGCCAAGTAGCATCTCCACGGCTTTGACATTCTTTTACAGCTTCGCTAACCGATTTTTTACTTACTGTACCAAACTTTGGCCCGATATGGAAATAAGCTTTTGCTTCGCCTTTTGCAGTCTGGTAAAAACCTTCGGCATGTAAGTAACTATGACTTAAAAGTTCAATTCTTGTAAAAACTACATGTTCATCCTTTCTTCCATTTTTTACCCCTGCACTGATTAAATGCTGTTTAATTACTTCTTCAAATGCACCTTCTTCTTCGTTTACACGAATTTCATCATCTAATTCATCAGGGCTTACCGGTTCAAAATTTTGTAAAGTTTCAACGGTAAATGGACCACTTACTCGAAGTTTTTTGTTGTCTTTTTTAGGATTGTCAAATAAAGTAACATCTTCAGATGGTTCTGACCCTGTAATACTTTCGAGTGTTAAATGTGGTGCTTTGTCATAAATGAAACCTTGTCTTATATCACTTCCTTCTTCATCGTATAATTTGAAATAGGGAAAAGATGCTGTCATTAATCTCAGTTTTGCTATATTCAGGGCAATTCTGCTTGTGTCAATTGTAATCCATCTTCTACCATACATTTCTGCCACGAATGCTGTTGTTCCACTTCCGCAAGTAGGGTCAACAACTAAATCGCCTGGGTCAGTTGTCATTTGAATACAACGTTGTATTGGCGTGGTTGATGTTTGAACAACATATTCTTTTGATGAAGCTGGCGCTGTTTCATGCCATAATGAATGCATTGGAGAAACAGGATAGTCAGATAATTTGTATAAATATCTTATTGTATCACCAGATGAATATGGAACAATTCTATTTGCAGCAACAAGTTTTTTAAAACCATCAGCATCAAATTTCCATGAGCGATTATTAGCTGGTTTATATTTTTTGCCTTTAAAAGTAACTTCAAAATCTCTATCAGGACTATAACCAATAGGATAAAGAGCAATTAGTTGGCAGGGGTCTGCTCCTTTGGGTAATAACTTATGATTATTTATTTCATCAGAAGTCATTTTATGAATAGAACCATCAGGTAATTGATATAAATTCCAGTGGCTATCACCTTCAACTGTTGTGTATTGGTATAATTTGCGATATTTTACTTTTTCTTTATCTTTTGCATACCAAACAATAAAATCATTTACTGAACCTAAAAGTTTTGTATCAATTGTCATATTCTTGGTTCTATATGCTATTTGGCTAACAAAATTATCACTGCCAAAAACTTCATCCATTAATGACCTTACTAAATGGACATTTTGAGATGATATTTGAACAAAACAAGAGCCTGTTTCATGAAGTAATTCCAAAGCAATTAATAATCTATCTCGCAAATAACTTAAATATGAATGAATACCATATTCCCATGTATCACGAAAAGCTTTTATAACTTCGGGTTCACCAGACAAATCATCATCGCTACTTTCTTTAACATTAGTATTGGTAATTTTCACTTGCCAATTTGAACTGTAATTTATACCATAAGGTGGGTCAAAATACATCATTTGAACCTGACCTGCCATTCCTTCGCGTTCCAGCAAACTTGCCATAACCAAATGGCTGTCGCCTTGTATCAGGCGGTTTGTCCAGCCGTCCTGATGGTGATAATATTCGCCTACTTTTTCGAGTTCATCTTTTTCTAATGCATTACCAAAAAGTTCATTAATACTGAACAAATCTAACTGGTCGCTTTTTGTTTCTGTTAGCTTGTAAAGGTTTTTAATAAGTGTTTCGGGTGCAATATGCTCATGGCGGTACAAACTCCTTATATCAACCCGTAATAAATCATCACGGTCGTCATTTCCGTATTTATTAAGCCAAAACAACTCGGGGTCTTGTCCACGATGTACAACGGGGTTTTTGGGAATTTCCAATATTTTTTTACCGGATTGTACTTTAGAGTTTGCTTCTTCGTAACCGGCTTCTTCCTTACTTGGTATATGAACCCGTGTATCTTTGCTGTGCTTTATGCTGTCTATTTTCTTTGCCATATCTTAAATACTCGAAATTTTTTCAATTAGTTGATTCTTTATATTGCGAATGTCATTAGCAATTTCAATGAAATGCCATTCAGGATATTCGTATTTATCTTTGAGTGCATTTACAGCTGGAATCCAACGATTTTCAACAAACCATTTTTTTTCGGCTTTATCCTTACTAAAACCGCTTATCTCAATCATCAGATTTTTAATAGTACCGTCCTTGCCTTTGCATTGCACAATAAAGTCTGTGAAATAATTTTTGTCTTTACCTTCTTTCACATAAGGGATTGCAAAACCCAAAAATTGATTTTTGACATAACTAATTACTTGGGGCAATTCTTCAAGGGTTTTAGCTGCAATACCTTCCCAGTCGCTATCCATTACAACATAATTTACATGACTTTTTTGTGTGGCATAAACTTCTTTTATAGTATTGCCATTCACATATTTTGTACTGCTAAATTTGTTGTAATAGTTAAAAACAGGTCGTACATGTTCTGTTGTGTTGATATGCGGATTTATGCCTCTTGCAATATGGTCAACCATTTTTTTAGGTTCTTCAAAAAATAATAGTCTTTTATATCGTTGGTCTTGAATGTTTAGTAGTATTACTTTTTTATCGTACCATTCTGCTACAATGGATTTCAACTTGTTAAACTTTTGAAAGTTCGGGCTTCCTTCATCATCGGAGAAATGAAATTTAATAAGTTCTTTTGTTAGCCAAAAAATAACTTCTTGGTCTCTTTTTTCAAGTACAGATTGTATTTTAATTTGTATTTCTTCTTTTGAAAAGGCACTTGCTAGTTGAGTTTCAATAGGTGTAATATCACCACGTATTTCGTAGTTTTCAATATTGCTGAAATCATATTTTATTTCACCATCGTAGTTCTCAATCCGGTAACCTACAACATTAGGAAATTCTATTTCCATTTTCTCCTGTCGTTCAGGTAATGCCGCAATATGTGTTAAATCAACAGGTTGTGGTGGTGGCTCGGTTTTTCCACCTTTAAACATTTTAAATGGTACTCCAATAATGTGTGCATATTCAGGTGGAAATTTATACACAACAATTTTTCTTTTGTCTTCCGTTGGATTTCCATCTTTGTCATAGCCCTGTAAAAAATAATTCATTCTTCGCAAAGCACGACCTGCAACCTGTTCGCAAAGTAGTTGAGAACCAAACGCACGTAAACCCATAATATGAGTAACTGTATTAGCGTCCCAACCTTCAGTAAGCATTGAAACAGAAACAACGCAACGAATATGAGAACCCAATTTATTTTGTTTGCCAACAGTGTTTACTACTTCACGTAAAATTTCACCATCTAAAATGTTTTCCGCACTTCCTTGTCCATGTAGGCGTGCATAATCTTTTTTAAATTCTTCTATTTCGGAAGCAAATATTTTCTTGAAATCTTCATTTATCTGGTCGCTATTGTCTAATGCATCACTGTCAATTAATAGGGTGGGCGGTCTTTTTAGTGGTTTCTTTGTAACAGGGTCATAATTGCTGAATAATTCTTTTGCTCCAGAAACAGTTACTAATTTTTCATTTTCATCCAAATATTCATATCCAGCAATGTATTTGTAAACTTCTTTAGAAACTGATGTGTTATTGCAGACTAAAATAAAAACCGGTGGAGAAGAAAAAAGATTTGCCTTTTGTTCCTGATTCTTTCTTACTCCGTTGTAATATTCAACATAGTGTCCGTAGAATTGGTCGAGAGCTGCTTTCACTAATGCTGGTAATCTTGGCGGCTGTTCTTTAATTTTTTGACCTTCTTTAGCAGCTTCTGATTTTTGTTTTCGTTGACCTTTTCTTGGCAATTCATCCTTTACGTGCTCGTATAAATTTCTCAGAACAGGCATTGTTAATTCTTGCGTATTATCACTTTCGGGCAAAAATGGAATTTTTACTAAACCTGATTCAATTGCTTCAATCAAGCCAAAATCAGATACGACCCAAGGAAAAAGACTGTAAGGAGTATATCCCGAACCAGTTAAATAATACGGTGTAGCGGAAAGGTCATAAATATTTTGAAGTTTAAAACGCTTTGAGATTTCTTTTAATCCTGTAAACCAAACAGCTGCTCTTTGGTTCTCGTCTGCTTCTTCATTGTCTGAGGTTTTTCCTTTTGATTTAGGCAAATAGCAATGGTGTGCTTCATCATTCATTACAAGCAAACGAGTACCTGACTTAAATTTGCTTAAAGTTCGTTTTATAACTTGAGAAAAATCTTCAAGGTTTCCAGTATCAATTTTATTTCCTTCTAAATCTACTTTACCATCAAATGGACTCCTTTTATTTCCTTTTAAGGTTTTTGGTTCAAAGGTGTGATAATTTGTAATAACTAATCTTGCATTTAAATTGTCTAATCGATGCTCCATGTTTTGAGGAACAAGAGCCCTTACATGATAGTAATCTTGAATTTCTGCTGGATTTTTTGTTTTTGTGTCAACAAATAAAACTCCTAATCGGTCTTTGATTGTAACTCCAGGTGCAACTATTAAGAAGTAGTCAGCAAAACGAGTATCGTTTCTATATTCTTGTCTGTTGAAATAATGATATAAAATGAAACAAGCCATTACAACAGTTTTACCTGAACCTGTTGCCATTTTATAAGCAATTCTCGGCAATTGGTCTGCTGAGTCTTCACTTACAGTTTGTTGCCCTTCTCTTATTTTATTTAATATGTTTTGCCCTGCATTTGATTTTTCAGCGACTTCATTTAACCAGATTGCAGTTTCAACAGCTTCTCTTTGTGCAAAGAATAATTGTTTTGTTGCGTGTCTGTCAGGATTTAGAAACCAAAAAAGTAACAGTTCTTTTGTTACTCTAGTAGTATTTGGATATTTTTCTTCTCTCCATTTTCCAACTTCTTTGCGACAAAGATTAATTATGTGAGTGCCATATTCAGCAGCAAAATCATTTACTTCAAAAATAGAACCTTGGGGTCCTTGTCTTGTTGGGATAACTTGAATGTCTGGTGAGAATATTCTCCTACCTTCTCTGATGTCGCTATAATTCAAAGAACCATCCGCATCTGTCGCATAATGCAGTTTTGGTTCATCGTATGGGCTGTTTAAAATCGGATTTTCTGAACTCATTTTAAGTCTAATATTTTAAATGCAAAGTACATATTTTTCTTGGTGCGATGGCAAAAAATGGCTCTTTTGATTTTGCCGAAGGGTTGGCTTCGTGTGTCGGGGCAAAAGCAAATGTGCCATTTGTGTGGTGGCAATTTATTTCTTTTTTGTCTTTATGCAGCAAAATTTCTTTTATCATTCTGTCGTCTGTTTCTGTCTTTTTACAATGAACGCCAACGTTTTATTTACGCAAGTCCCCATTTAAAACATTCGTAAATGAAATGTGTTTAAATTGGTAAGTTACTTTAAATATTGGTTGTATAGATTAGTTTTTATTTTATTTACGAATAAATTTAAATGCTTCTTGTGTTTTACCAAAGGTAACTACCATTAAATACATGCCGCTTTTTAAGTCTGAAACATTGAGTTCTGCAGTGTGGCGTGCTAATTTTACCAAGTCACCACGTAGCGTGTACACTTGCACATATTGTGGTTGTTCGCTAGATGAGATGTAAATAGTTTGGTCTGTTACGGTTGGATACACAAAGTTATGTGTAGTCGTGTTTGTTGGTGTTAAACCTACATAGTCGTCAAACTCAAAACTTGTTGGTATAGCAGGTAAAGTCTCTTTTGTGCTAGTGTAAATACGTAGTTCTCCAGGCTGTAGTGTAATTGTTTGTGATGTGCTACTTACTACCAAAGCTTCTCCCGTAAAATAGTCGTAATAGGTGCCTGTACTTGCAAAAGGAGCAATGTTGGTACTACCAGTAAATACAGTTCCACCACTTACGTTGAAATTGCCAACGACAACCAATTTATCAGCATTGTAGTTCCATTGAATATAACGACCAGATAAGCCGTGTCCTGCTTTTACGTTACATGTACCGTTTAAGAACATGGTTTCATATTTGTCACGCAGTTTGAGTATTTGTGCAATTTTTTCAAAACTTCCCATACGCAGTGTGTTTTTGTACCAACCAAGTGCTTCAGGCACAGGTTTTGGGTCTACACGGTCGCCAACGGCACCTGTAGCATTGCTAAAAATACTATAATCAAAACCTAATTCCTCAAATTGCCATAACATTTTAGGTCCTTTCATCATAGTGTTGAAAGCTACGTTAAGTGGTACACGATTTAAGCGAGCAGTTTCGTCGGTTTTTAAATTACCATTACCGTATGCTTTGGCTTTATAAAAGTTACGTTCTTCATCGTGACTTTCACAGTAATAAACCCAGCCGTGCGTGTTAGCAGCGCTAATATCGTCGTTTTGATCAAGCCAGCCCATAGCTGTTTGGCTATAACTGTCGTTCATGCCAGCACCACCACCCCAGCATAACATACCATTATTTACAAAGCCGGGTTCTTCGCTACCATACCAATGTTCTAAAATAAAGTACGCATCGTTTTTTACCGCTTTTACACTGTTGTAATAGTTGTTAATGATAGTGGTACGGTTGTTACAATCGGAGCCGCATAAACCTTTTGATAGGTCCATACGATAGCCGTCAACTTTATATTCAGTAATCCAATACTGCAACACACGTTTGAAATAGTCGCTTGTACCTGAAAAATGGTGATTAAAATCTTGATTTACACTCGCATCGTGTGGCGCAACGGTGTTAAACCAAGGGTTGTTGGCTGCCACACCATTAGTTCCATAGTATAATTTTGCCCAAGGATGAACGCCAGTAGCGTGGTTGAATACCATATCTAAAATTACAGCGATACCGCGTTTGTGACATTCATCGATAAATGTTTTATAATCGTCAGCTGTTCCATACGATTTGTCTGGCGCAAAAAAATGGTTTGGATTGTAACCCCAACTGATATTGCCATCAAATTCGGTAATTGGCATCAATTCAATGGCATTCACGCCTAATGCTTGTAAATAATCAAGACGAGCTGTCACAGCTTTTATAGTGCGTAGAGGGCTAAAATCGTGGATCCATAATTCGTAAATTACCAAATTATTTTTATCGGGACCGACAAAGTTGAGTGTTGCATCACTCCAATTAAAGGCAGGCTTGTTAGTTTGTAACACAGAAACAGGACCGTCGCCTTTGGCAGGATAAGTTAAATTGGGATAAACATCTGCTGAAATGTATTTATCATTCCAAGGATCGAGTACTTTTTCTGTGTAAGCATCGCTTATTTGAATGAGTTTTGTACCAATTTTAACGGCATATTGAAAAGCGTATTCTTTGCCAGCTTCCAAACCGTCAAGTGTTAACCAGAAATAGCCTGTTGTGCCATCTTTTTTCATTTGATAGGTGTTACTAAAACTCCAGTTGTTGAAATCGCCTAAAACAAATACATTGTCGGCAATTACATTCGCTTTATCTTTAGCGTACATCACCAAAGTGACTTGATTGGGGTTGCTGTTATTGTAGTTAATACCTTCCAGTATACCAGCTGGACGTGTTTGGTTTGTAGGAGTATTAGCAACGCAAATTATAATCGTATCGCGCACCGTAATACCACTGGCAGTAGCAGATAAAATACATTCGTAATCGCCTGTGGAAGTAAATGATTGCGAGTAACTTAATGTTGTTCCTGTGGCAGTAGCTTTTGATGTGCCGTTTATTTTTAATTCCATAGCTGCCGAAATTGATGCCGTGGCACTGAAGTTAACGGTTGAGCCAGTTTGAACTAGTTGATTGCCTTCTGGTTCATTAAATTTAGCGTTTAAACCAGCTTCATATATGTCAATAAAAATATCACCACCGTCGGCTGCTTTTCCTTCTTTCGTTCCAGCAGGACCATCGTTGAACACAAACGCCATTTTTTGAATATCCGTAGTGATAGGGCAGCCGTAAAATGTATAAATATTGCTAATGGTTAATTGCCATTTGTTACCCACTTTGGTCATTTTGTTTTTTGCAGTACCACCGCGCCACGTGTCGGTAACAAATTTCCAGTCGCTGGACGTAGCACTTTCGGATGTAATTAGCCCTGTGTGTGCGTAACATGTTGTAGCAGTGGTCATTCCGCCATTACCCAGTGAGGGGTCGAAAGTGACCACAATAGTGCCGTTATAACCTTTTGTGATAAAAGCAGGCTCAGTTACAACTACTTGAGCCGAAAGCGCGAAATACACGCATAGCATTCCAAGTGCGAGAAGCAATTTTTTCATGACGATTATTTCTTTAAGGGTCAATAGATATAAATTGCAACAAAGATAAGTTTTTCAATTTAAAAAACTAACAAATCGGAATAATTTTTGAGATTTTTGTTTATTTTTTGTTGTTTTATAGTTGGTAGTGGAGTGCATCATACCATAGCGAAAAGTCTTCTTCCAAAATTCCAAAGGACAAAAGATGCTTTTTATCATTGAAAAAAGCAGTTAAAAAGTGATTTTTACTAGGTGAGTTTTCTGCACTTTTACGATAAAGTGACAATGCTTTTTCAGTATCACCAGCTACCCAATGGGCATGTCCAGCATTTAAGTAATCGATACTTTCGGTAGATGTCGCAATTAATTTTTCGTAGTAATTACATGCTTCCGTAATTTTTCCAGCAAGCAGATAGCTCCATGCAATAATGCGTTGAATTTTGAGGTCATCAGGCGATAAGTAATCTGCTTTAAAATAGGTAGCTATAGCTTCGTCGTAGCGTTTTAGTTCGATCTGACAATGTCCTATTTGAAGTAATATTTGCCTATTTTCAGGTGCTAATTTAGCGCATTGATCATAATACATGAGTGCTTTTTCATAATTGCCAACACGTTTGAAACAATACGCTAATCTACGCATTGTCCATCGGTTTTGAGGCTGTAATAAGTCAGCTTGTTCGTATGTTTCAATAGCTGGCAAAATTTGGTTGAGTTGTTGGTGACAATAGCCGATTTTTTGGAAATGTTCGGCTGTATGTACGTCTTTTTGCAATATCTCAAATTGCTCTAAAGCCTCTACATATAAATCTTTAGAAAAATAAAATTCTGCTAACTGCTGGCGTGATTCGTTTGTAGGGAAGAGTAGTGTAAACAGTGGTGTTTTGTAGATGCTTAAAACTTCTTGTAGAGGATTTGTTAATTCATGTTTTCGACTATGCAAAGTGTAGAGACGGTACAAGTCTTGAATATATTGATTTGCTACGGTTTTAGCACGTGTATCTGGTTGTGTCAGAGTCTCTTCTTTTATCATCTCTTCTACCTGTTCTGATTCAGCATTGAAGTTGCTTGTCATCATGTTTTGTTGAGCCAGTGGCATCTGTTTTAAACTCAAACAGAATGAATATTTGTCAGAATTACATAAAAAAGGACTACGCATCATGGCTGCAAATAGGCTTTTTTTATTTTCAAAAAGCGTACGAATAGTGCTATGTTTTGGATCAAATGGTAATAACCAATTCATCGTATTTTGGAAAAATGGAAAACTTTTTAATGCAGCAAACGTGCTTACATACACATCAGCTCCATCCATTTGTAATTCGCCAAATTCGTGTAGTTTGTCGGCTATACCGCTTTCTTCAAGTAGTTCTTGCCATTCAGGATTTTTATCATTCAACTCATCCATTTTGAATGAATCAGAATCCATTTTATCTTTCATCATTGGTGTGAGGCGTATCACGTCAGGCATAATTTCCTCACGTATGCGCTTGGTTATGGACTCGGTTTCACTAGTGCGTACTAATTGCATTACTATCGATTCTAGCTCTTGTTGAAATGCTTTTTTGTCGCACAACAGCTTTAATTGATTCATACAGGATTCATTAAGTTGAATGCGTTCAGCGTAACGTGCTATAATGAGTGCTATACCAACAATGACACGCTGCTTTACCTCTAATTCGGTATGCTCTGCATAAGTGAGTAGTAGTGTGAATTTAGACGGATAAAAGTTGCGTAGCAGCGATAGTGTAATGGCTGAAATAATGACTGAGCGATCTGTGGTATCAATTTCAGATGATTGTAACAATTTGATTATTAATTGTTTTTCATTAGTACTCCATTTGCCCGACAGCCAAATGAAATTAAAGATAGCCAACAGATGTTGTTCGTGTTCTATGGCAAATTGAGTGGCTTTTTCACCATCATCTTGTAAACCTGTGGTAAGGAGTTCGCCTAGGGCATGGTGTGAAGCACCTAGTTCAAGCGCATTTACCAATTCTTCAAATCGAACAGGCGTAATTTGGACGTAGCGCTTTTGTGCATATTCTACACGAGATGAAATACGTATTAAGAGTGCCTCTTTTACATCACTCACTAAATCATATAAATTTTCGAGTAACTGATTAAAAATCAGTTGTTGTTGAGGATCGTTTACACCTAACACAGCGTATTGTAGCAGGTTACGATATACGGTTTCAAGCTCTTCTTTACGATTAATATAATTCCAATCTTGCAATTCGTCGAGTAGTGGCTGTAATTTATTGAATACATCTGCCAAACGGCGTTGTTTAAGCAGTTGAAGAATATGTGTGTATATGGAAAATATCTCTTTTTCAGACATAATAGATCTATGTTAATGTGCAAATTAATATTATCATATTTTATACCAAAAGTGTTTATACATAAAAAGCTGTCTATTTGACAGCTTTTTGTAGTGTATGCATTAAAGTTTAGCCTATTTTACTTATTTTTCGAAGTTGTTCTTCGTCTAGTATTTTAATATTTCGTCCCGATACTGCAATAACACCTTCGCTAACAAAATTAGACAATGTACGGATAGCATTGGAAGTAGTCATATTAGAGTAGTTAGCTAAATCTTCTCTCGAAAGACGACTTTTTATAGTTTTACTATCAGCTTCTACGCCGTAATTATCGCGTAGCATAATTAATGACTCTGCTAAACGGCCTCTGACATGTTTTTGTGTCAAACTTACAATACGAGCATCGTCTATACCTAAGTCGGTTGCCAACGATTGAATAAAATACAGCGCCAATTTATTATTCGATTGAATAATTTGTTCTACTACTTGTAACGGTACCAAGTAAGCTGTTGTGGGTTCGAGTGTAGAAGCACTGGTTAAATAATCTTCTTTGGCAAAAAATGCTCGGTAACCGAAAATTTCGATTGGCTTAACAAAACGTATAATTTGGCTACGTCCACCAACTCCGTCTTTATAGATTTTTACTTTACCAGTAATCAAACAGATCATATATTTAGGAGTTTCACCTTCACAGTATATTACTTCGTTTTTGCGAAAATGGTGTAATTTGGTATTTTCCCGTAAATAGAAGCGTTCTTCCTGTGTGAGAACTTGCCACATAGGAGAGATTTCGTCGATTGGTTTTAATTGTTTTTCGGAGAGGCTTGCCATAAATTAAGTTTTAAAATAATGTTTTACAGCACAAAAATACAATAAATTTTTGGTATGAAAATTAAAAAGAGCAAAAAAATACATTTTTTGCTCTTTTTAAAGAATAGTTTAGATTTTTTATCAAGTTGTTTTTTTGCGTTTTAAAACACTAAAAATGAAATAGGCAATAATTAAAATGTACATGATAAGGCCTAACCAAGCAGCTCCCGAAGTTTTTGCCCATAAATCTTGATACCAATTGATACCTGCAAATTTCAGAGCAGCGCTAACCACGCCCATTAAAGCACCACCAGCGATGAAACCGGATGCTATGAGTGTTCCTTTTTCGCCACGTGCGGTATTTATAACTTCATCTTTAGAACGTGATGTTACAAACCAATGAATTAAACCGCCAACAACGAGTGGTGTATTTAGTGGAAGTGGAATAAACATACCGAGTGCAAATGCTAAAACAGGAACTCCAAGAAAATTAAGCAAAAGTGCTAAAATTGCACCAACACCATATAGCAGCCATGGAGCGCCTTGTCCCATCATCAAAGGTTCGATAATAGCGGCCATGGCATTTGCTTGAGGAGCTACTAATGCATTTTCGCCTGTAAATCCGTATGTTTTATTCAAAATAATAATAACTCCGCCAACAGTAGCAGCTGATACAAGTGTACCCAGGAATTTCCAAGTTTCTTGTTTTGCTGGTGTGCTACCAATCCAATAACCAATTTTAAGGTCAGTGATAAAACCTCCAGCCATCGAAAGAGCAGTACACACAACACCACCAATAACCATAGCAGCGACCATGCCGCTGGTTCCTTTGAGTCCAACACCCACCAAAATAACCGAAGCAATAATTAAAGTCATTAATGTCATGCCCGATACAGGATTAGAACCAACGATAGCAATAGCATTGGCAGCTACTGTGGTAAATAAAAAGGCAATAATAGTTACAACTAAAAATGCAATTAGTGCTTGGAAAAAGTTACCAATTACTCCAAAATAAAAAAAGAGTAGTGTGATGAGCAGTGCTGAAATAGTAGCAATAGAGATGAATTTCATTGATAAATCACGTTCGGTACGTGGAATAGCTTGAACTACAGCTTTGCTTTTCCCGCCTAACTCTTTACCGGCTAAACCCACGGCGCTTTTGATAACGCTCCATGATTTTACAATGCCGATAATTCCCGCCATAGCTATAGCACCAATACCGATAAAACGTGCATAGTGTGAGAAAATCCAGTCAGGATCCATTTCGCTTAACATCACAGAATCTACGGTAGTCATTCCTAGCAGCGGGATAATAAACCACCAAACAAACAAAGACCCTGCACAAATAATAATACTGTATTTCAACCCAATAATATAGCCTAAGCCTAATACAGCTGCACTGGTGTTGATAGAAAACGTCATTTTTACCTTTTGTGCTACAGCTTCGCCCCACGGAATCATACGTGACGAGAGGGTTTCGCTCCAAGTTCCAAACGTTGCTACTACAAAATCGTACAAACCACCGATAGTGGCAGCCCAAATAAGCGGTTTGGCTTGACTACCACCTTTTTCTCCGGAAACAAGTACTTGTGTTGTGGCAGTGGCTTCTGGAAACGGATATTTACCGTGCATATCGCTTACGAAGTACTTTCGGAATGGAATTAAAAAAAGAATACCCAAAATTCCACCTAAGAGAGAGCTTAAAAATACTTGCATAAAACTTACGGTAATTTCGGGATATTTATCTTGTAAAATATAAAGTGCAGGTAGCGTAAAAATAGCACCTGCTACAATCACACCAGAACTTGCTCCAATGGATTGGATGATGACATTTTCGCCCAAGGCGTTTTTACGTTTTGTGGCATTTGATAAACCTACAGCAATGATAGCAATAGGGATAGCAGCTTCAAACACTTGTCCTACTTTTAACCCTAAATAGGCAGCAGCTGCCGAGAATAGTATAGCCATAAGAATCCCCCATGAAACAGAATAAAAACTAATTTCAGGAATGTTTTTATCGGCTGGTAAAATAGGTTTGTAGGTTTCGCCCGGTTTTAGTTCTCGGTTAGCATTTTCAGGTAAACCTACCTTTGAAGATTTTTCCATAAGTTATTCAGATTTTAAATGTGTATTAAAATGGTGGACCATCATTCTCTTGAGGAGGTAAATTATAATTACTGTACGAAGGGAGTGGAGTATTGTTCAATTTTGAACCCAATGTAGCAAATGGATCTACTGTGTCCTCTTCGTTCATAAAACGTGCATATTCGCGCTTAAATATCAAGTCAATTTCACCCGTTGCACCATTACGGTGTTTTGCAATGATAATTTGTGCAACACCGCGTAAATCTTTTTGTGTGTTAGGATCTTCGTAAATTTTATAGTAGTCTGGACGGTGTATAAAGCAAACCATATCGGCATCTTGCTCAATGGCACCAGACTCACGTAAGTCGGATAGTTGTGGTTTTTTCCCTTCTGAACCTTGACCGCGATTTTCTACGTTACGATTTAGCTGTGATAGTGCGATGATTGGAATGTCTAACTCTTTTGCCAATCCTTTTAGTGAACGTGAAATTGTACTTACTTCTTGCTCGCGACTTTGGAATTTCATACCCGATGCGTTCATCAATTGTAAGTAGTCAATAAAAATAACTTGTACATCGTGTTCTTCTTTTAAGCGACGTGCTTTGGTTTGAAATTCCAAAATAGATAGACTTGGTGTGTCGTCGATATAAATGGGTGCACCTTCTAACTTTTTAATTTTAACATCTAATTGTGCCCATTCGTGAGGTTCCAATTGTCCACTTTTAATTTTTTCACCCGGAATTTCGCAAACATTCACAATGAGACGGTTTACCAACTGAACATTAGACATTTCCAAAGAGAAAATAGCTACAGGAATATTATAATCGACAGCCATGTTTTTAGCCATTGAGAGTACAAAAGCCGTTTTACCCATAGCTGGACGTGCTGCAATAATCACCAAATCCGACTTTTGCCACCCCGATGTTATTTTATCTAATGCATGAAATCCACTGGAAATACCGCTAAGTCCGTCAGTTTGTGATGCAGCCTTGTTTAGTCGTGCTAATGCTTCATCTATAATCGGGTCAATTTGTGTAACTCCTTTTTTCTGACGTTTTTGTGAGAGTTCAAAAATACGTCCTTCAGCTTCTTGCATTAAATCATCTACGTCAGTATTTTCTTCAAAAGCTTTAGTTTGTACTTCGGTAGAAATGGTAATAAGCTCACGTGCCATAAATTTTTGCGCTATAATTTGCGCGTGAAATAAAATGTGAGCAGCAGAAGCTACTTTAGCTGTAAGCATAGCAATAGCGTACGGTCCACCAACAATTTCTAAATCTCCATTTTTACGTAACTGTTCGGTTACGGTGTGCATATCGATAGGACTCCGACTACCGTATAGTTCAGTAATCGATTTATAGATTGTTTGGTGTGTGTCTTTGTAAAAACAATCTGCAGAAAGAATATCCACGACTTTATCGATAGCTGTGTTGTCAATCATTAAAGCGCCTAAAACAGCCTCTTCAAGTTCTATAGATTGTGGCGGTACTTTACCGTAATCCACTACTACTTTAGCCTGTTTTTTGTTTGTTGATTTGCTTTTTGTAGGTTCCATAGCGTTCGAAATTTAAAGCTCCAAAGGTACTACAAAAAAGCCATTTTAGGAAAGTTATGTTCATTATTTGTATAGGAGATTTTAACCGTTTTTTCACTGTTATAAACAGAATTTTAATGAGTTTTCAATAACTTATCAAAAGGTTTTCAACAATGTGACTATTCAAAAAATGATTATCTTTGCCATCGTTTTAATCTGTTTGTGTATGATTACATTCCCGAATGCTAAAATCAATTTAGGACTTAATGTAGTAAGTCGCCGTGCAGATGGTTATCATAATCTTGAAACATTGTTTTATCCTATTAATTTGTGCGATGCATTGGAGTTTGTTCTAGCAGAACAAACTTCGTTACGTGTAGTGGGCTCTCCTATTGCTGACGATATAGAACAAAATTTGGTAGTGCGTGCATTACGTTTGTTACAACGTGATTTTGACTTGCCAGAGCTTGAAATAGCGCTATTGAAAATTATTCCTATGGGTGCTGGTCTTGGTGGAGGATCGGCTGATGCTGCTTTTATGTTGAAAATGTTGAATGAAAATTTTCAGCTCAAATTATCGGTGGAACAATTGGAAAAGTATGCTACAAAATTAGGCTCTGATTGTGCTTTTTTTATTCGTAATACTCCTGTGTTTGCTACAGGTATCGGTAATGAATTTACCTCTGTTGAGCTGTCGCTTAAAGGGTATTATTTAGCATTAGTAAAACCCGAAATTCATGTTTCTACGGCTGAAGCTTATGCGCACGTAGCGTGCCAACGGTGGAATACTCCGCTCTTGGACGTGTTGGCAATGCCAATTGAAAAGTGGAGTGATTATTTGTTTAACGATTTTGAAATTAGTGTTTTTGAAGTTCATCCAGAATTAGCAGTTATCAAACAAAAACTATACAAATCTGGCGCAGTTTATGCAGCCATGTCGGGTTCTGGTTCTGCTATGTATGGTATTTTCAAAATAAAACCAAAACTTAATTTTCCTAATCATCATGTTTTTATGTTGGATTTATAAATAAAGGATTATTTGTCAATGAAAACGGGCAAGCGATATTTGCTTGCCCGTTTAGTTTACTGAGAGATTTTGTAACATGTAAGTGTTATCGGATGAATAATAATTCGCGATATTTAGGAAGTGTCCACATTTCATCATCCACAATCATTTCCAATTCGTCGACGTGTTTGCGAATTTCTTCCATTAAAGGTACTATTGTATCGTGGTAAGCGATGGCTTTGGCACGTTCACCTTCCATGCGATTGGCTTTTTTACGAGCAGCCAACATGTCGTCAGCTTTAGCTACAATTTCTGTAACGTGTTCTGCTATACGACGAATAATAAGTCTGTCTTGTGCCGCCAAATCTTTTGCTTCTTTTTCACTGAATGCTTCCTTCATGCGAACTACATTATCTAATAAAATAGATTGGTAGCGAGTGGCTACTGGAACAATATGATTCATCACTAAATCGCCCAAAACACGCGATTCAATTTGAACTTTTTTCGTGTAAATATTCCATTTGACTTCACAACGCGAGTGCAATTCAGCTTCTGAAAGCACGCCAGCCGTTTTAAACATGTTTATGCTAGCATCACTAACGTAATGTTCGATGATAAGCGGTACGCTGGTTTCACAATCTAATCCACGTTTTTTAGCTTCTTGTTTCCACTCGTCACTATAACCATTTCCATCAAAGCGAATTGCTTTACATGTTGTGATATAACGTTTTATCACGGCAAATAGAGCGCGTTCTTTCGGTTCGCCTTTTTCTATTAATTTATCAACATCTTTTTTGAAACAGATAAGTTGTTCTGTTACGGCAGCATTCAGAGCTAACATAGCGCCTCCACAATTGGCTGACGAACCAACAGCTCTAAACTCAAACCGATTGCCTGTAAACGCAAAGGGCGATGTGCGATTGCGGTCAGTATTATCAAGTAATATTTCAGGAATATTAGCAACACCAAGTTTCATCTCTTTTTTGGCGTTTATTACGATACCTTCGTCAACAGATGCTTTTTCGAGTTTATCCAAAACATCGCTGATTTGTGTGCCTAAAAATACAGAGATAATCGCAGGTGGTGCTTCATTTGCTCCTAAACGGTGTACGTTGGTAGCTGAACTAATTGATGCTTTTAGCAAGCCGTTATGTTTGTGAACAGCCATCAAGACGTTTACTAAAAAGGTAATAAATTGCAAATTAGAAGCAGCGTTTTTCCCTGGAGCCAAGAGCTCAACGCCTGTATTTGTGCTAATTGACCAATTGCAATGTTTTCCTGAACCATTGATACCAGAGAAGGGTTTTTCGTGCAATAGTACACGGAAATGGTGACGACGCGCAACACGCTCCATGATAGACATTAAGAGCAAATTATGATCGTTTGCCAAATTCATCTCTTCATAGATAGGAGCCAATTCAAATTGGTTTGGTGCAACTTCGTTGTGACGAGTTTTTACAGGAATTCCAAGTTTGAGCGACTCTATTTCAAGGTCTGTCATAAATTGTAATACACGTTCAGGAATGGCACCAAAGTAATGATCACCAAGTTGTTGGTTTTTTGCACTGCCGTGCCCCATGAGTGTGCGTCCTGTCAACATAAGATCAGGACGAGCAGTCCACAAGGCTTCGTCCACCAAAAAATATTCTTGTTCCCAACCCAAAAAAGGAATGACTTTGGACACGTTCTTGTCGAAGTAGCGACATACATCCACAGCAGCTTTATCAAGTGCAGATATTGATTTTATAAGTGGTGTTTTGTAATCTAATGCGTCGCCAGTGTAAGCAACAAAAATAGTAGGAATACAAAGCGTGTCGCCTACAACAAATGCGGGCGAAGAAGGATCCCAAGCTGAATAGCCACGTGCCTCGAATGTGTTGCGAATTCCGCCGTTAGGAAAACTGGACGCATCTGGTTCTTGTTGGTAAAGCAGTTTGCCAGAAAATTCTTCTAATACTTTTCCTTCAGGAGTTTTATCAATAAAGGCATCATGTTTTTCAGCAGTTCCGCCTGTCAACGGTTGAAACCAGTGCGTGTAGTGTGTTGCTCCAAGTTCTGATGCCCATTTTTTCATACCCATAGCTACAGCGTTTGCGATGTCGCGACCTAATGGTTTGCCGTTGTCAATAGCATCGAAAAGTTGATTTAAAACGGTATCAGCGATATATTCTTTCATCTTTTCGCGTGTAAAAACCATCTGCCCAAAAAATCGAGATGGACGCTCTATAGGTTTTTCTACTGATACAGGCTTGTGAGTGTAAGCATCTTCAAGAGCTTTAAAACGTGACTTGCTCATAATAGTTAAAAGGTAAAATCTAAAATTATTGATAGTTTAACGCTAATTTAGAAGTTTTTTTAATGACCCTCAAAAAGAGGGGTAATTTTTGTTTTTATCTCCAAAAAAGCAAAAAATGATGTCGCAAAGATAGCGAAAAATTGAATTCATCTATATTTTTTTGAAAAAAAGTGGTAAAATGACGATTTTATTTATATCATTTTCTGCTATTGTCACTGATAATGGTCTTTATAAATTATAGACATCTTACTTTTCACCTTAAAAATCTTTGTATCTTTGCATTTTTCATATAAACCTTAAGATTTTAGATGGATGTTTTTGTTTCATTAATTGCTAAACAGCTCCAAATTTCTGAACGTCAGGTTCAAAATACAATCAAACTTTTGACCGAAGGGGCTACTATTCCTTTTATTAGTCGTTACCGCAAAGAATTGACCAATGGTTTAGATGAAGTTCAAATTGGTTCAATAGCTGATTTGCACCTGAAATTAGCAGAATTATCTAAACGTAAAGAAACCATTTTAAACACAATAACAGAACAAGGAAAGCTTACACCAGAGCTGAAACAACAGATAGAGCAAACGTGGGAGTCAACCGTGTTAGAAGATTTGTATTTGCCGTATAAACCAAAACGTCGAACACGAGGACAAATGGCGTGTGAAAAAGGATTGGAACCATTGGCTAAAATTTTGATGAGTCAACGTCATCATGATGTAGAGCTGCAAGCTGAACGTTTCTTAAATGATGAGGTCTCTTCTGTTAAGGACGCTTTAGCTGGTGCACGAGATATTATGGCAGAAAGGATTAACGAAAACAGCAGTGCACGTAATAGTATCAGAGCTATTTTTTCACGCGAAGCAGTTATTTATAGTCGTTTAGTAAAAGGGAAGGAAGTCGAAGGCGATAAATTTCGTGATTATTTTGATACAGAAGAATCGCTGCGCCGCATCTCTTCACATCGTTTGTTGGCCATGCGGCGTGGTGAAGCCGAAGGTTTTTTGAAAGTAGAAATTTCGGTACCTGAAGAGTTAGCTATAGAGCGTTTGAATAAACTTTTTGTTACGGCTAATAATGCATCTTCTGACGAGGTTAAATTGGCCATTGCTGATAGTTACAAACGTTTGATAAAATCTTCAATTGAAACGGAATTTGCAGCTGACAGTAAAGCAAAAGCCGATAGTGAAGCGATTGCAATATTCGTAGAAAATTTAAAACAACTTTTACTATCGTCACCACTGGGGCAAAAACGGGTGTTAAGTATAGATCCGGGATTTCGTACAGGTTGCAAGGTAGTTTGTTTAGATGCTCAAGGAAATTTGTTGCACAATGAAACTATTTATCCGCATCTACCGAAAAGTGAAACAGCTTTGGCAATGAAAAAAATAGCTCATTTGGTGGAGCAGTATGACATTGAAGCTATTGCTATTGGCAATGGTACGGCAGGTAGAGAAACAGAGCATTTTATTCAGTCTATTCGTTTTGATCGCAAAGTACAAGTTTTTGTAGTTAGTGAAAATGGAGCGAGTATCTATTCTGCTTCTAAAATTGCTCGTGAAGAATTTCCAGAATATGACGTTACGGTTCGTGGTGCTGTTTCACTTGGTCGCAGATTGATGGATCCACTTGCCGAATTAGTTAAGATAGATCCAAAGTCAATTGGCGTAGGGCAATATCAACACGATGTGGACCAATCGGCACTCAAAAAAGCACTCGACCAAACTGTAGAAAGCGCTGTAAATAAAGTTGGTGTAAATGTAAATACAGCAAGTAAGTATTTACTAACGTATGTTTCTGGTGTTGGTCCACAATTAGCTGAAAATATTGTGTCGTATCGGGCGCAAAATGGTCCTTTCAAATCTCGTAAAGCGTTACTTGACGTACCCAAAATGGGGGCGAAGTCATTTGAACAAAGTGCTGGTTTTATGCGTGTTGAAAACTCAGAAAATCCATTAGACAACAGTGCTGTACATCCTGAAAGTTACCCGATTGTAGAACGTATGGCTCGCGATTTAAAATGTACTGTGACGGATTTGTTACGTGATGAAAATTTACGCAAACAGATTGTACTCCAAAACTATGTAACAGATACAGTCGGTTTGCCTACGTTAAATGATGT
>ENA-UPXM01002434-UPXM01002434.1-activated-sludge-metagenome-genome-assembly--contig:-NODE-2434-length-21865-cov-5.402934_pt1 | contig 21865 bp, 21 predicted proteins | sample MGYA00238178_ERZ772708 | MGnify/ENA primary metagenome ERZ772708 (study PRJEB29002, sample SAMN05720212) | activated sludge metagenome | isolation source: anaerobic digester from wastewater... | reverse complement strand
ACCCCTTTCACACCCAAAAAATCAAAATCTTTTTGATTTCCCCAAAAAACAGAATTTATAATCCTGTTGTCTCCCGAATATAGCGAGATTCCATAAAAACCAATCTTACTGCCAAAAACAACATTGTTGGAAAAAGTAGGGGTGTCACTATAAGAACTGCCCGCATTAATAAAGTAAACCCCGTATTCTGTGTTATTCGCAAACACATTGTTCGATATTGCGTTCGAAAACGTCCCTGAAGCATAAAGTCCTGTACTAAAACCATGGATGTAATTCCGGTATAAACTCGGCGCATATTCTTTGGAAAAATTAAGGCTGACACCTGTGCCTGAACCAGCCGTCGTCCCTCTCACCGCTGTGTTATTCGTCATCTCGAGACCATCTTTCGTCCATTTTGCCGCTGACAAATAGATGACCCCATTGACATACGACATATCGTTATTGTTAACTCGTAGGGGGCCGTCAAAATACGATTGACTAAAGGACAAAACCCGTCCGTTTGAATAGGAGGCGATTCCCACTATGCGGTTGTTCTGAAATGTAAAATCTGCAAAACTACTGCTCTGGCTTATTTCTACATAATTAAATCCAGCTTGATTGATACAATTCCTGGCCAGATTATTTTTAAAAACTACTTCGGTGAAGTGGGATTGACTCAGATGCAGAACAGTTCCAAACGCCCCCGTGCCCCCGCTCAAGTTTTCAAAACTATTATTGGCAATCGTAAGAATATCCCCCGATTCGTGTTGACTAATATATATCACCGCAAGTTCACCTAGCAACTTTCCAGGATTCGCACTTTTTCCGCTCAATTGGCTGAATTTGTTGTTGATAATCGTTAGAGATCCTTGGCACTGGATCAGAGATACAGGCCAAAAAAATCCGTACCGTCCCGCATTTTCAAGTCGGTTATCTTTAATCAAAAAAGTGCCGTGGGTCTGAGTCAAACTCGCCAATCCCGCAGTACCTGACACCTCTTTATTCCCAACAATGTTCCCCGTAACGTCTATACTGACGCCTGAACCTTGAACAAAACTGACGGCCCCGCCCGTAACAGATATTTTGTTGTTGCTGACTTTTAGAGACATGGTCCGTTCCCCTGAGAAATAAACTCCTTTAGCGGCTGAACTGATCGTAAAACCATCAATGACGACATTGCCATTTTCCGGAAGGTACGCCGCGTTACCAGAAAAAATCGTGCCGTATGTCGGGTTTTTAGAATTAACAATGGTTTCATAATCTTCATGGATTTGCCCCGGATTGTCAGGATCGGCGTAGTGACGTTCCCAATGAATACTGTCATAGCCGCCCTCGAAGATCAGCGCCTTGCTGATCTTAACATTCTCAACATACGGGGTCTTGTCGTTACTTGAAACCTGCACGACATCACCATGTTCGGTGGTCTTGGCATTGATCGCCTCCTGGATGGTGTCATAAGAACCCTTGACCGTTAGGACATGGCCGCTTGCGTCTCTGGTGACAACTCGCACCGGTTTATAACTTCCGTGAAAAATTCGGCAATAGGCCGCTGTCTGGAACGCGGCGTCACGATGGGCGATACCCTGTGGGTCTTCGGCTTCAAGGCAAACCCGCGCGCCCTGAAAACGCGTCCCACCTGTGGGAAATCCCGTGAGCTGAAAACCTGTCACCGACTGAAGGACTATTTCAGGAGAAGGAAGAGGGGCTTGGGACAAATCTGGCTGGTAGTAAAGATTGCCGTTTGATAACGAGTAACTTGACCGAATATAATTCTCGCCAACTTTTTTGGAAATGATGAGCGCGTTGTTCGCCGCGTCAATCTCAAGATAATTCGCGGACTGGATGGCGCTAATAACACGGTTCAGGGCTAGGTGCGTGTTCAAAAAAAGCGTGGCTTGGTTCATCCCCATATTCAGCAACCACTGAAAATTAAAACGAACCGTGACCGTCATCAGCAAAACGCCGCCCAGTAGCGCCAACGCCACGATCAACTCAAAAAGACTCAGACCCCCCTGCCACGCTCTTCGTTTCATCTTCGCGCCCCACTCCTTTCTCCAAATGGTAACACACACCGGTGATTTGACATCCACTCTTCCTTGCTCCCAACCTCTGTCAGATTGACAACAAAATCCGAAACGGCTGAACAAGTTTTTAAAAATCCTCTGTCTTACGCTACGCCAGGCTCAACCGGAAAAGCTTCAGTAAGTCCCGATCACGTTTTCGTGGATAAGCCGGGCGAGGATGTTCTGATCGTTCGGGAGAAATTGGAGACCAGCAAGTTCCGGGGCGCTAGCCCAGCGGGCGTCCTGACAGTCAAGACAGCACGGTTCTCCGCTTATCCATTGGCAGAGATAGAAAAAAAGCCGGATCATTCCCCCAGGATACGCGCGGTCCTGACGCTCCAGTAACCGATCCGGGAGGATCTCAACCGCAAGTTCTTCCCGCACCTCCCGCGCAAGGCAATTCTCAAGGGTCTCATCGGGTTTCCGTTTCCCTCCCGGGAATTCCCAAAGCCCTCCGTGACTATCCCCGACTTTCCGCTGGGACACGAGGACCTTTCCTCCCCTAACAATGACCGCGCATCCGACTTCGACTATTTCCATTAATAACCTGCTCCTTTTCCAAAACTCCGAAGGGCAAACTCTGTGGTAAATAACGTTTATTTGGAGGCCGTTTATTTAAACTTCCAGAGCGTAAAACAGAAATATTTTACAGTCGTAAGTCCTTGAATGAAACTCTTTTATATAAAAATCAGCTTTTCTGTAAGCGGGTTGACTTGAAAAGTTTTCTCCTTATAATGGCGGTTCTATGTCTTGCGGTTCCTATTTCTACCAATACCTTTTTGTGGCGGTTTTCTTCGCGTTCGCGGTCATTTTCGCGATCCTCCCGCTCGCTTTGGCGTGGTTTCTGGCTCCCAAAAAACCGTTTCCAGCGAAAACCGCTCCCTACGAGTGCGGACTTGCCTCCCGGGGAAACCCCTGGATCCGGTACCAGGCCCAGTATTATCTTTTCGCTCTCATTTTTGTGCTTTTTGACGTCGAAGTGATCTTTATTTATCCCTGGGCCGTGGCATTTAAACAACTGGGGATGTTCGCCTTTCTAGAGATGGTCATTTTCATCGCGATCCTTTCCTTCGGGCTTTTTTACGCCTGGAAAAAGGGATTGCTGGAATGGGAGTAACCCTTGACGGCGTGTGGGCTGTGAAGCTTCTGGAAATTTCATTCCGTACTCCGCGCGCCTCACGGCATTACATTGGCTATGAAATACACGGAAAATAATTCAACGATCGATCCGTCTCTTCGCGATGAGATGACAAAACAGAATGTTTTTGTCACGACCCTTGATTTTATCTACAACTGGGGTCGCCGCTCATCAATCTGGCCCATGCAGTTCGGCCTGGCTTGTTGCGCGATCGAGATGATCGCCGCGGCGGCCGCGCGTTATGATATCGCGCGTTTTGGAGCGGAGCTTTTCCGCGCCTCACCGCGTCAGGCCGACCTGATGATAGTCGCCGGAACCGTCACCAAAAAAATGGCCCCCAATGTCGTCCGACTTTTTAATCAGATGGCGGAGCCGAAATATGTGATCGCCATGGGCGCCTGCGCCGTCTCGGGAGGTCCCTTTGCCGATGGCTACAACGTCTTGCGCGGCATTGACCGCTTTATCCCGGTGGATGTATACATCCCCGGCTGTCCTCCCCGTCCCGAGGTTCTGCTACACGGCCTCATGCAACTCCAGAAAAAAATCGATTCGCAAAGCATCCAAAAAGCCGAATGGTATCAAAAAGGTCTCAAGCGCGAGTTTCCGATTCCCGAACTTGGGCCTCACGGTCTGGTTCCGAAATTTAACCCGGAAGTCTGGCAACCTCCGGAAACCGATAACCGGGCAAAACATTATGGACATGTGATCCGAATCGGCAAAAAGACGAAAGCTCCAAACCTTGAACCGGCGGTCAGCGCTCCGCCTTCACCCAATCCTTCGGCCGGAGCGTAACCTTATGCCTTCCATGATTAATTCACTCAAAGACGCTCTCGAGAAAAAGTTTCCCGGGATCAAACTTCGGATCCTCCGCGACTCGCTTCTTCTTGAGGATCCTCAGGACCTCACCCGAGTCGCTCAGCACGTCAAAGAATCTCCGGCCTTCCGTCTGGACTATTTATCAAGCGTCACGGCCTCTGATTTTCTGGATTATCTCGAGACAATTTATCATTTCTATTCCATGGAAAAAAAATCCGGCCCTTGGGTCCTCCGAGTCCGGGTTCCGAGGGAAAACGCGCGAGTCCCTTCCCTGACCCCGCTTTATCAAAGCGCGGAGCTTCAGGAGCGGGAGGCCTACGACTTGTTTGGGATTCTGTACGAAGGTCATCCGGATCTCCGGCGACTTTTCCTCTGGGAAGGATTCGAGGGGCATCCTCTCTTAAAAAATTACGAACAGGAAAACGCGGACACATTGGAGGCTCGGGACGTCGAATGGCTGGAGGCCCACGGCGTCAAGGTTCCTGAAACGATGAAAAAAAACGCCGCGGAACTCAAGGCATCGGGCAAGCGGGCCCTGGTCGAAAAACCCACCGAGCCCAGACAGGCATAAAATATGACCCTTTTGGATGAAATAAAAAAAGACGGTGAAATTCTCGAGATCAACTTTGGGCCGCAACATCCCTCAACCCACGGAGTGTTTCGCATGCGCGTTCTGCTGGAGGGCGAAACCGTCCGTGAACTGAAACCCGTCATGGGCTACCTCCACCGCAATCAGGAACAGATCGCCGAAAACACCACTTACGCGGGGATCGTCGGATTTACGGACCGGATGGACTACATCAACGCCCTTTCCAACAATTTCTCTTATTGCCTGACCGCCGAAAAACTCGCGTCCATCGAGGTTCCCGAGCGCGCCGCTTACATCCGGATCATCATGGCCGAGCTGGCGAGGCTCATTAATCACTCGGCCGCGGTCGGTTTTCTCCTGAACGACCTCGGTTCTTTTTTTACCCCTCTTCTTTACGCCCTCCGGGAACGGGAACGGATTCTCGACGTCTTTGAGGCGGTCACCGGCTCGCGCATGATGTGTAACTATTTCCGTTTCGGCGGCGTTAAAAGGGATCTCGATGAAGACTCTCTTGCCGCGATCAAAACCATTGTCCGGAAATTTCCGCGGTTTCTCGATGAGTTTGAGACGCTTCTGACTTCCAATGAAATCCTCTGCATGCGTTGCCAAAACGTCGGCGTTCTTCCGGCGGATCTCGCGGTCAATGCCGGCATTACGGGGCCAACGCTTCGCGCTTCGGGAGTCAACTATGACATTCGCAAGATCGACCGTTACGGGCTTTATGATCGATTTGATTTCAAGGTGCCGCTTGGGAAGAAAGGTGACGTTTACGACCGTTACTACATCCGCATTCTCGAAATGCGGGAAAGCGTGAAAATTCTGGAGCAAGCTCTTCAGGCGCTCCCCGCGGGTGACTTCATCCACCCCAAAACCGCCCCCTTGCTTCGAAATCCCCGGAATTTCAAACCGCCAGTCGGAGAAGCTTACGGCCGGACCGAATCTCCCAAGGGCGAACTCGGATTTTATCTCGTGAGTGACGGAACACCCCAACCGTGGCGCTGCCACGTCCGGGCCCCTTCACTGATCAATCTTTCGGCGCTCGAAGCCATGTGCCTCGGCCAAAAAATCGCGGACATCATGATCATCTTGGGAAGCATCGATATCGTTCTTGGGGAGACTGACCGATGAAACATTTTTTCAAAAAAGGCTCCGTCCCCTTCTGGGGGTTCGGCATCCTCTCCGGCCTGGGAGTCACGTTAAAAAATTTCATCGATTCTTATTTCAAAAAACCGGACTCAGGCGGCGTTACTACCATTCAGTACCCTGAAGAAAAATCCGCGGATTTTGAGGCGGCAAGAAACTTCCCGTTCCTGGTATACGATGAGACGCCGGAAAAGCCACGGTGCGTCGCTTGTGGAATCTGCGAACGCGAGTGCCCGGTCAAATGCATTCACGTGGTGATGGCCAAGGACGAGGCGGGAAAACCTTTGCGGAAACCCGCGGTTTTTGATATTGATTATGAGCTTTGCATGAATTGCGGAAACTGCGAGGAGGTTTGTCCTTTTCATTCGATCTTTATGGATCATGATTACGAGATCGCTTCCTACGACCGCAGTTCGCTTCTGAGACCCATGAGCAAACTTTTGAAATCGAACGACTATTTTCACAAGGTCCGTCCGGTAGACGCCGGAAAAACTGACGCGGTTATCAGAGCGGCCCAGGAAAAGAAAGCCGCGGCGACAAAGCAAAAAGATTCAGCTGGCGGACAATAAGCGATTGGATATTGGAGAAACATGGATCAACTGTTTGTAAATCTGAAAGCCTGGTTTTTGAATCTGCTGGGACTGTTTCTCCCCGACTGGCTCGTGATGCTCGCCTCAATCGTGGTCAGCGGGGTGGTGATCCTCTGTCTCGGCCCGTTCATCATGATGTACCTGACCCTGCTGGAGCGAAAAGTCATCGGCCGCATTCAGAACCGTTACGGCCCAAACCGGGTGGGACCATGGGGACTTTTGCAACCTGTCGCGGACGGAATTAAAATGTTCACGAAAGAAGATATCATTCCCGCTTACGGCGACAAACTGATCCACCTTTTGGCGCCGATCGTGATCGTAGTCCCGGCCCTGATGGTATTCCTCGTCGTCCCCTTTGGACGCAACATGACGGCGGTCGATCTTTCGATCGGCGCGCTTTATTTTCTCGCGATTTCATCAATTACGACGTTCCCGATTTTCATGGGAAGCTGGGCGTCGAGAAACAAGTACTCCATGCTCGCGGGCATGCGCACCGCCGCCCAAATGGTTTCCTACGAAATACCAATGACCCTCGCGATCGTTCCCGTGATCATGATGAGCCAAAGTCTTTCCACGGGCGCGATCGTCGCGGCCCAGAACGGTCTGAAATGGTTCGTGTTCACGCCGTGGGGGCTGGTGGGATTTTTGATCTTTTTCTTCTGCGCCATAGTCGAGTGTAACCGTCCGCCGTTTGACCTTCCGGAAGCGGAGTCCGAACTCATCGCGGGGTTTCACACGGAGTATAGCGGTATGAAATTCGCGTTCTTTTATATGGCCGAATACATGAACGCGTTTACTCTTGCCGCGATCGCGGTCACGCTTTTTCTCGGGGGCTGGCAGGGCCCGTTATTTCCCTCCTGGTTATGGTTTTTTGGTAAAACATTCGCTCTGATTTTTATGATGATCTGGTTCCGGGGAACTTTTCCCCGTTTCCGGGTGGACCAGCTTATGGGGTTCGCGTGGAAATTTCTTTTACCGATGACGTTGGTCAACATATTGGTCACGGGCTTTTGGCATTTCAATCCGGGAGCCGTGGGATGGGGCGTTTCCGGAGCGGTGCTCGTAGGATTTTTTTTCGCGATCACCGCGTTGAACCGTCCCTTTGTCCCGGAAAAACGTATTTATGAACTGGCGGAGTAACTGATGGATTTATTGCAACTGGCGATTAAAACGGGAATTTACACGCTCATGGCTGGCACGCTTGTGTTCGCGCTGGGAGTCGTCATGCTCAAAAATCTTTTCCACGCGGCGCTTTCGCTCGCGGCAGTCCTGATTGGAACCGCGATACTCTATCTCGTGTTTCACGCGGAATTCATGGCCGCCGCCCAGATTCTTCTCTACGTGGGCGCGGTCATTACGGTCATCATTTTCGCGATCATGCTCACCGAGCACATCGCGGAACGCTCAATCATTCAGCGCAATAAGCAGAGCCTTCCCGCCCTGCTAGGCGTGCTCGCGCTTCTCGTTCTCATCGGAAAGGTTCTTCTTAAAACGCCGTGGCCCGTTAACCCCTCAACGCTTGACGCGCGGGTTTCGGTCTCGGATCTCGGCGTCGCGCTTATGGGCGCTTATGTTTTCCCGTTTGAGGTGATCTCGATCCTTTTGGTTGGGGCGCTGATCGGGGCCGTGGTCATCGCGAGAAAGGATTCTCGGCCGTGAATCTGATTCCGCTCAATCACATTTTGATTTTTTCACTCGCACTTTTTGGCATCGGGATTTACGGCATCCTAACCCGGCGGAATATCATCGGGATCCTGATTTCAATAGAACTTGTTTTAAACGCGGCCAATATCAATCTGATCGCCTTTTCCAAGACCACATCCCTTTCACCGGAAACAGGTCTGGTGTTCGTGCTTTTTGTGATCGCGATCGCCGCGATCACCGTCGCTGTGGGGCTCGCCATCGTGCTCGCGCTCTACCGCTCCCGAAAAACCATCTTTGCCGACGAGGTTCATTTACTAAAATGGTAACCGCTGACTGGATCTATTTAGTCCCCTTGTTTCCGTTGATGGCGTTTGTCGTGAATCTCCTTTGGGGCGCCCGCTTCCTTAAAAACAAGGCCGCGTGGGTTTCGATCGCGGCAAGTGTCGCCGCGTGCGCGGTGGCTCTTCCGATCTGCGTTAAGGTTTTTGGCGGGGCGCGCTTTTCAAACGAGTTTGTGTGGCTGACGATCGGGAGCGGTACGCTCAGGTTTGGCTATCTCGTCGATCCCCTTTCCGCGTCGCTTCTTTCCATGGTCACCATCGTCGGAACTCTGATCCAGATTTACGCCGCGGGCTATATGGCCGGCGACCCGCGCTTCAGCCGTTTCTTCGCCTACGTTTCCCTTTTTATGTTCGCCATGCTGACACTCACGATCGCCAATAATTTTATTCTTTTTTTCATGGCGTGGGAGATCATGGGCCTTTGTTCATATCTCCTGATCGGTTTCTATTTTGAAAAAACCTCGGCGGCCAAGGCGGGATTCAAAGCGTTCCTGACAACTCGCGTGGGAGACGTCGGCTTTTTGATCGGAATGCTCACGCTTTTTGCCACGCTGGGCACACTGGATTTTTCTGAAATTAATTCTCTCCTGACGGGAACCAGCCAGGCCCGCCTTGGAATAAACACGGGCCTGCTGGCCATGTCCGCCCTTTGTATTTTCTGTGGAACGATCGGAAAATCCGCCCAATTTCCCCTTCACGTGTGGTTACCTGACGCGATGGAGGGACCGACGCCCGTGAGCGCGCTTATCCACGCCGCCACCATGGTCGCGGCTGGCGTTTTTTTAATCGCCCGCTCCTTCGTCATTTTTATGGCCGTCCCGGGGACCATGCCCGTCGTCACGACGATCGGCTGTGTCACGGCGTTCATGGCCGCCTTCATCGCGCTCACGCAAACAGACATCAAACGAATCCTGGCCTACTCGACGATTTCCCAACTCGGTTATATGGTCACGGCCCTTGGAATGCAAGGTCTTGGCGCCGGAACATTCCATCTGATCACGCACGCGTTTTTCAAGGCCCTGCTTTTCCTTGCCGCGGGGAGCGTCATCCACGGAACTCATGTCCAGGATATCCGCCAGATGGGCGGTCTTTTCAAAAAGATGCCACATACCGCTCTGACATTTATCATCGCGAGTCTCGCGCTCGCGGGCGTACCGCCGCTTTCCGGTTTCTGGTCAAAGGACGAAATCCTTCTTACCGCGTTCGCTTCCGGCCATTCGCTTGTTTTCTGGACGCTTCTTCTGACAGCTTTCATGACCGCGTTTTACATGTTCCGGCTTGTTTTCATGACTTTCTTTGGAAAGGCGCGAGACCCGAAAGTTCACGCTCACGAATCTCCGGCCTTGATGACCCTGCCTCTCTGGGCGCTCGCCGTGGGGGCCATCCTGCTCGGAATCCCGGGCTCTCCCATGACGCACCACTGGTTTCAGCGGTTCCTCGCTCACGCGATCCATCATCCCGAGTATCATCCGTCCACGTTTGTGATGACCTGTTCGGTCGTCGCCGCAATCTCCGGCATCGCGCTCGCGGGAATTATTTACTTAAAAAACATCCACTGGGCGGAGGCGATCGCCAAAACGTTCCGCCCTCTTTATCAGCTTTCATTCAACAAGTTTTATTTTGATGAAATTTATTCAAGATACATCATCCGCCCTTTCAACGCGGTCGGAGCGATCTTCTTCAAATTTGACGCGTCGATCATCGACGGCGCGGTCAACGGCGCCGGTACGGGCAGTCTCTGGATCGGCGCGGTCAAAAACTGGATCGACCAGCACATCGTGGACGGGCTCGTCAACTTTATGGGCACGTTCACGCGCCTGCTGAATTCGATCGTGAAGCGTCTGCAGACGGGCTTTGTTCAAAATTACCTTTTGATCGCTTTTTTGAGTTTTCTTGTTTTTATCATTTGGGAATTAAAACTTATCTGAGTAAGGAGTAAGGCGTTTCGCGGACGGTGAAAAACCGGACGCCACGCGCCATACTCTGTACTGAAAAGGAGATTGGAATGTCCTCACATTTACTAAGCTGGATCGTTTTTACACCGCTCCTCGGAGCATTCATACTGCTCTGCGTGCCCAAACGGGCCGCACACTTGATCCGGTGGATCGCGCTCGGGACAACCGCGCTCACGGCCGTACTCGTCTGTCTGGCCTTTCCGGTTTTTCGCGCCTCGGAGCCGGGTTTTCAGCTCGTGGAACGCGTCATGTGGATTCCGCAATTTGGCGTCCAGTACCTTCTCGGCGTGGATGGAATCAGTTTTCCGATGATCGTTCTTACGGCGCTGATTTCGCTGATGGCCTGTCTCGGTTCCCTCACGCATATCCGGGTCAAAGGCGGACGGGAAAAAGAATATTATTTCCTGTTTTTGCTTCTTGAAACGGGCATGATGGGGACATTTCTCGCTCTCGACCTTTTTCTGTTCTACATTTTCTGGGAAGTGGTGCTGGTCCCGATGTACTTTTTGATCGGCATCTGGGGCGGCCCGCGGAAAGAATATGCCGCGATCAAATTTTTCCTGTACACGCTCGCGGGAAGTCTCTTCATGCTACTTGGCATTCTTGCCGTCTACTTCGCCGCTCCCACCCATACGTTTGATATGACGGTGCTCGCGAACGTGAAATTCGGACTCCTTTTTCAAAAAATTGTTTTCCTCGCGTTTTTCCTCGGGTTCGCTATCAAGGTCCCTATTTTTCCGTTCCACACCTGGCTCCCCGACGCGCACGTCGAGGCGCCAACCCCAATCTCGGTCATCCTCGCCGGCGTTCTCCTGAAAATGGGAACCTACGGATTCCTCCGGTTCAGCTATCCTCTTTTTCCGGAAGCGGCCCATTGGTTTCAGCCCGCCATGGGAATTCTCGCGGTCATTGGCATCATCTATGGCGGCTTTATCGCGCTGGCGCAGACGGATTTTAAGAAAATGGTGGCCTATTCAAGCGTCAGCCACATGGGCTTTGTGTTACTCGGCCTCGCGGCCCTGAACGCCGACGGTTTCAGGGGCGCGCTACTTCAAATGTTTAATCACGGGACCATCACGGGCGGCCTCTTTCTTCTTGTCGGCGTCCTCTATGACCGCGCTCACACGCGGGAGTTAAACGCTTTTGGCGGGCTCGGCGCGACCATGCCGGTCTACGCGGGCATCCTGACGTTTTTCTCGCTCGCTTCTCTCGGCCTCCCCGGGCTTTCAGGCTTTGTCAGCGAGTTTTTAACGCTTCTGGGATCTTATCAATATTCGAAGCTCATCACGGGGCTGGCCGCGATCGGGATCCTGCTCGCCGCCGCGTATCTCCTTTACATGATCCATCGAGTCTTGCTCGGAAATTTGAACCCCAAATGGGCAAAACTTCCGGACATAACCGCGCTCGAGCTTTCCACGCTCGTACCGCTCATGATCTTTATTCTCGGAATTGGTCTTTATCCGAAAATTATCCTGAATTACATGATCCCGACGCTGGACGCGCTCTTAATCGCAATCAAAATATAATGGCTTATGAACTTTAAAAGGAAAAGTCATGGGACCCGTTGAAAGTTTACGACATTTTATTCCGGAGCTGATCTTGCTAGGAGGCTCGTTGACCGCTCTGTGCCTGGACCTGTTTCTCAAGGGGAAACGGTATATCGGCTGGTTCTCGGTTCTCGTTCTCGCGGCGGCATCCTGTTTCCTAACTTCGCCCTGGGAACCGCTTGAGCTTTTTTACGGCTTTTTCCACCTCGACTCGTTCGCGAACATTTTCCGGGCTCTGGCCCTGATCGCGGTCGCCGCGACCTTGTTGATCTCCTTCGGTTTTTCCCCGATCAAGAAAGATGGCCAGGAAGGTGAGTTTTACGGACTATTCCTTTTGATGGCTTTCGCGCTTATCACGGTCGCGGCCGCCAACAATCTGCTCATGATCTTTCTCACGGTTGAATTCGTTTCCATCCTGTCTTATCTGCTCACGGGATTTCTAAAAAATGACCCGAAGGCCAAAGAGGCCGCGGTTAAGTACCTACTCTTCGGAAGTTTCTGCTCGGGGGTCATGCTTTATGGGATGTCACTCCTTTTCGGAGCGGCGGGTTCCATCAGCCTCCCATCGATCGGACATGCCTTAAACAGCCTTCCCGCCATGAAACCGATCGCGACCGTGGGGCTTCTCGCTTTTTTCGTTGGCCTCGGCTTCAAGATCTCGATGGCTCCGTTCCACCTTTGGGCGCCGGACGTTTACGAGGGCGCGCCGACACCGGTCACCGCGTTTTTGACGGTCGCTCCGAAAGCGCTTGGATTCGCGGTATTGATGCGAGTGCTCAGCGCCATGTTTGGGACGTCACCCATCGAATCGCCAGTGATCCTGATGTGGCTCTCGATCCTCACGATGACGATCGGAAACCTCACCGCGATCTCTCAGAAAAACATCAAACGCCTCCTCGCCTATTCTTCGATCGCGCAGGCGGGCTACATTCTGATGGGGCTCGCGGTATTTCCATCCACGCTGGGGCGCGACGCGATTTTGGTTTATCTTTTCGCCTATCTTTTTACCAATCTCGGGGCTTTCGCGATCGTCACGTTTATCGGAGAACATACAGGGGATGATGAAATCGCCTCTTACGCCGGATTGTCCCGGCGTTCCCCCGTCTCCGCGGCATTACTAACGGTTTTCCTTCTTTCGCTCACGGGACTTCCGCCGCTCGCGGGATTTATCGGAAAATATTACGTCTTCGCCGCCGCCATCGAAGCGAACTTTATCCTGCTGGCCGTCGCGGCCGCCCTGAACAGTGCCATCGCGGCCTACTACTACTTCCGGATCATTCGGGTCATGTACCTGGTGCCCCCGACCGATCCCCAGACCTCGCTTCCCAAGCCACCCGTCTCCTCTTCCGTCGTTACCTGGCTCATGTTCGCCGGCGTCCTCGGTCTCGGTCTTTTCCCCGCCTGCTTTAGCCGGCTTATTCTTAATTAAGTCTTTCAAAGTCCCAGATTCTCTTCAAAGTCAAAGAAATATCGCCCCCATTGATCCGCGTCAATTTCGGGAATTTAATATTCCAAAAAAACCTCTCTTTTTTCATATAATGGAAGTGATAAAAATTTTAAAATTTTCAGGGAAAGGAAAAATCCGTGGGATTAATCAAACTTCTTTATCAGGATCCGGTCGCTTTTTTGATTCTCGCGACACTCTTGCTTTACTCCGTCATTCTGCATGAAGTCGCGCACGGGGGGGTCGCCTATCTTTTCGGCGACGATACCGCCAAACGATCGGGACGGCTAACGCTCGCTCCTTTGCCACACCTTAATCTCATGGGGACACTCGCCCTGTTTCTGATAGGCTTTGGCTGGGCCCAACCGGTCCCGGTCAACTATAGCCGTCTTTCACACCAAAGACTTGGGCTTTTCTGCGTCTCATTCGCGGGATGCGCGGCCAATATCCTGATCGCGTCAATCGCGATCGCTTTGCTACAGATTGAAACAATCCGTGCCCTCCCGTTTCTTGCCAAGTCGCTACCGATCCTCATCTATATCAATATTACGCTCGGCGCCCTGAATCTCATTCCAATCCCTCCGCTGGACGGCTCCAGAATTGTGATGTGCTTTCTCCCGGAACAGCTTAACCGCGCCCTCTCCCGGATTGAACCGTACGGATTTTTCATTTTGATCCTTCTGATCGTTAGTGGGCTTCTCACTCCCGTCATTATCAGTGTTCAAAAACTGATCTTTTCCGCGATTGTTTCGATCCTTGATTTTTTGCGTCTGATCTAGAGAATCGCCAAGCTGAATCCACGCGAAAAAAGGAAGGTAATAAACGTTATTGTATAAAGTTGATAGTAAGTGCTAGCAAGTAAAAACCAGGGATTTGTAAAACAATACCGGATGGGTTATATTCCCCTCAGTTGTTTTCGAGTTGGGGAAGATACTCGAGCGTTTTCAAAAAAAGGATGCGGGGTATTTTGTCGGGCAAGCTCAAGACTTTTAAAATGTTGATCTTGAAGGAGTTCCGCGTTTTTCGTCTGATCCCCCTACCGCGCGGGCCCAAAGAACGAAGAATTTCAGCTCTGGGTCTTTTACTTATACCGGTTGACGATCAGAAAATCTAATTCATATGAAAATTCTGGCAAAATTAAAAAACTGGAAGCTTGCCGCCATTCTTTCCCTTGTCTATGGGACAGCTTCCCTGTCATTTGCGGCCGCGCCTGATTCCGCGGGATCACCGCCTCAAATCATTCCGATTCCCGACGTAGCAACTCCACCGTCTGGCCCTTCCGCCGACTCCGCCGCCTTGCCTCCAAAAACAGTGCTTATTCGCGGGCCCGAAAAACCGGTTTCTTACGCTGAAAAACCTTACCTCCCGGTCACTCCCGATTTTTACCTGAAAGACCGGGAACTTCCACTTTCCGAACCGCTGAAAGATTTCATTCGCAAAACCCTGATCCCGAAAGAAGCCTTATACTTCAAACCCGATGTGGGCCTGGATGAAAAAACCGGCATGCCTTATGACCATATTCGCCTGCGTCTAAAAGAAAAATTGTTAAGTGAAGTCGGCAATTACACGGCGGCGTCCAAACTCTCTCTTCTGATCCCTTACCTGCTAAAAATAATCCAGGAAAAACCGGAGCTCCAGGAAGCCCCGCTTTCAGCGGCAGAGGCCACCGTTTTTCTCAAAAAAACGCTTCTGACCATACTGGATTACATCGGAAAATACCCCGAATACGGCGGATTTCTTCCCTGGGTCGACATCCGCCCCAACGCCACCATCGCGCCCGCGTCAACCAAACTTCCGTCCCTTGATAACGGGCAAATGACCTGGGCGTTGGCGGCTACGGTCGCCGGACTTGAAGACTCGCCCAAAAAAGACCTGCAAGAGATCGCTTCCCTTGCCAGCACCATCCTGAGTTACCAGAATTACCGGAAATTTTACGACCCTGAAAAAAAGCTTCTCCACGGCACCATCCAATACGATCCGCTGACGCAGGTATGGTCAGGAGATAAAACTTACTACCTGAACGACATGTTCGAGGGCACCATGGCGGTACTTTGGGGAGTCCTGAACGGACAAATTCCGGAAGAGGCGTGGGACAATCTGGCCATTCCAACGACGGAGTACATGACGGCTTCCCGGGAAAAAATCACAACCCTGACCGGCTTTCGCTCCTCGTTCCAGGAACATTGGGCGCTGGCTTATCTTCCTTTCATGGATTCGGCGCTGGGACCACTTTATCAAAATTATCTTTACACGCAGGCGGATCACGCGCGGAAGAACCGGCTCCCGGGATTTTTAAGTACGGCCTACGACCCCAAGGGAGTTTACCGCCAGATGGGAATTCCCGCTATCGCCTGCAACCCCGTTGATCGAAGTGACGTCGGAGTTTTTTTCGCGACCGCGATGGGAATGCTAATTTCTCCCGTGGTCGGCGCGTCCTGGCTTTCCGAATTTTATCAATTCAATGATTTTGTCACTCCCTACGGAGCGCTGGAATCGGTCGGTCGTGACGGTTACGCCGATATCTTCACGGCCGACGCCAAGGGAATGACCCTTCTCGCGGCGAGTGGCGGCGTTGTGGAAGAATCGATTAAATACATGCAGGAGCGGTCTGTCCCCAAAAAACAGATTTCCATGTACGTTAAAATGATCGAACTCTTGCATGCCAAGTTCAAGCAAATGCTCGTGGAGCGAAACCATGAACCGATGTACCTTCCAACCCAACCTTATCCCGCTCCAACGGAAGACACCTTCGAAGTCAAGATCCTCCCCCTGGCGGATCCCGGCCCCGTTTATAACGTCTCGGACCATCTGCAAAGCGGGCATCTTCACGGAAAAAACGTGCGTTCCGTGGGATTACCCACCCTTGAACAGGACGTCGCGCCGGGCAAACCCTTCGCCTTCGAATATGAAATCCCGGCCTATTTTGAATATTTCGATCAGTGGGCCTTCCGGGGAACCTATATTGATCGAGCCGTCAGCATTTCCGACATGCGCTACTTGAGCGTCACGATCCCCACTCGTTCCGATCCCGCCAGTTTTGAAATCGAACTGAAGAGCGACGGTATCACGCTGGCCGCCGCCGTGATCGATACCACAAAACCCGGGATTCTTTCGGAAGACGGGCAATACAAAACTCTGGTCCACACCCTGGAACCCATTCCTGAGGCGAGTTATAAACCGTTCAACTATATCGGCGTCGCTCTCCATGACCCGCGCTATCTGCTGTCAAAATCCGGGGCCCATGACCGGAAGGGGACGATTCATCTTCAAAACATTTCTCTTTCAAAATCAGAAATTTCTTCCGGCGCGGCGGCCGTGGCCCAACAGGGGCCGGAGGAATTTGAAGTTTTTAGATTTTGGCGCCCCACGCATGGAGGCCTCCCCTTCCATAAAAACGAAGCGAAGTCATTGCTTCATTTCGCGGGAGGTAAGGGCTGGAGGGGGGGATACATTCCTTACACCAATCTTTCAAAGTTTAATTACCTTTATCTCCGTGTCCGAAATACTGAGGAAGGATGCAATTGCTTCTATATAGAGTTAAAACACGAGGGAGATCCGTTGATTCACCAATTCAAAATTCCCATTCACGTTCCACCCGACCGGAAGTGGCACGTTTTTGAAATCGCGATCCCTGAAGGCATTCAAAAAACGTTTAACTACTTCGCCCTGTCCGACCCCTACGCCCCGTTTGACCTTGGAGCTATCCTGCTCAGTCAAATACCGGTCGCCATTCCTTCCATCGAACCGGTCGCGTTGCCCGAAACCGGGAAAAAACCGCTGGAATGCGCTTACCGTCCTTGCGTGAGTAACGAGACATGACCGGTTTTCCCGTGGCAAACTACACACCCTCGAACTCAACGCCACCGAAAAAGGTCCCCGGCAAAACTTCTTTCGTCCAGATGACTTTGCCGCTTCGTTCTAGAGACACGGGACGGCCGTAAAGTTCTATTTCACAATCATAAATATCATTAACCGGAACATTTCGATCCGATTCAAATCCGATCCCGCTCAGCGAAAAATCCATGCATTTCGCTTCATAGCGAAGAGCGCTTTCACGGCTCCGCATGCGGACCACCCCGAGAACGGGTTCGCGAAGATACCGCCGTTTTTCCCGACCTGGCCTGGGAAGAAGAGAATCAAGTAACTGGCGGAAAAAAACATAAGCCTTGACCTCCTCCTGGGCCACTCCCTGCAAGAGGGAATAAATCAGCACCGCGAAAGAACCATGCCGAACCTCATCGCGGAAAACATCTTCTAGCGGGCTTTTAATCTGTGGGTCCTTGACAACGCTGATCACTTCCTGGATTTTATGGATCGTGGCCCTTTCCTGGGCCAGAACTTTTTGCAGATAAGCGACCGCCTCTTCTTTAGAATTCATTCTTCTCGGCTCCCTGGACTTTGGCAAGAACCGCTTCCAAAATTCCCTTGTGGCTACGGGCATCCTCAGCCAAAGCCGCGAGCGCCTTTTGAACGCGCTCTCTGTCTTCGGGCAAGAAAACCTGAAAAAAAGCGGGGGATTCAATCTTTTGAGCGTAAAGCGCGATCGCGTCCGTTTCAAGCTTGACACATTCTTCGAGAAGTTTTTTGAGCCTGGGTTTGTCAATCATGGTGAAATACTACCACCAACCCTCAGGGGCGTAAAGGGCGCGGGCGCCTCGACACGAAAAACCCGTGCTCCGCAAACCGCGGAACACGGGTTTTTGAAACCGACATCCTTTCATTCAAACAGCAGGGCCCGAAACATCATCGCCTTTTTGGGGAAAATCCCCCCGTCCTCCCTTCGGACCCTTCTTCCACTTCCACTGTTTCTTCTCCATCTTTTTTTGATGGTGTTCCTGGAATTTGGCAAACTGTTCCGGCGTGAGAATTTCCTTCATTGCCACAATCCCTTCCGTCCGACGGGCAAACTCCTGCCCCTTAAGAGTGTTAATCTCCATCACAATGGCATCGACCTTGGCCTTGTCCATATCAGGTTTTGAAATCTCTTCGTGAAGCGCCCGCATTTTTGTTTTCAACGCCTCACGGCCTGTTTTCCACTGCTCTTTTTCAGCGCCACGGCGGGCCTTCAGTTGATCCTGCTGTTCCTGGGTCAATCCGAGATCCTTGAACATACATTCTGGGCCACCGTCCCTTTCAAAATCGAAACGCCCCGATCTTCCTTGCTTGCCTTCACCCGTTCCGTGATAGCCGTAGGCGAGAGGTGTCGCCATCATCAAACTCACGACCGCCAAAAAAACCATTGGTTTTACGATCCATTGTTTATTCATCTTCACGTCCTCCTTTTTGACAAGTAAGACCATGCAAAGTCCCGAAAAGTTCCCGTCACCTTTAAGCCCAATCAAAAAAATCCGCTTCAAAAATCGGAAAATCATCGTCAGAGTTCAGCCGCTCAAAATCTCCACTCCCGAGGATGGACATCATCTCTATTTGCTCCGACAAATATTCGGAAACTTCCAGATCGATCGGAGTCGACGTCCTGATCGGGAAATAGATCATGACCCCAATCATGACGACCAGAGAAAACGCAACCGCGGTTTTTAGAGCCGGATGCGGTTTAAAAAACATGGTTATAAAATCCAGTAAACCTTGTATCCCGCGCGCCTCACCCCGCTTTCGTGAAATTTTTCGATCGATATTTTCCCAAACGCGGGAATCCGGCTCCATCTCAATCCCTCGCTCGGGCCGCGGAAGGGTCGCGAACCGCGTCACTTCTTCAAAAAGTTCACAGCACGCTTCGCAACCCCTCAAATGCTCTTCAATCTGGGCAATCTCTCGTTTCCCAAGCTCGCCATCCCTGTAATCGGTGACTAATCGCTCACGTATTTTGAAACATCGCATCGTTTGCCACCTCCTTTTTTCCCATCGCGATCAAAGCCTCTCGCGCCCTTTTCAACCGGGATCTTACGGTATTCAGATTAATCCCCAATGTTTCGGAAATCGCCTGATAATCCATCCCTTCCAATTCACGTAGCACGAGACAAGCCCGCTGGTCGGGATTCAACCGTTCCAGCATCCGCTTCAATTTCAGCTCCGATTCCGATATTTCAACGCTCCGGACCGCTTCGGGCGAAGCTACCGCGTTAAAACCCTCGGTGTCCTCCACCTCATGTCCCGCTATACGTCTTTTTTTCTTGAGATGATTTAGAGCCGTGTTCAAGACCACTCGATAAAGCCAGGTCTTGAAAGCCGACTGAAAGCGGAAAACCGCCAAGGAGCGATGTATTCTTACATAGACATCCTGCGCGACCTCTTCCGCGTCATGCTTGCGGCCCGTCACCCGGTACGCCAAGCCGTAAACATAACCGGAAGTCCGGTCATAAAGCTCCCGGAACGCCCGCGTATCTCCCTTTCCAGCCTTCTCAATAAGCTCTCTTTCAATTTCCCGCATCGTCCAGTCCTCAGCTCACTCCTGTTAGACCCGTCCCCGGGGGAAAAAGTTCCCTCAAAAAATAATTTACTCTTGCCCCGTAAACAGTTGGCAACAATACAAAGGGTCTTGAAACAAAATTGTTCTTGTCAGCTAAGCTATATGTCATCCGGTTTTCAAAAGAAACGAGTCGTAATCTCCTTTCAGAGCTACAATCCTTCGAAAACTCTAAAGACGCCTGGCGGCATTTCCGGAGGGAGGATTACGGTAGTAAAAAAATTACTTATTGCCTTAAAAACTTACTTTTGAGAATTAAACCGTCACCCTGTCTATCGACAAATAAAAGAACTTATGAACCAACTTCAAAAAAATCTTTGCTATAAATTCCATCCAATTCAGTCTATTCCGTTTTCTTTGAACGGCGTGAGGCAGATCGTTTCCACAACATCCGCGAATTTTCGGCACAAAATAGATTTATCGTATTGCGTCTCAGCCAACAGCCGGGCATTTTGTCCCATTTTTTTTACGATTTCAGGGTTTTCCTTCAGGGAAATGATTCCTTTTAATAAATCATTGGGGTCCGTGGGGTGAACAGCAATACCACATTCACCTTTTTCAATAATATCTTTCATCCAGCCATCGTAATTTATAATTATGGGTTTGCCGGCCGAGAGAGTATCGAAAAATTTATTGCTCGAGTTTGTTTTAAGGACAGGGACATGAGAAAATCCAACATAAGAAACATCGCATACGTTAACCAGTTCAGATATTTCATCCATGGGTAAAGTATCATGTATCATCAAATGATTAATCTCTTCTTTGTTTTTAACTTCTTCATATCGGGTTTTCATAGCCCCATTTCCAATCAACACAAAATCGATATCCTCAATATTCTTTAATTTGGCAAGCTTGGCAGCATTAACAAAATTGTCCAAGCCGTTTGCGTAACCTAACGTGCCAAAGTAGATAACCTTAAACGAGGTTGGATTAAGTTTAAATCTCTCAAAAATAGAAGTATTTTTCTCGCGCGGCCAGAACTTGTCGATCTTCGCCATATTAGAAATCACAGATACTTTTTGGGGTGCTACACCGGCTGTTACGATACCTTCTTTCATCCCGGGTGACAAAGCTACTACATGTCTGGCTTTTTTATAAATTTGCCTTTCAAAGGCATAAGCCATTTTTCTCAAAATGGGATTTTTAAGACTCCCCATCTGGACAAGCACCTCAGGCCACAAATCACGCACTTCAAACAAAAAAGGCGTTTTGCTAAACAGGCTCAGAATTAAAACTGGAAATCCAACGCTTAGCGGCGGGGAAGTAGCGATAACCAGATCCGCTTTTTTTTGATTTAGCAACTCCCAAGTCGACCAAAACATAAATTTCAAAAAAGCAATAATTCGCCGGGTCATTCCCATGGCATTATCATAAGGCGCCTTAAAATAAACGACCTTGATGCCATCAATAATTCTGACCTCTCTGTTTTTTTCACGGTTCTGCCTGCCGGCAATCAGAGTGATCTCATGTCCGCGTGAAAGCAGTTCTCGGGATATCCAGTAAGACCGGGTACCCCCGGGCTCCTGAGGTGTTTTAAAGTATTGATGCAGATACAAAATTTTCATATTTAGACATCCTCTTGCTCAACATAACAAACACCCAATTACATGTTAAGATGAGGATTTATCACCCTTCGCAACAAGAATCTATCTCACAGAGAAAAATTCTGTGATTAATTTTACATCATCGGCTTCAAGAATTTCCTCTACCGCCAATCATATCAAAATCCGGTAGGCTATGGCCACTATCTGACGCGTGACCTTGTATTCACCTGAATTATAAAAGCGGTATTTAAGCAATTCCGGAGCATCAATATGACCAAGACCCGTATGGCCATTTGGAGCTCTGGTTTTACCTTGTTGTTGTTCCTGACTGGCATGCCAAAAGATCGTCGGTTACTCTCCCAGCATCCAATCCAAAATCGGGGATTGGCTCACGGCATTAAACCGGACTGTTAACACCCGATTCTCCGCCACAGCAAAGATGCGTTCAAACAGGATCCGTTTCTGATCTCCGAAACGGCTACCAGCCTACTTCCGAACCAGCTTTCCAAAGAGCAGGCAAAACAACCTAAGTCACCACTCGCTTATTTTCCCCTTGTTTAATGGGAAACATTACATCGTTGGGTTTGAAAAATAAAAAAGGCCGGGGCGATAACCCCGGCCTTTTTGATTTGACATACTGGCTCGTTA
>ENA-UPXM01002433-UPXM01002433.1-activated-sludge-metagenome-genome-assembly--contig:-NODE-2433-length-21866-cov-8.821191_pt1 | contig 21866 bp, 19 predicted proteins | sample MGYA00238178_ERZ772708 | MGnify/ENA primary metagenome ERZ772708 (study PRJEB29002, sample SAMN05720212) | activated sludge metagenome | isolation source: anaerobic digester from wastewater... | reverse complement strand
AGAGCCTTATAAATAAAGGCTTCCAGAGGCATGTAAAAGGGTTGCGTTAATTTAGCGTCTGCGAAGGCGCATTATTTAGCCCTGCATTGGCAGATATCGATGCCTGATTAAAGCCAGTTAAATTTAATTCAGGCGCGCCTAATTCAGCCGCTTTCGGTTTTTCAGGTTTAAATTTGGTGGAACGCATGAGTTTGAGCAAAATGCCATCGAGCTCACTCGAGCGTTGTAGCAGTTTGTAGTATTCCTTTTCAGTTTTCTCTAAATATTGCACCAACTGATCGGCACTGCTGTGCGATTGCATCAGCGTCTCTGCGCGTTCATCGAGCGATTTTTTGTGGCTGTTGATTTGTGTTTTCAGTTCATCAATCACAAAATTGAGCCAGCGCGTACAGTCTGCGTGCGCCTCTTCAAAAGTCGCCTGAATCTGAGCGCCTAAGCCTAAATAATAGCGGCGAATCAAAAAGTGTTTTTCTGTCAGAATGTTGATGGGGTCACTGCAGAAGTCGGACGTCACTTTTTCCAGAATCTGCATGGATTTGGTGAATTTACTCATATCAAGCGCAATGGCTTCGGTTTTTTCAAAGCCGTGTTTGCTCCAGAATAAATGATATAAATCATCCGCCTGCTGTTTGATGGTTTTGCCTTCCAGCGTAATTTCTTCAGCTAAGTTATTGGCAAGCGCGGTTAGCTCTTTCATGCTTCTGTTAAGGCCAACTGTTGTCCAGCTGTCGCCCATGTCCTGGCGGGTGCGCGCGAGCGTGGTGTCTAGATAGCCTAAGCTTAGATGGCGTAGTAATTTGTCACCCAGACGTTTGATTTTTTCACTACCTTGGTTAAATGAAAGGAGTGAAGCTTCATAACGTTTACGTTCCGCAACCACGTTGGCGAGAATTTCTTTGGCAGCGTCACGGTTTTTGAGCTGCATGGCTTTTAATTCTTCAAGCTGGCTTTTGCTGTCTTTCACGCGCATTTGTGCAATTTTACGTGTTGATCGAATCATGTTCGAGCATTCTGTAATGACCGCGCGGCCTAGAATTTCATGTTTTGCGTCAATCAGTTGGTTTGCCAGCGCGTCTTCAAGTTGGCCAATACCGCTACGTGTGAGTAATGTGTCATCTTTTCTGATTTTGGCAAGCAAGGCTTTTTGGGCAGACATGGCAAATACATTCCGTGCATCAACGCCAAGTTCGCGTGCAGTTTGTAGTTTTTGTCGATACACAATGGCATCGACTTCTGCGGGTGTTTCCAAACCATCCCATAAAGTATCTACTTTATTGAGCACCACCAACTTATGAGAGGCGCGTTTTTGCACGTATTCTGTCCAAATCTGCATATCAGATTTTGTGATGCCGGTGTCTGTAGAGGTTAAAAATAGCACTGCATGCGCGCTTGGGATGATGCTGAGCGTCAGTTCAGGTTCGGCACCCATGGTATTCAGGCCCGGTGTATCGATGACCACTAAGCCATCTTTTAACAGCGGGTGTGGGTAGTTCACTAATGCATGGCGCCATGCCGGAATTTCCACTGTGCCGCTCTCTGCAAGCGACCTGGTCATGGTGCTGTCATTCTCGTTCCAAAATCCTAGCCTTTTGGCGGTAGCTAAGTCGACATTTCTCTTTTCTGCCAATACTTCCAGTGCTTCTTTCATTGAATCAGCCGATGAAATGTCCAGGCGTATTTTGTGCCAGATTTCAGGCGTGGTTTTTAGAAAAGCGATGGAGTCGTCCGTTTGGCGGGTTTCCATGGGTAAAAGGCGAATTGAAGGTTCGTCCAGTTCGTTCCAGAAAATTTCTGTTGGGCACATCGTTGTGCGGCCAGGGGAACTGGGCAATAGTCGTTGATTAAAGTCTGAAAAGAACAACGCGTTAATGAGCTCCGTTTTGCCAGTTGAAAACTCTGCCAAAAACGCCAAAACGAGCTGATCTTTTCTTAATGCGTCTTTGATGTCATATAACCGCAATTCTTGAATCGAATCGACGCTGTCCTCATTGTTGAGCCAGTTTGCGTATTCATCAATCGTTGCAATTAGCGCATCTCGCCATTGCGAGTACTCTGAAATCTTGGCACTCAGACTGGTCGCCGCCAAGCCGTTTTGCGGCACGCCAGAAGTTGCAGAATTGGTAAGGCTGGCTAAAGTATTATTTGCATGGTTTGTCATATTGAGCGCTGTCTTCAATTCACTAAATAAAGTCGATAACAAGTCGTTGGAACATGGTTACAATCTTAGTGCAAGCAATTAATGTGCCGTCGTTTGGCGTTTCTTTTGCTATTGCAAATTTTAAAGCGATAAAGGCACAAGATGATGCATCACAATTAGTGCAATCTGTGCGAGTATGCCAACTATTAACGGCGACAAATCTAAAAAATTAACAGGTGGAACGTATTTTCTTACTGTTTTAAGCAGTGGTTTTGTGATTGCATTTAAGACTTCCGCAATAGGGTTATGCGGTGCAACCCAGCCCAAAATCACGTAAACAATCAGCACAATCAAGATCAGATATAAGCTGATTTTGACAAGCCCGACCAAGCTAAACAGTAGCAAAATAGCACCTTTTGAAAAGGTTGTAATGAGCGCTAAGTTGCCGCTGACGGCCAGCGTGCTATAGAGGATGAGTTGACTTAGAAATGCAGCCAAAAGACTGGAAGTGTCGATTTTTCCGAGGCTGGGAATGATTCTGCGCAATGGTTTTATTGCAAAATTAGTCATGACGAAAACGCTATGCGAAAGCGGGTTTTGGTAAGGTGCTTGAATCCGTTGCAGGTAAAATCGTAGTAAAAAATTAGCCGCTAAAAAATCAAGTATCGTCTTGATTAAGAATACAAAAATAGAATTCAGCATAGTGGTTATCCCTTTCCTAGCAGCGTGCCAAGTTCGTTGGCGCGCTTGGCTGCGGCTTCAGTTGCGGCCTGAATAATGCCTTTGGTGTTGGCGTGTTCAAGTGCCAAAATACCTTGCTCAGTCGTGCCGCCCTTTGAAGTCACTTGCGCGCGCAAGGTTTGAATATCAATTGTACTTTGTTTGGCGAGCAAACTAGCGCCGGCGAATGTTTCAAGAGACAGTAAGCGCGCCTCATCTAACGTCAGCCCAAGCTTAATCGCTGCTTCTTGTAGTGCTTCAATCAAGTAGAACACATAAGCAGGGCCACTGCCTGAAATCGCCGTCACAGCATCCATTTTATGCTCATCACTTAGCCATAATGTTTTACCGACGGCTGATAAGATTTGCTCAGCCTGTAAGCGTTGCGTTTCGTTGACTCCCGGGGTGGCAAATAGGGCGGAAACACCCGCCTGAATTTGCGCGGGGGTGTTGGGCATCACGCGCACTATAGCAGCGTAACCGCCGAGCCAACTTGCAATGGCATCACATTGCACGCCAGCTGCAATTGAAATAATCAGCGGGGACGATTTTCTGGATATTTTTTTAGCAAGATTTTGACAAACTTCTTGCAGAATTTGCGGCTTTACGGCTAAAACGATGATATTTTGACAAGTTGCACTGTCGAGATTCTCGACATAAGTGTCGAGATTTTGTACACCATAAGTGGCGCTCAGCTGTGTCCGTTTTTCAGCATCTGGCTCTATTACGGTAATGTGAGACATTTCAAAACCGTTGGTTTTTAAGCCGCCAATAATCGCGCTTGCCATATTGCCGCCGCCGATAAAATGAATGTGGATGCTCATATTGCCCTGTCTGTTTGTTCTAAGTTAATGGTAATCATATTGAAGCGGTGTTGTCGTGTCTATGTGATTGCCATTTATCCATTTAAGAAAATATTCTGCTAACGCCTTGCGCCAAAGATTGCCGCACCGATTCGCACAATGGTGGCGCCTTGTTTGATGGCAATCGGGTAGTCGTCTGACATGCCAATCGAAAGTGTATCTAAGCCAAATCCTTTCGCATTAAGTGCTTCGTAGCAAAGCCGTACTTGTTTAAACTGTTCGCGTTGTACCGCAATATCCTGTGTTGGCGCAGGGATTGCCATGAGCCCACGCAATTTTAGCCGGGGAAGTTGTGAAATTTCGTTTGCAAGCGCAAATAGCGCTTCTGGCGCTACGCCGCTTTTGCTTTCTTCATGGCTGATATTGATTTGAATACAAATTTGCAATGGTGGTAAATCAATAGGCCTGGCATCATTGAGTCGCTGGGCGATTTTCAGCCGGTCAACGCTATGAACCCAAGAAAAATGTTGGGCGATGGCCTGCGTTTTGTTGCTCTGTATTGGGCCAATAAAATGCCATTCAATGGGCAAATCCGTCAATTGTGCCTGTTTATCGAGCGCTTCTTGTAAGTAATTTTCACCAAACATGATTTGACCGGCACTAAAAGCCTCACGCACGTCCGCTGCAGGTTTGGATTTACTCACGGCCAGTATGTGCACGGCTTGCGGGCAGCCGTAATCTTCTCTAAGTGATTGAATGCGCGCGCGAATTGCTTGTAGTCGGCTATGAATTGAGGTCATAATGCACTTGGTTAATATTTGTTATAGAGTAAATTAACATCTTGAAATAACTTCTTGATTAACATACAGTATCGTCATAGCCATTTTAAATCATTTTTAGTCATATCGGCATCAATTATTACAGGAGCCAGTTGTGGATATTTCAGATTTACTCGCATTTTCAGTAAAAAACAAGGCCTCGGATTTACATCTTTCAGCAGGGTTGCCACCGATGATCCGTGTGCACGGGGATATTCGCCGCATCAATGTGCCGCCTATGGACCACACGCAGGTACACGATATGATGTATGACATCATGGGTGATGGGCAACGTAAAGTCTTTGAAGAAACACTGGAATGTGACTTTTCATTCGAAATTCCCAATTTGGCGCGCTTTCGCGTCAATGCGTTTAATCACAACCGTGGCGCGGGCGGTGTTTTTCGTACCATTCCGTCAAAAATTCTCTCTTTGGAAGCACTTAATTGCCCGGCAATTTTCAAAGAAATTTCTGATACACCGCGCGGACTGTGTTTGGTGACGGGGCCAACGGGTTCAGGCAAGTCCACGACATTGGCCGCCATGATTGACTATATCAATGACAATCATTTTGGTCATGTGTTGACCGTAGAAGACCCGATTGAATTTGTGCATCAATCAAAAAAATGTCTGATTAACCAGCGTGAGGTAGGCCCGCATACCCTGTCGTTCAATAATGCACTGCGCGCTGCACTGCGTGAGGACCCCGATGTGATTCTTGTGGGTGAGATGCGCGACTTGGAAACGATTCGCTTAGCATTGTCCGCCGCAGAAACTGGCCATATGGTGTTTGGTACGCTACACACTAGCTCAGCCGCCAAGACGATTGACCGTATTATTGACGTATTCCCTGCGGCTGAAAAAGAAATGGTACGCTCAATGTTGTCTGAGTCATTGCGTGCAGTCATTTCGCAAACATTATTGAAAACCAAAGATGAACAAGGGCGCGTAGCGGCACATGAAATTATGATTGGCACCCCCGCGATTCGCAACCTGATTCGCGAAGGTAAAATTCCGCAAATGTATTCAGCCATTCAAACTGGCCAAAATGTGGGCATGCAAACTCTAGACCAAAACTTGCAAGATTTGGTGAAACGTAATGTGGTTTCAGCCAATGAGGCACGCTCTAAGGCGGCAAATAAAGACAACATCATGGGTTAATGCTCAAAAATAACAAAAGTTTAAGGATGAAGTGATGGAAAAAGGTCAGGCAGAGAAGTTTATATTTGATTTATTGCGTTTAATGCTGGCAAAAAAATCATCGGATTTATTCATTACAGCGGAATTTCCGCCAGCGATGAAAATTGATGGCAAGCTTACCCCAGTGAGTAGCCAAGTACTGTCCGCTTTGCAGACGCGTGAAATCGCACGTGCGATTATGAATGATAAGCAAACGTCGGAGTTTGATGCCACCAACGAATGTAATTTCGCCATCGGCATTCCTGGTGTGGCGCGTTTTCGTGTGAATGCCTTTATACAGCGCGGTGTGGTGGGTGTTGTATTTAGAACAATCACCACCAAAATTCCAGAAATGGAAGAATTGGGTTTGCCAGAAATTCTAAAAGACGTGGCCATGACCAAGCGTGGTTTGGTGATTTTTGTTGGCGCCACCGGCTCAGGCAAATCAACTTCGCTGGCCGCAATGGTAGGCTATCGAAATCAAAACAGCTATGGCCACATTATTACCATTGAAGACCCGATTGAGTTTGTACATGAACATAGAAACTGCATTGTTACGCAGCGCGAAGTGGGCGTAGATACCGATAATTGGCAAATTGCTCTGAAAAACACCTTACGGCAAGCGCCCGATGTGATTTTGATTGGCGAGATACGCGACCGCGAAACCATGGATTATGCCATTGCTTTTGCCGAAACAGGCCACTTATGTATGGCTACCTTGCACGCCAACAGTACCAATCAGGCACTAGACCGCATTATTAACTTTTTCCCAGAAGAGCGTCGTCAGCAGTTGCTGATGGACTTGTCGCTCAACACGCGTGCATTTATCTCACAACGGTTAATCCCTAAAAAAGAGGGCAAAGGCCGCGTTGCTGCCATGGAAGTAATGCTGAACTCACCTTTGATTTCTGACTTAATTTTTAAAGGGGACGTGCACGAAATTAAAGAAATTATTGCAAAATCGCGCGAACTGGGCATGCAAACCTTTGATCAATCTCTATTTGATTTACATGAAGCGGATATTATTACCTACGAAGATGCACTTCGAAATGCCGACTCTGTGAACGATATCCGTCTGAAAATTAAGCTTGAGGGTAAAGCTGCACACGGTAAAGATTTGGGTGCTGGGCTTGATGGTTTAGGAATAGTGTAACGGAATAACCCACCCCCCATATTTTTTTGTTAATTGACGCCAAATTTTGCTCGAGAAAAAAACAATGCCCTGCAAGCCTTTATTTATAAGGCTTGCAGGGCATCGAAAAAGGTTGTTGCTAAAATAGGCTGTTTTTTGTTTTTTTATTACGTGCTTTTACCGCATACTTTTGTAAGCGTTCAGTTATAAAAAAAGGCCGATGTCAGCATCGGCCTTTTAAGCTTTAATCAGTAGAAATTATTCTACGGAAACTTCAACACGTCGCGCTTCAGCAAGATCGCCGTCACCTTCAGTGCTCACAGGTTTACGTAACTCGATTCTTGCTTCGTCAATGCCAGCTACTTTCAGTGCGTCACGTACCGCTTTTGCACGATTTTTAGCAAGTTCCGCATTCACAGCCTGATTGCCACGTGGGTCGTGGTAGCCAGAAATAATCGCTTTAGCATCTGTGTTGGCTTTTAACCATTCTACAATCGGTGCAAGTGTTTGGTCTGCATCATTGGCTAGATTGGTTTTTCCGGTATCAAAGTAAAGTTTTGCTGCTGGCGGTGGCGCAACCGCTGCCACTGGTTCTGCGGCTTTGACAACAAGCTGATTGTCGATTGCAATATTTTCACCAAAAAACGCCTGCGCATCTTTGCCTGCCTGCGTTTTGGCTTCTTCGCTTGCAACCGTTCCAGTTAAGGTAACAGATTGATGGTTGCCAGTCGCCTGCCAATCTGCGCCACCAGCTTTCAGCCAAGTGACTAAATCAACATTTTTGCCATACCATGCCACATTGTCTGTATTGCCAGAGGATTGAAATTTTTCAGTATTGGCCGTGAACTGAAAAGCTTCCGGTGCAGCGGCCTCAGGTGTAGCGACCGGTGTGGCAGGTGCATCAGCGACCGTAGCCCCGCAGCAACCAGTTGCTGTGCCTAAGCCATGCCCATGCTGCCATTGCCAAAATAAATAAATGGCCAGAACAATGGCAATGAGCCATGTCCAGAAAGTATATTTTGAGTTGCTCATAGAACTCGCTCCTTCAAATCGTTAATGGTGATTGACGTTAGCCGCAATATTTCGGCATTAAACGCCACCCTTAAGGTTGTCCTGTAATACTTTCAGTTCAGCCCAACGATTTTCAGCGGCAAGTGCAGCTTGCTGCGGCCAGGTGCCTGGTTTTGCAAGCGCAAAACTAGGGCCTGCCTTGTCTAAAATGGCTTGAATGACTGACACATTGGTCGTGGCCAATTGAGCAAAGGTTTTAATGCCATCGTTCAAGAGTAATTCATTAATTTTTGGGCCAATGCCTTCAACAACGGTCAGGTCATCTGCTTTTCTGATATTAAAGCCCGCCGCTTTGGCCGCGGCCAAATCAAATGGAATGACTTTTGGCGCAGCAGGTGCCGCTACAACGGTGTTAACAACAGGCGCTGCTTGCTGGGTTTCACATTTTCCGCAGCAACGTTTTAATAGCCAGTTGAGTAACCAGCCGAGAATAAACCCCAATAAAAACCACCAAAAACAACAAGTAAATCCACTCATTTTTCTCTCCCTATCAGGCTAAATTAGAAAAAACCAAAAAATGTAAATTTTTTATTTTGTGCGGCAAATCAGTTTAAATTACCGACACATCTGTGCATTACAAAGCGCATTTTGCGCCAGCCATCATTGAATGGCAATACGCAGTACGATACTTTACATTTTAAAAGTAGGGTTATTGTGGATAGACGATTTTTCCATTCACTATAGTGAAGTTTACTTTTCCGGCGAGTTCCAAGCCTAAAAATGGCGTGTTTTTACCTTGGCTTTTGATGGTGTTTGCATTGACAGTCCAATAGGCATTGGCATCAAAAATGCAAATGTCGGCAATGCTATTGATACTTAAATCCCCCGCAGAAATGCCTAAAATATTGGCAGGCGTACACGTGATGCTGGCGATAGCCGCCGTTAGGCTTAGTTTTTCTTGCTGCGCCCATTTTAGCGTGAGCGGCAACAATAGTTCTAAGCCGGTTGCTCCAATTTCTGCTTCAGCAAATGTAGTCAGCTTGGCGTCGTCATCCACCGGGGTGTGGTCTGAGCAAACAGCATCAATCGTGCCGTCTTTCAGGCCTAGGCATAGCGCGTCTTTATCTCGCTGCGAGCGTAATGGCGGCTTAAGATGACAATGGGTGTTGAAGTAACCAATATCATGCTCAGTCAGATGCAGGTGGTTAGCGCTGACATCACTTGTAATATTGAGCCCTTGCGATTTTGCCGTGCGTACCATAGCAACGCCTTCTGCCGTAGAGAGCCGACTGATATGCACTTTTGCCCCTGTTTCTTGCGCAATGCGCAAAATACTGGCCAGTGCAAGTGCTTCTGCGGCGCTAGGAATGCCTTTGAGGCCAAGGCGAGATGCGACTTCACCATCGTGTGCCACGCCATTGGCGGCTAAAAAAGGTTCTTCCGCATGAAAAAATAAGGTATAGCCAAATGTGGCCGCATATTCCATGGCGCGCCACAGCACTTGCGTATCAGTGATGGCGGTATTGGCTTGGGAAAATCCAACGCAGCCAGCAGTTTGCAGTTCGCTCATTTCAGCTAGGGCTTTGCCCTGCAATTGCCGCGTGATAGCACCGAGCGGATAAACATTTGCGAGCCCTTGTTGTTTCGCTCGGTATTGCAGCATTTCAACTAAGCCAGGCTCGTCTAGTACGGGGTCGGTATCTGGTGGGCAGGCTAGGCTAGTCACGCCGCCCGCAACCGCCGCTTTTAATTCACTCACTAATCTTGCCTTGTGTTCGTCACCCGGTTCACGAAGTCTGGCAGATAAATCTACCAGACCAGGGCACACGACTAAATGGGCAGCTTCAATCGTCTGGTTTGCCACAAAGCCAGCGGGGGCCGCACCGATGCCGGCAATTTTACCTGCTGCCACATAGACATCCAGTTGCTGATCAACGTTATTTTTTGGGTCAATGACACGACCATTTTTAATGACAATGTTCATTGCGCTCCTCCCGCTTGCCCACCAGCTAATATCGCCATGACTGCCATGCGAATTGCGATGCCATACGTGACTTGCGGCAAAATCACAGACTGCCGTCCATCTGCAACGCTAGAGTCGATCTCCACGCCACGATTCATCGGGCCTGGGTGCATCACGATTGCATCTGGTTTGGCCAGCGCGAGTCTTTCTTGGGTGAGACCATAGGTTTTAAAATATTCTTGTACGCTTGGCAGCATTGCGCCATTCATGCGCTCATTTTGAAGGCGTAGCATCATCACCACATCAACATCTTTTAAGCCCGCGTTGATGTCGTGGTAGACATGCACCCCAAGTTTTTCTACTTGAGTGGGTAATAAGGTTTTAGGCGCAATCACACGAATTTCAGGTACGCCTAATGTCGTCAACGCGTGGATCTCACTGCGCGCCACGCGAGAGTGCAATATATCGCCCACAATCGCTACACGCAAATTGTGTAAGTCAGGCTTATATTTGCGAATGGTAAACACATCCAGCAGGCCTTGTGTGGGGTGCGAATGCCGTCCATCGCCCGCGTTTATCACGTGAATATGGGCAGGCACATGTTGCGCAATAAAGTGTGCTGCGCCCGATTGTGCATGCCGCACCACAAACATATCTGCATGCATGGCAATTAAATTGTTGATGGTATCCAAAATAGTTTCGCCTTTGGATTGTGAAGAGGCATTCACGTTCAGGCTTATCACATCGGCAGAAAGGCGTTTGGCAGCAATTTCAAAGGTGGTACGTGTACGGGTGCTGTTTTCAAAAAACAAATTGCACACCGTTTTTCCGCGCAATAGCGGTACTTTCTTCACTTCGCGTTCTGCGACGCCCACAAAGGACTCAGCGGTGTCTAAAATTTGGTTGAGAATTTTTTTCGGCAGTCCTTCGATAGAAAGAAGGTGTTTCAGGCGGCCGTCAGCATCTAATTGCGGGTTGTTCATGCGCGTGTTCACTCTGAAGATGTTTGAAGTTCAAGGCTTAAAATGCCATCAGCATTTTGAATGAGTTGCAGGTTTTGATTGCTATGCAAAGTAATGTCTGCTGCGGTAATTTGTGGGGTGATGGGCAACTCTCTGCCGCCACGGTTAATCAAGGCAACCAAACTGATGCTGGCAGGGCGGCCGTAATCAAACAGCTCATTCATGGCGGCGCGCGTTGTGCGGCCGGTGTAGAATACATCATCAATCAGAATGATGTGTTTGCCTTCAACATCAAACGTAATCTGGCTTGGACGCGTTTCAATTTTTAAACCACGCTGTGCATAATCATCCCGATAAAAAGACACGTCTAATGTGCCATGTTCGATATGATTTGCAGCAATGGTGCTATCAAGCATGGTCAGCAATCTTTGCATGAGCCAAACGCCGCCACTTTGAATGCCAACCAAGGCCGTGTTTGGCTGCAGTAAGGGTTTGAGTTTCTCGGCAAGGGTTTGCAGTAGAACTTCTGCATCAGGTAACGTGATTTTTCTTGAGGTCATTTTGCGGGTATGAACATTTTTATCTATTGTAGTGTTGCCATGATAATTCAAGTTTGAAGACTATTAAAATAACTTTGCAAGATGCCTTGTGCGGCAACTTGATCTAGCCGCTCTTTTTGCGCGCGGCCTTTAATACCAGCAGCGTCCAATTTTTCGCTGGCCTCAATTGAGCTATATCGCTCGTCTACTAACATCACTGGTAAATTAAAGCGGCCATTCAGGCGTCTTGCAAATTTTTTACATAATTGAGTCATACTGTGCGCTGAACCATCTACATTTAAAGGTAGCCCCACCACTAGTAGCTTAGGTTGCCATTCGTCAATCAATTTGCCGATGACTTCAAAGCGTACATCGTTACTTTCGCTGCAGATGGTGGTGAGTGGGTTAGCACTTGCTAACATATGTTCGCCAACGGCAACACCGATTCTTTGCTCACCAAAGTCAAAGCACAGCACGGTGCTTTTAAGCACGGACTTGGCATCGTAAATATTTTCATTGTCAATTAACAATTGAGTAGTAGCATTAATTTCAGTATCCACCATCATCAGGCATGACCCGCTATATCTGAAAGCATCGCAGGGTCAACACCCAGTAATGCTAAGGTTGCGGATAATTTTCGGTCATAATCTGTATTGTATAAGATTTTATGTAGCGTTTCAGTGTCGTTTGCCTGTACCGACAGCCATGCATTTTGTTTGATTTCCTGCTCAAGCTGCCCGGATGTCCAGCCTGCATAGCCTAAAGAGACCAGCATTTTTTCCGGGCCGTGGCCGATGGCCACAGATTCCAAAATATCTTTTGAAGTGGTGAGTGCAATATTATTTGCAATTTGCACCGTGCTATCCCACTCGCCGTCTGTGACTTCATGCAACACAAAGCCGCGTTCAGGCTGCACTGGCCCGCCATACAATACAGGCTGATCTGCAACGGCTAGGTTAAGCAGTTCAACGTTAATTTTTTCAAACAAAGTCTCAAAAGTAATGTCGGTAGGGCGGTTAATCATAATGCCCATTGCACCGTCTTGATTGTGCGTGCAGATGAAGGTGACCGATTTGCTGAAAAAAGGGTCGGTCACGGCGGGCATCGCGATGAGAAAGTGACCGGTGAGATTGATGTTTTCCATTGATGCCTTACTTTGGTTTTGCTTTAGTTAATAGCTGAAGCACGGCTTCGTCACTCAGCGGTGCGCCAGTGCAAACTTTGACCATCCTCGCGCCTGCAACTTTGGCAACTTCACAAAGAGCACGCTCCTCAATTTGAGAGAGTCCGCCTTCAGTCATTTCCATGGCATGAATTAAAATCTTTGGCGAAATTGTAAACCAGCCAGCGGGGGTTACTTTTTTTAGTAAACTTTTAATCGCAAACTCAGCCGCCGTAAAATCGCCAACGAGCAGGCGCTGCGTGGTAAAGGACGGATTCGCTAACTCAGTGACTTCTACGCCAAAATCAACATTACGGGCGGTGATTTTGTTTTTGTACATTTTGATGTAAATATTGTTTTTAAACATATTTTTTCAGCTATTTTGATGTTTTATTGGCTTCCAAGTAACCAGTCACTTCAAGCCCAAAGCCTGCCATACTGGGCATTTTGCGCGGGTTAGCAAGTAGTTTCATTTTACGCACACCGCAATCTAATAAAATTTGTGAGCCAATGCCATAAGTGCGAAGCTCCTGATTAATGCGGATTGGTTCATCGGCGCCTTTAATGCGCTCAACAATCGCACTTCCTGTTTCGTTTTGGCGAAGCAGTACCATGACCCCTGCTTCGGCATTGGCAATCACTTGCATGGCTTTTAGCGTGTTCCAGCTATGCGAGCAACTGGTGCTGTCTAGTAAATCAAAGACTGAAAGCGGCTCATGTACACGCACCAGTACCTCTTTTTCAGGCGACGGGTTACCTTTAACGAGCACCAGATGTGTCTCTTTGCCAATTTTATCGCTGTATGCAATTAGTTTCATTTCACCATATGGGGTTTGCACCATGCGCTCGGCGGTGCGCTCAATAAAGCTTTCCGTTTCGGCGCGGTAGTGAATTAAATCGGCAATCGTACCAATTTTTAAGCCATGTTCCGCGGCAAATGTCATTAAATCTGGCAAGCGCGCCATGCTGCCATCATCTTTTAAAATTTCGCAAATCACCGAGGCAGGTTCAAGCCCTGCCAGTTGTGCCAAATCACAACCAGCCTCTGTGTGGCCGGCACGAATCAAAACACCGCCATCCATCGCGGTGAGCGGAAACACATGGCCTGGGCTAACAATATCAGAAGGTTTTGCCATTTTTGCCACGGCGGTTTGAATGGTGCGTGCACGGTCGGCGGCTGAAATTCCGGTGGTGACGCCCTCAGCCGCTTCAATTGACACGGTAAAGTTAGTGCCCATGCGCGTGCCATTTTTTTGCACCATTTTGCTGAGTTGCAGTTGCTGGCAGCGTAATTCTGTCAACGTTAAACAAATCAGCCCACGCCCATATTTGGCCATAAAGTTGATGTGTTCAGCGGTGGCAAATTCTGCCGCCAACACTAAATCACCTTCATTTTCCCGATTTTCGTCATCGATTAGCACTACCATGCGCCCGTGCTTGATTTCTTCTATGATGTCTTTAGCGCTGCTAATTTGTAGTTGCATGGTGGTTTTTTCTTAATGCTATTGTTTTTATTGGCTTTCTGAAGCCCATTGCGTCATGCGCTCTACATAACGGGCGATTTGATCCACTTCTAAATTCACGCGGCTGCCCGCATTTAAAAACTTTAGCGTGGTGTTTTCAAGCGTATGCGGAATCAAATTGATGCTGAAAGTATCGCGCGCGACTTGGTTGACTGTCAGGCTGACGCCGTCCACACAAATCGAGCCTTTTACGGCAATATATTTTGAAATGGCGTGCGGGGCTTTAATATCTAAACGCCAGCATTCACCCAAAGATTCAAAACGCACCACTTCGCCCACGCCATCCACATGCCCGCTAACCAAGTGGCCGCCTAGACGGTCTGATAAACGTAACGCTTTTTCTAGATTCACTGGGTGCGCGTGCTGCAAACCTTCTGTAACCGAAAGCGTTTCTTTCGATACATGCGCAACAAAATGGCTGTCGTCCAGACTTACTGCGGTGAGACAAACACCGTTGACGGCAATACTGTCACCCGTTTGCACATCGCGCATGTCGAGCCCGGCGCATTGAATATTGAGTTTTAAATCTTCACCTGCCGGCGTGGCAAGTTCAATCTGACCGACGGTTTGTATGATGCCTGTAAACATGCCGCTAATTTTAGCAGAGTTGAAGTGCAAAGTAACTTTTGCTTTGCGCCATATTTGGATTTTATGTGCGCAATATTAATAATGAATTGAAGCAAAATAACAGGTAAAAAACAGGCTGAGAACCATGAATTTAACACCAACCCTTTTGTACTGCCCTGCGAGCCCTTATTTACAAGGCTCGCAGGGCAGTAAAATTTCCTCGAGAAGAATTGCGACGTTTTGAATGCGTTTTATCGTTCGTTCATAGATGGTGGATTATTCAAAAATTTCCGGTTTGGCCACGCCGTAACCTTGTGCGTAATCCACGCCAATTTCTTTGAGTATCTGGATGATTTCATCATTTTCGGCAAATTCTGCGATGGTGTGCAAGCCCATGACATGGCCGACATTATTGATGGACTCAACCATGGCACGGTCAATTTTATTGTTGGCAATCGCTTTGACAAACATGCCGTCAATTTTAAGAAAATCAACTTCAAGATTTTTTAAATACGCAAAAGACGATAGGCCGCTACCAAAGTCGTCCAGCGAGAATCGGCAGCCTATTTTTCGTAATGCCTGCATGAATTGGCGCGCTTTATTTAAGTTGGCAATCACCGAAGTTTCGGTAATTTCAAAGCAAATGCGGCTGGTATCCACGCCGTAGTGGTTGATTTGTTCCACAACATAGTCAAGAAAACCTTCTTCAGACAAGGTTTGGCCTGAGAGATTGATGGCGCACACATAACCAAAATTGGCACCCTTACGGGCAATGATAGAAAGTGCTTCTTTGACGACCCAGCGGTCGATTTCTGGCATGAGGTGGTAACGCTCGGCGGCGGGTAAGAAATACCCTGGCGGATAATATGTGCCGTCCATCGCCTGCATGCGAATTAGCAACTCGCAATGCAGTTCAGCGCCAGGCGTCAGGCTTTCCATGCGCTGAATATAGAGAACAAATTGTTGATTCTCTAACCCAGTATGAATGCGCGATACCCATTCAAGTTGATTGTTATGCTCTTTAATGTCGGCATCATCTGAACGGTAAATGTGAATGCGGTTGCCGCCTTCTTCTTTTGCGGTGTAGCAAGCCGCATCAACGGTGCTGAGTAATTCACTAAGCGTGAGTTTACTGATGGGTGAAATTTCAGTAAGCCCAACACTCGCGCCAATTTTGAACACTTTGTCATCAAAGGTGAAGCGATATTCGCGAACAACTTGCAATAAGCTTTCAATGATTTCCTGCGCTTTGATTAAATCGCAACCCATCAGCAGTAAGGCAAACTCATCACCGCCCAAACGCGCCAAGGTGTCTGAACTTCGCACTTTGGTTTTAATGTGGTTTGATAGCTGTTTTAACAATACGTCGCCCGCCATGTGGCCACAGGTGTCATTAACGATTTTAAATTGGTCCAAATCAAAATAGGCCAAACAATGGACGCGATTTTCTGTGGCTGCGTCATCAATCGCGAGCTGCGCTTTACGGTCAAACTCATAGCGGTTAATGAGGCCTGTGAGTTGGTCGTGCCGCGCCTGAAATGACAGCTGATTGGAAAGTGTGCGTAACATGGTGACATCGTGCAGCACCGTGACAATCGCAAAGGTATTTCCGTCTCTGTCATATAAAGGCGAGGCCGATTTTCGAATCACAAATTCGTTCCCGTCGGCGCGCTCAAGGATGACCTCTTCAAGTGCGCTATAAGAATCGGTGAGCCAATTGCTATCAACAGGCGTGGTTTTATCCTCGGCCATCAACCGAAATAATGCATTCAGGGTTTTAACTTTTGCCTCGCCTAACTTAATGCCAGTCAGCCGTTCTGCCGCGGCATTCATATAGAGTACAAAGCCATTTTCATTGCTGGTGATGACCGCGTCAGCAATACCTTCCAAGGTGACTTGAGCGCGTTCTTTTTCTAGCTCAAGTTCGTATTGCGCGTCCTCAATACGGTCTAACATGTCGTTTATGCCATGCGATAAACTTGCCAATTCATCGTTACCTTGCAACTTGCGAATACGCGTACTTAAATCGACCGATTCACTGATGCGGGTGACATCCTCACTCATGCGCGAGAGACGCAGTAATACCATGCGGTCGAAGAGCCAGCTAATTGCTGCCAGCATGAGCGCGATAATGGAGGTAAACCAAGACAGTAAACTTAAGTTGGATTCACCCTGCTCGACTATTTCACGGTCATCAACGGTGGTTAAAATAAGTTTTTCTGATTGGCCGATGTTATTTAACAGCGCATAACCCGCGACCTGCTCGTGGTTGAGTGGTTTGCTGAGCATCTTCATGGACTCAAGGTTTTTTTCAATATCAGCATGATGTGCATCCAGCTTTTGTTGAAAAACCACTTTTGCACCCACGACTTTTTCAAGATGTTCCATTAGCGTGTTATCTAAATGGCGAACCATAATCAGCGTGCCGCGACGCATTGTTTTCTGTTCAGTATTTGTCGGTAGAATGTCTGAAGCAGAAACAATACAGACGCCTTGTGGCGTCCAATAGAAGCCCGAAAGTTTGTTGTGGCTTGCATCTAAAAACACACCATCTTTGCTGATGGCTTTTTCAAGCGATTCTGGAATTAGCCATGGTTTGCCAGTGGAATAGTCAAACCCTCTTTTGAAGAGCACAACGCCTTCAGCATTAACCAGCAAAATGGCTTTAACTTTGAGGTTGGCAAATGTGCCATCGGTAAAGTTTGACTCTATAAAACGCGGGTCTGGCTGCGCCATGAATTGATATGTGTCATCCCAATGCGCGTATTCAGCAATAATCCCGTCAAGTTGCTCGATTTGCTCATTCAGAAGTGTACTGGCGCTACTGACTTGAATCAGTGTTTTGTTTGATTCAAGTTTGGCGTAGCCATCGTAGAGGACTTTGCGCGCGGCAAAAAAAACGAGGGTGAAAAGCAGTATCATCCCTACCGCAACCACTACCAACATTTTGGCGCGTAATCCAGTAAAGTGTTTTTCTGCCATTGAATCTACCAGGAAAGTGTTATTGCAAACGTATTGTGATAACGGCAAATATCTACCGTATCTTTAATTTTAATTTTTGTGTTGTTAGAGTATCTCACATGAACGCTTTAATACAAACGGCATGCCATAAAATGTATTTCTGAAAAATCGGATAAGCCTGATAGAATGCCGCTCATGAACTCTCTTCCATTTGAACTATTTGTTGGTTGGCGTTATACCCGCGCCAAGCGTAAAAATCATTTTACTTCATTTATTTCTATCACCAGTATGGTGGGGATCGCCTTGGGTGTAGCGGTGCTGATTATCGTGCTATCGGTCATGAATGGCTTTGGTACGGAGTTGCGTAACCGTATTTTGGGCGTGGCGTCACACATGCAAGTGACCGGCATCAACAGTCCGCTTTCGAATTGGCAAAACGTTGTTGAACAAGCTAAAACTGTACCGCAAGTAAAAGCGGCTGCGCCTTACGTGATGGGGCAGGGCATGCTGTCTTTTGGGCAATATGCGCAAGGGGCGATTGTGCGCGGTATTGTGCCAGCGCAAGAAGTGCAAGTGGCTGAACTTGGCAATAAAATGAAAGTCGGCAAATTAGATGATTTACGCGCTGGTGAGTTTGGCATTGTGCTGGGCATTGATTTGGCACGTTATCTGGGTGCAGAGTTGGGCGACAAGGTGATGCTCATGACGCCGAACGGTCAGGCCACGCCAGCTGGTATGGTGCCGCGCATGAAGCAGTTTAAGTTGGTCGGCGTGTTTGAAATGGACATGAAGGAATATGATGGCAATCTTGCACTCATCCATATTGAAGATGCGGCAAAACTGTATCGTATGGGGGATGATGTTTCTGGCGTGCGCTTAAAGCTAGATGATCCTTTTCATGCGAGCGAGGTTTCACCTTTGCTGAGTTTGGCGTTAAGTGGTCAGCAAAATTATTATATTAGTGATTGGGTTGATGAAAACCCCAATTTTTTTGCTGCACTTAAAATGGAAAAACGCGTGATGTTCATCATCATGGCGTTAGTTGTGGCAGTGGCGGCCTTTAATATTGTATCCACACTGATTATGGCGGTGACAGACAAACGGGCAGATATTGCCATTATGCGCACGCTAGGCGCTAGCCCCAGCAGCATTATGCAGATTTTTGTGGTGCAGGGCGCACTGATTGGTGTAATAGGCACGCTTGCCGGCGTGATATTGGGTGTGCTGGTTGCATTGAATATTGATGTGATTGTCCCCTTTATTGAGCACGTGTTCGGAATACAATTTTTAGATAAAGATGTCTACATGATTACTTCGGTACCCTCTCAATTGTTATGGTCGGACGTGCTGGTCATTATGTTGACATCTTTCGTATTAAGTCTTCTGGCAACGTTATACCCAAGCTGGAAAGCAGCCAGAATGAACCCTGCTGAGGCTTTGCGCTATGAATAAAGTCGCTGAACATACCAACAGCATATTACGCTGCATCGGATTGCAAAAAACCTACGCAGGGCTTGAAGTGCCGGTATTGGCCGGCATAGACTTTTCAGTGAGCGCGGGTGAGCAGGTGGTTGTGGTCGGCGCATCTGGCTCTGGCAAAAGCACTTTGTTGCACTTATTGGCTGGGCTTGATAGCCCAAGTCAGGGTGAAGTGATGCTGATGGGCAAATCGCTTAAAAGTATGACTGAAACGAATAAAGGCCTGATGCGTAATCAATCGCTGGGTTTTGTGTATCAGTTTCATCATCTATTGCCTGAGTTTACAGCGCTTGAGAATGTAGCACTGCCTTTGCTAATTCGTAATTCGGCGCGGCGTGAAGCTTATCAGCAAGCCAGTGAAATGCTGACTAAAGTGGGTTTAGGGCATCGCTTAGAACATTTGCCGGGCGAGCTTTCTGGTGGTGAGCGGCAACGTGCTGCAGTGGCGCGCGCGTTGGTGACCAAGCCCAAATGTGTGATTGCTGACGAGCCAACCGGCAATTTAGATAGAACAACGGCGCACCAAGTGTTTGATATGCTGTTAGACATCAATCAAACGCAAGGCGTGGCTTTGGTGGTAGTAACGCACGATTTAGAATTAGCCGCCAAAATGCAGCGGCAATATCGGTTGGTTGATGGGTTGCTACAACCTTTGTAAATACGCTGAAAAGACATAGCTGCCTTTAAAAAACCATGAGATTGGCGGCTATATCTTTTGTGTTCGGCGCCCGGTTGGTGCAGCAGTTAGCCCAACTGCCTAGTGTGCAATGGTTAGTCTGTGTCAGCCTCGTTGCGCTGGCCTTATTGAGGTTACTCTTTGCCTCGCAATATCAGCAACCATCATTCCTTACTAAATATTTAAAGATTCTTTTACGCGGGTTAGCGGCACTGTTGCTTGGCATAAGCTGGGCAAGCAGCGTTGCCATGTGGCGGTTGAGTGATGCATTGCCGCACGCGTGGGAGCAAAAAACCATCGCGATTGAAGGTGTGGTTGCCAGTGTGCCTGAAGTAACTGAGCGCGGCGTGCGTTTTCGGTTTGATGTTGAAAAAATATTGACTGAACATGCTGTGGTGCCAAGCCACATCAGCCTCAATTATTACGCGGTCAACCCATACGCTCAAAACCAAGCAGCAACAGAAACCGCTGCTGCACAGCCTAACCTATTTAGTGCGGGTGAACGTTGGTTGCTGAATGTGCGCCTAAAGCGTCCGCACGGTAGCCAAAATCCGCATGGGTTTGATTTTGAAGCTTGGGCGCTGAGTGAAAACATTCGCGCCACCGGCAGCATTAAAACCAAGGCTGGTCTTAAAAAGTTAGATAATTTTGTTTGGCACCCAAGTTATGTGGTTGAACATATACGTGCGCGTATTCAAAATCGCATCGCAAGCGTACTGGCAGGCAAGCCCTACATTGGCGTGATTCAGGCATTGGTGATGGGTAACGATAGCCAAATCACGCCCGAAGATTGGCAAATATTTTTACGCACGGGCACCACCCATTTAATGAGTATTTCGGGGCTGCATATCACCATGCTGGCTGGTTTGGCGTTTGGCCTAGTGAGTTTTTGCTGGCGACGCATCCCGCAACTTGCCATTCGTATTCCCACCAGAAAAGCCGCGGTGTTTGCGGGTGTCATCACTGCGGTTTGCTATGCCCTGCTTGCAGGTTTTTCGGTGCCAACACAGCGCACGGTTTATATGCTCAGTGTATTTGCGGTGGCATTGTGGTCTGGCAGACAAGTGGCGATTGCACAAGTGCTGGCGATTGCGCTTGTTGTGGTGGTGGTGCTTGATCCTTGGGCCGTCAATGCACCGGGATTTTGGCTGTCATTTGGCGCAGTCGCTTTGATTGCCTACGCTTTAGGCGCGCGCATCGGTAAGCTGCATTGGTTTAGGGTGGCCGTGCAAACGCAATGGGCAGTGACGATTGGCATGCTGCCATTACTGCTTGTGATGTTTAATCAAGCGTCTATTATTTCGCCCGTTGCCAACGCAATCGCCATTCCTGTCATCAGCTTTGTGGTGACACCATTCGCGCTATTAGGCAGTTTTTTGCCTGTGGACGCACCGCTCGAGTGGTCATATTTCGCGCTAGCAATTTGTATGCGCGTGCTTAGTTGGCTCAATCAACTGCCTTTGGCCACATGGCAGCAACATTCCCCACCGGTCTGGACGCTTTTTCCCGCCCTGATGGGTGTGGTTTGGTTGCTGTTGCCACGCGGTGTTCCGATGCGCTGGTTAGGTTTGCTGGGTTTTTTGCCGATGCTATTTATTTTGCCAGCACGGCCCATGCAAGGCGACATGAAAGTGACGGTGCTTGATGTTGGGCAAGGCTTAAGTGCGGTGGTGCAAACCACTAAGCGCACATTGCTGTATGACACCGGCCCAAAATTTAACGCACAGAGTGATGCAGGTAGCCGTGTTGTGCTGCCTTATTTGCGAGGCGAAGGCATTAGTAAACTTGATGGCATGGTGGTGAGCCACAATGATACTGACCACAGTGGCGGATTGACATCAATTCTCACTTTAATGCCAGTCGATTGGCTTAACAGCGCCTTGCCTGAAAATACAGTACTGCCAGAAAACCTAGAAACCATGCAATGCTATGCCGGACAAATCTGGACATGGGATGATGTGCAGTTTGAAGTGCTGCATCCCAGTCTTGGAAGTTATGAGGATGCTCAACTAAAAGATAACGACCGCAGTTGCGTGCTTAAAATTACCAGCCAAGCCGGCAGCATGCTGCTCACCGGTGATATTGAAAAAAATATTGAACAGGCCTTAATTGAGGCGGACGCAGAAATATTAAAAAGCGATGTCATCATCGCGCCGCATCATGGCAGTAAATCTTCCTCGACTGCTGCATTTATTGAAGCCGTGTCGCCCAGCGTGAGCATCATGACGCCAGGCTA
>ENA-UPXM01002432-UPXM01002432.1-activated-sludge-metagenome-genome-assembly--contig:-NODE-2432-length-21873-cov-5.518379_pt1 | contig 21873 bp, 11 predicted proteins | sample MGYA00238178_ERZ772708 | MGnify/ENA primary metagenome ERZ772708 (study PRJEB29002, sample SAMN05720212) | activated sludge metagenome | isolation source: anaerobic digester from wastewater... | reverse complement strand
ATGGAAGTATGATGTACATGACTTTCGCTGCGATTTTTATTGCGCAGATTTATGGGATCGATATGACTTTGGGACAACAGATTATAATGCTTTTGGTTTTGATGCTTACTTCCAAAGGAATTGCCGGAGTTCCAAGAGCGAGTTTGGTAATTATTGTTGCAACCTGCACGATGTTCGGAATTCCACCAGAAGGAATTGCCTTGATTTTACCGATCGATCATTTCTGTGATATGGGAAGAAGTATGACCAATGTTTTAGGAAATGCTTTGGCAACTTCTGCCGTTTCCAAATGGGAAGGTCAGCTGGATAATCATGGTGGAGATCTCTAATTTTTCTAATTGAAATATGGATTTGAGAGCTGCATGAAGAAATTTTAAGCAAGAATTTCTTCTGCGATATTTACAATTTTTTGTAACTTTCCTACATCTCTTAATTTCAATATTATGAAAAAATTTTTACTCCTTCTATTACTGCCTATTTTTCAATGGTACAGTTCGCAAATTACTTTTCAAACTTATGTTTATTCGTTTGGACCGCAACCGTATAACGCTATGTTAACCGGAAATGGAACCATTTACTATACCACGGATGGAACGAACCCAACGCTTAATTCCATGTCTGGATTAAATGAAGTAAATATTAGTATTTCCAAAGTACTGACTGTAAAAGCGATGCTTAAGAATAGTTCGAATCAGTTGTCGCAAGTCTTTTCAAAGAAATATTATTTTGGACCATTTCCAAGCAAAACGGTTTATTTTAAAAAACCACCAACTTGGACAAATGCCTGTTCTTTTAGTAATTCAAATGACCCGCAAGTGACTATCGATTTTTTCAGTGGACCACCTATGACGCCAGTTTGTGAGGGTTGGTTGAAGGGAAATCAGGCTTTTTTTGTGGGACAGGTCACTTTTGATAATTGTGTATTTCCTCCAATGTCTCCTCTTTATCAATATTTTAATATTGTGACAGAAGATACGGTTTATTATGATTATTCTTCGGGACCAATTACCAATCCTCCTGCTTGTTTATTAGCAACAAATGATCCTGGTAAAAAAATTGCGGTTGTGAAGATTTATCCCAATCCGGTACAAGAATTTTTCAATATAGATTCCGATATCGATTTTGAAAATTATGAAATCATCGATTTTAATGGAAAATCTGTGAGGCAAAATAAAGTTGCGGGCAAAAAAATAAATGTTTCTTTGCTTCCCGCTGGAACCTATTTCATTAGATTAATGACCTCCGGAAATTTAAATCATATTTTAAAATTTATCAAAAATTAAAGGTAAAGTTTTGGTGATCGTTGGAATTGATGATTTCATTAAAACCGAACGTACCCTGTTTATTTCGGAATCAATCTCTAATTCTTATCTCTGGATTTTGCCGAATAGTGGTCATTCTACCCCGATTTTTTGTAAAGATATTTGTATTGAACCTGTTAATCAATTCTTTTAAAATCCCATTAGGAAAATTGAAGGTTTAAAAAGAATGGAATAATCGGACTGTTTCTTAATTACTAAAAAAGACCATTGTAATCAAACAATGGTCTTTCTTTACATGTTAATTGTTAAAGGTTTAATCTCTGAAACTTTTTGGATTTTCAATTAATAACCCATGGATAAAAGCTGCGGCAATACCTCCCAAAACTGGGGCAACAATAAATAACCAAAGTTGCGAAATCGCGGCTCCACCTGCGAAAAGAGCTGGTCCGATACTTCTGGCTGGATTTACAGAAACTCCGGTAATTTTTATTCCAACAATATGAATTAAAGTTAAAGACAATCCAATCGCCAAACCTGCAAAACCACCGTTAATATTTTTGGTCGAAGTTGAACCCAAAATCACAAACAGAAAAATAAAAGTGAAAATAAATTCTGCTACGAAAGCTGCTAAAGTATTGTATTCTCCCAAATATCCGGTTCCCCATCCATTTGATCCGAGAGCATATGGTTTCATATTAAAACCTGCGATCTGATTGGTGACCAATACATATAAAATTCCGGCGCCAATAATCGCTCTTACTATTTGGGCGATGATGTAAAAAGCAGCTTCTTTGGCTTTCATTCTTCCGGCAACGACCATTGCCACTGAAATTGCTGGATTAATGTGGCATCCAGAAATATGCCCAATCGCATATGCCATTGCTACGACACTAAGTCCAAACGCAAAAGAGATTCCTAATAATCCAACTCCTGTCGTTCCATCTGCTCCTGCAATTACGGCACTTCCGCAACCCATTAAAACCAAGACCATTGTTCCGAGCATTTCTGCTACAATTTTCGATGTTAAAGATACATTCATTTTTTTTCGTTTTTGAGTTTATAAGTTTTTATCAATTGTTTTTAAAAAGTATAATGGATTCTTGTGAAAATCTGTCTTCCTGCAAATCCCATTTGAACCGGATCGAAAATTCCGCCCGACTCTGTGTTACCATCAGAAACTGCAGGTACCTGAAGATTTGGATATCTGTTGAAAATATTTTTCGCACCAATGGTCCAATTGAAGTTTTTACTGAAATCGTAACCGAAAGAAAGATCCGTCGTTACTTTTGCACCATATTTTTGGAAATCATCTGCGCCATTGTAGCCGATTAATGTAACCTTGTCAAATCGAACCAGCTGTAAATTAGTATTAAATTTGTGAATCTTGTAGTTTAAACTCAAGTTGAATTTGTTTTTTGGAGCTGAAGCCAGGATAAATGCCTTTTCTCTCGGACTTAAATAAACATCTTCTTTGCCTTTCAATTCTGGGGTGGTGTTGACAGAAGTAATTTCCATGTCATTAAAATTAGCTGCAAAACTTGAAGTTAATTTACCGCTACCAATATTTTCGCTATAGGTTAAAATGATGTCAAGTCCTAAAGTTTTGGTGTCGATTGCATTGGTGAAAAACTGTGCCTGATCGATATGATTATCAATCAAAATCTGCCCAATTTTGTCATCGCTTTGATCAAAATTTCCTGTCAAAACAATTCTGTCTTTTACTTTTACGTAATAACCATCAACTGTTGCAGTGAATTTATTAGAATTAAAAGTAAATCCTGCACTTCCATTAACCGATTTTTCCTGTTTTAATTGTGGGATTCCTACGGCTTTTGCGAGTGCACTGTCGTTCGAAGCGAGCTGAATTGTTACCAATTGTCCACCTTGGAAATTCGTAAAATTCAAACCATAAAATTTCTGAACCAACGAAGGCGCGCGAAATCCAGTAGAAACTGAGCCTCGAAAAGCGAACCCTTTTGTAATTTTATATCGTGTCGAAAATTTCCCATTGATGGTGCTTCCGAAATCATTGTAATTTTCGAATCTTCCGGCAGCACTGATCATCCAGTTCTTGGTAAGGTCAAGTTCTGTATCCAAGTAAGCTGCAAAATTGTTTCTTCCTTGGTCTACTGCAGAAGAATAACCCGGGAATCCTTGTGAACCTGCAGGTCTTACATTTCCAGAAAGTGGGTTGATTACCAATAGGTTTTGGGGAGTTGAAGCGGTCACAATATTTCCATTAATGTCGTAGGCGGAGTAAGATTGTTCTTCTCCTTTGATGATTTTGAATTGTTCGTATCTAAATTCGGCCCCTAAAGCGATATTGAGTCCCTCTAGTACATCAAAAGGTTTTGATGCATTGAAACCTGTGGTGTTTTGTAAAAGAGAATGACCACCCGCATCAAAACTTGTTTTTGAATTTGCGCCCAATGTTGCATTAACCGTATTGTTGATGTTATACATGAATTGATTGCTGCCAAAAGCATTGAATACATCGAGGTCCCAATTGGCAAGTTTGAATTTTAAACCATTATTGAATGTGAAATCTTTGATTTCTGTATTCTCTATAGGATTGAAACCATTCGGATAAATGGAAGGTACGTTTCCATCGGCTTCAGCATCTCTTGTCCAGGCATAAGCATCGGTGTTGCGATAAGAAAATCCTCCGAACGAGTAAAGGTCAGTCTTTGCAGAAACCGGAATTTCAGCATTATAAAAAATATAATAATTGTTAGATTTTGCATCCCCGAATCTTTGACGAGGTGCAGTATATAATTCGGGATTTGCATTTCGAATAGCATACCCTTTAGAGACTACTTCGCCGGTAACATTAAGAAATCCACCATTACGACCGATCTTTGTTCCATAGTTTCCGCTTACATCTAAAGTGAGTCCGTCTAAATTTTTATCGGATACAACAGCGTTTCCACCGTGCGGACTTCTAAATAAATTTAAACCGTAAAAAGCTTTGGCTTCAAAACCTTGTTTTCGGTCATTTAAAATAACATTGATTACGCCGGCAATTGCATCGGAACCATATTGTGCGGAAGCTCCGTCTCGCAAAACTTCTATTCTTTTAATTGCATCCAAAGGAATGGTATTCATATCGGTACCTGAATTTCCGCGACCTTTTGTGCCAAATAAATTGACAAGTGAAGATTGATGGTATCTTTTGCCGTTGAGTAAAACCAAAGTTTGATCAGGACCTAAACCACGCAAAGTTGCGGGATCTACTGCATCTGCACCATCGGAACCTGATTGTTTGTTAGAGTTAAAAGAAGGAGCGGCAAATTGTAGGAGTTGGTTTACATCAACCTGTCCTGTTGCCTGGCTAATTTGTTTTACATCGATCACATCTACTGGAACAGGCGTGTCTATTGCAGTTCTTTTTTTATTTCTGCTGCCCGTTACGGTTACTTCATCAATTCCTTGCGTCGATAAAGAATCCGAAGCTTTGTTTTTTTCTTGAGCAGACACAAATAGGGAGCCACACAGAATAATCGGTAAAATGAGTTTTTTCATAGATTTTAAATTTAAACCAAATGTAAATATAAAATCTCAAACTATTAAGCAAATTTGTGATTGAACCGTTAATTTTTTAACTTAAGTGATGAATTTAATTCAACTATATATGGGTTTTAGAATAAATCTGTTTTTGTGATAGGCTGAGTAGAAGAAGTGATGAACTTAATAATAACAATAAATACAGATATTAATCATAACTTTTACTCATTCTAAATAACAAAAATTTCCGTAAATTTGTATTCCAATTTATAATACAGAATTATGTTGACGAAAGAAAAAGTTCAGGCGTTTTTAAAAGAAATAGAGGTTGATGATTTAGTACAGAATTTCCAAGTAATGGGAAATGATGTTTATATCGATATGACCGCGCATTCACCGGCAATGCATGAGAAAAAGAAGCTCGAAGCTGCCATGAAACAAGCCTTCGCTTCAGAATTCGGAGAAGAAATTATTCTGAAATTAAAGATTGCTTCGCCAGAACCAACAGAGATTCAGCAAAGTCAAATCAAAGGAAAACAAATCAAAGGTATTCAAAATATTATCGCAATTGCTTCCGGTAAAGGAGGTGTTGGTAAATCTACTGTTGCGGCTAATCTTGCGGTAACTTTAGCAAATATGGGTTTCAAAGTTGGGGTTTTAGATGCCGATATTTACGGACCATCGATACCAACTATGTTTGATACTGCAGATGCAAAACCAATTTCTGTAGAAATTGATGGTAAAAACCTGATGAAACCCGTAGAAAATTATGGAGTGAAAATGCTGTCGATTGGCTATTTCTCGGGTGCTAATCAAGCTGTTGTTTGGCGTGGACCGATGGCTTCGAAAGCTTTAAACCAAATGATTCGTGATGCAGCTTGGGGAGAACTCGATTTTCTTTTAATCGATTTACCGCCGGGAACTGGTGATATCCATTTATCAATAATTCAGGAAGTTCCTGTGACAGGAGCTGTAATTGTAAGTACGCCGCAACATATCGCACTTGCCGATGTAAGAAAAGGAATTGCAATGTTTCAGATGGAAAGCATCAATATCCCTGTACTTGGTTTGATTGAAAATATGTCGTACTTTACTCCAGCTGAATTGCCCGACAATAAATATTACATTTTCGGAAATCAAGGGGCACAATATTTAGCAGAAGATTTAGGAATTCCAGTTTTGGGAGAAATTCCACTGATTCAGAGTATTCGTGAAGCGGGAGATGTTGGTAGACCTGCTGTTTTACAAGAGGGTTCTAAAATTCAAGAAATTTATGTTAAAACAGCGCAAAATATGATCGAAAGCTTGGTAGAAAGAAATAAATTACTTCCACCAACTGAAGCAGTGAAAATTACTACTATGGCGGGTTGTTCTTCAAAAAAATAAGCGGATCCTATCGTGGGATGCTTATAAAATTAAAAATAACGGTTTAAAAAGAAATCGAATTTATATCACAAAAGAAAAATGAAAACAGAAATCAAACACGAAGAAATCGTGACGAAAGTAATGGATGCGCTGGAAAGTATTCGTCCGTTTCTTAATAAAGACGGCGGTGATATAGAATTGATCGATGTGAAAGATAATATCGTTTATGTAAAACTTCAGGGGAACTGTAACGGTTGTCCGATGAGTTTTTCTACCATGAAACTGGGCGTAGAAAATACCATCAAACAATTCGCACCAGAAATTGTAGAGGTCATCGAAGTCGAATAGACCACAGTGAACCATATCAATAAACTTGGCAATTCAATATTGAATTGCTTTTTTTTGCTTCTTTACTTAAAATTACAGCTCCGAATTAAAATAGTGAGGTAAATAACAAAAGGTTTAAAATTAAATTAATATTTTAGCGCATTAAACTATACAAAATATGATTGCCATTGTTGACGGCGGCTCCACGAAATGTGATTGGGTAATCCTAGAAAATTCCGGAAAAATCCATTTGAAAACCACCACATTGGGATTCAATCCGAATATCATTAACCCCGATTTTATCTTACAGGAAATTGATAAAAATGAGGCACTTTTCTTCATCAAAAATCACCTTGAAAAAGTCTTTTTTTACGGTTCTGGTTGCGGAACTCCCGATAATGCCCAAAAAGTAAGAAACGAATTTGTCAAGACTTTTCCACAGGCAGAAATTACCATTAAAGAAGACCTTACAGCGGCTGCCTATGCAGCTTACAACGGCAAACCAGCCATCGTTTGTATTCTTGGAACAGGTTCTAATTCTTGCTTTTTTGATGGGGAGAAAATAAGGGTAGATTTGCCATCTCTCGGTTTTTTAATTGGGGATGAAGGAAGTGGAAGTGCTCTGGGAAAACATCTTTTACGAAGGTTTTTTATGAAGAAACTGCCACAAGATTTAGAACAGGATTTTCGCGATACTTATCATCTTACCATCGAAGAAGCCATTCGAAGCATGTATCACAATCCGAGAGCCAATGCATATTTAGGAGAATACAATAAGTTTATTGCCGAGCGAAAAAAACATCCCTATTTTCAGAATATGGTTTTCGATGAGTTAAAGAATTTTCTGGATTATCAGGTGCTGCCTTATCCTGAAGCAGGCGAGGTCGAAATCAATTTTATCGGATATATTGCTTATATCTACGAAGATATTTTAAGAGCAGCGGCGGCAGAACTCAATTTAACAATAGGAAAAGTAGTACAGAAGCCTATCGATAGTTTAGTAGATTTCCACCTTAAATATATTTTGAATTAAAGTTTAATTCAAATTTCACCTTCAACAGCAATGAACCAATCATTAAAAGTTGATCAATATTACATTTGCGTTTGCAAAAAAAAAGAAAAACATGTCAAACAAAACGAACAGAGACGAGAAAAATTTTAAAGAAGCAGTTCTCGATTATCATAGAAGTGAGCCGAAAGGAAAGATAGAAGTAGTCCCTTCAAAACCTCACTCTTCGCAGCGGGATCTTTCGATCGCCTATTCACCAGGTGTTGCGATTCCTTGTTTAGAAATTGAAAGAGATCCCAAATTAGCTTACGAATACACCGGAAAAGGAAATTTAGTTGCCGTAATTTCTAATGGAACTGCAGTTTTAGGATTAGGAAATATCGGTGCTGAAGCTTCCAAACCAGTAATGGAAGGAAAAGGATTGCTCTTCAAAATTTTTGCAGATATTAATGTTTTTGATATTGAGATTAATGAAACGGATCCCGATAAATTTATTGAAATTGTAAAAGGAATTGCACCGACTTTTGGTGGGATCAACTTAGAAGATATCAAAGCGCCGGAAGCGTTCTATATCGAAAAACGACTCAAGGAAGAACTCAATATCCCGTTGATGCACGACGATCAACACGGAACCGCAATTATTTCTGCCGCAGCTTTAATTAATGCTTTAGAAATTGCAAATAAAAAAATCGAAGCCGTGAAAGTAGTTGTCAATGGAGCCGGAGCTGCAGCAATCGCCTGTACCAAACTCTATTTGGAATTGGGACTTAGAAAAGAAAACGTTTTAATGTGTGATTCAAAAGGAATCATCAATCATAAAAGAGAAAACCTGACCACAGAAAAATTAGATTTTGTAGCCGAAACCGAAATGCAAACTTTGGCAGAAGCGCTGCAAGGTGCCGATGTTTTTATCGGACTTTCCAAAGCTGATGTGATGACGCCAGAAATGCTTTTGAGCATGGCCGATAATCCAATCGTTTTCGGTTTGGCAAATCCAAACCCAGAAATCGAATATGATTTAGCGATGGAAACCCGGAAAGATACCATTATGGCAACCGGAAGAAGCGATTATCCTAATCAGGTTAATAACGTTCTAGGATTTCCGTATATTTTCCGTGGCGCCCTCGATGTTCAGGCGACCGGGATTAATGAAGAAATGAAATTAGCCGCAGTAAAAGCCATTGCTGATCTTGCCAAAGAACCCGTACCAGAAGCAGTAATTCTTGCTTATAACTTAAAAGGATTAAATTTCAGCAGAGAATATTTTATACCGAAACCTTTCGATAACCGATTAATTACACGAGTTTCCAAAGCCGTTGCCAAAGCTGCAATGGATAGTGGAATCGCAGGAAAACCGATCGAAAATTTTGAGGATTACGAAAATGCCTTACTCGACAGAATGGGGCGCGACGAGAAACTGATCCGCATGATGCAAAACAGAGCGCGTTCTAATCCTAAAAGAGTTACACTCGGAAATGCCGAAGAATACAATGTTCTGAAAGCCGCTCAGATTCTCTACGAAGAAGGAATTGCACAACCTATTTTGTTAGGGGAGAAAAAATTTGTGCTGGAACAGATGAAAAAATTCGGAATTGAAATCGATGTTCCGATTGTTGATCCTATGGACGATGATCAGGAAGAAAACCGAATTAAATACCGCGAAACCCTTTGGAAACTACGCCAAAGGAAAGGGATGAATGAATACAAAGCCAAAAGATATGTTCGTCAAAGAGATTATTTCGGTCCATTGATGCTTCGTCACGGCGATACTGATGCTTTGATCGTTGGGTTTTCGAAAAATTATTCATCCACGCTGAAACCGATTTTAAAGATTATCGAAAAAGAAAAAGGAGTCGATAAAATTGCGTCGATGATGATGATTATGACGGAGAAAAGACCGCTGTTTTTCGCAGATACTTCTATTAATCAAAGTCCGAGTTCAGAGGATCTGGTGAATATCGCAAAAATGGCAGAAATTACCGTGAAAACTTTTGCGATTGAACCGCGAATTGCGATGTTGTCTTTTGAAAATTTTTCAGGTATTTCAGAGACCTCCAAAAAAGTAGCAAAAGCCGTTTCAATACTTCATGAGAAATTCCCGAATATGATTGTCGATGGCGAAATTCAGCCCGATTTTGCCTTAAACGCAGATCATCTTTCTGATTATCCGTTTTCTAAATTGGGAACTACTCCGGCGAATGTTTTTGTATTTCCAAACTTAGAAAGTGCGAATATTTCCTATAAAATCATCCGCGGATTGAAAGTGGCGCAAGTAGTAGGTCCTATTTTAATGGGCTTGAATCAACCGGTTCACGTTTTGCAAATGCGCGCAAGTGTAGATGAAATTGTGAATTTGGCTACGATCGCAGTTTTGGATGCGCAGCGAAGAGAGAAAGTATAGTTTCCCTAGATGAGGTGCGATTAAAACTCATGATCATTGGTGATAAAGTTCCTTTTATAAAGTACAGCGGGCTTTCTATGATCTTCTAAAAAGTTACAATATAAAGGCTTTTTGGGAAAGTAAGCACACAAAAAGATTAGATCGGCGAAGGTTGATCGATGAGAAATTTTTTAAATGATCAATCGCAATAAACCATGGTTTTTTTAATATAATAGTAAGCAATTCCACGCATCAATTTCAAAATAAATAGTAAGCAGTTTAGTCATCTAAACTGCTTTTTTTATAAATTTTAAAAATCTTATATTTGAAACTTTTAGAAAAACACTATGATTTACTCTCTCAAAGGAATTGTTCAGGAACTGAACCCAACTTCCATGGTTCTCGATGTTAATGGAGTCGGTTATTATGTGGGCGTAAGTCTGCAAACTTCCGGGAAATTAGAAACCGGAAAACCTACCTTCTTGCATATTCAGCAAATTATTCGAGAAGACGCTCACTTGCTTTTTGGTTTTAACACAATTTTAGAAAAAGAACTCTTTAATCTGTTAATAAGTGTTAATGGAGTAGGTCCCGTTTCAGCTCTTATTATGCTCTCTTCATTAAGCTTAGAAGAGATATCATCAGCAATCCTTTCCAACAACAGTTTGCTGCTGCAAAAAGTGAAGGGAATCGGAACGAAAACCGCTGAAAGAGTGATTGTTGATTTGCGGGATAAAGTCCAAAAATTCAAAGATTCTGATGAAAATATTTCTACATTTGCAAATAATAAAATTAAAGAAGAATCGTTATCAGCATTAGAGGTTTTGGGCATACCCAAAAAAATGAGCGAGAAAATTGCAGACCGCATTTTAAAGCAAAATCCTGATTTTTCAGTTGAACAATTGGTGAAGCAAATCTTAAAAAACATTTAACATTTGAAGAAGAATAATTTTTTTCAGCATACATTCTTAGTTTTTATTTTCCTTTGTTTTTCCTCTGCAAGTGTATTTGCACAGGTGAAACCACAGGACAGTTCTACGGTTCGGCAAGATTTTTCCCTGCCCAATCCTTTACGTTATGACGCATTTTATGATGTTTCCAGCGGAATGTATTTTCTCTATCCCAAAATCGGGAATATGGTAGTCGGAAATCCTGTTTCCATGACTTCTGCCGAATATCATCAATATATGCTGAATAATCAGCTGAAGGAATACTACAATGAAAAATCGGCGACCAATAATTTGGGTTACCGAAAAGATCAATCCGATGCACTCAAAAAAGGATTACTGCCGAGTTTTAAAATAAAAAATAGGCTCTTCGAAGAAATTTTTGGCGGAAATAAAATTGAAATCATTCCACAAGGATTTGCCTCTTTTGATCTCGGCGGACTCTACCAAAAGATCGATAATCCCTTAATTTTACCCCAGAACAGAACCAGTTTCGCCATCGACATCCAACAGAGAATCCAGCTTGGATTAACAGGGAAAGTGGGCGAAAATCTTCAGCTTAAAGCCAATTATGATACCCAGAGTGGATTTGCATTTGAGAATAGAATGAATCTGGTTTGGCAAGCAAAAGGAACCTGGAAGGATTTACAGTCCAAAGGTTTAAACGATAAAACTACAGGTGGCGAAGATAAAATCATCAAAAGAATTGAATTTGGAAACGTGAATATGCCACTTTCTACCAGTTTAATTCGGGGTTCAGAATCATTGTTCGGTTTAAAAACAGAATTTCAACTCGGGAAAACTACAGGAACATTAGTCTTTTCTCAACAACAGGGAGAATCCAGAAACATCGTCGCTCAAGGTGGTGGTGTGATGAATACCTTTAAATTGAATGCGATCGACTATGAAGACAATCAGCATTATTATATCGGGCATTATTTCTTAGATAATTATGATACCGCTTTGTTGAATTATCCTCAAATCAATTCAAGAATCAGTATTACCAGAATTGAAGCGTGGGTTTTGGACCAAGGCTCCGGAAATCTTCAGGATCAAAAAGGAATTTTAGGAATACGTGATCTAGGAGAAGGGATTTCAGGATTTCCCGATAATTCCCAGAATACCCTTTATCCTCAAATTGCAGGTTTAGGAACCGGAATTAGAGACGTGAATACCGCTTACAACACCATCAACGGGAAATCTTTTCCCAATGCCAACGGAACTCCGGTCACTTATACCGATGGTGAAGAATTTATTTTTAACAGAAAAGCCAGGAAATTAAATCAAAACGAATTTACCTTTCATCCGCAATTGGGTTATATTTCCCTGAATCAACGGTTGAATGACAACCAACTTTTGTCGGTTGCCTATACGTATACTTTGAATGGAGACAGCAAAGTATATAAAGTCGGGGAATTTTCGGAAGAAAGCCCGGTTCTTATCACGAAGATGTTAAAATCTAATACCAAAACTACGACCACGACTCCAATGTGGGATTTGATGATGAAGAATATTTATTCTTTGAATTCTAATCAAATTAATAATGATGGTTTTTTACTGAACGTTTTTTTAAGAGATCCAACCAGTGGTAAAGTCAATTATTTACCAAATACCGCGGTTCAGGACACGAATTTGTTGAAATTATTCAACTGGGATCGGTTGAATATGAATAACGATTTACAGCAAAATGGAAATGTGACCGGAGACGGGATTTTCGATTTTGTACCGGGAATAACGATTAATCCACAGGACGGAAAAGTAATTTTCACGAAAGCGAAACCTTTTGGCGCTTACCTACAAAGTGTTTTAGGGAGCAGTGATCCGAAATATGTTTTTAATGATTTATACGATAAATTCAAAAATGTAGCTTCCGAAAACCGATTGGCTTTAGCATACACGCTAGAAGGTCGATTCAAAGGTTCGCAAGGAACCGGAATTTCTTTAGGGGCAATCAATGTTCCTCAAGGTTCGGTAAAAGTTACTGCAAATGGAGTTCAGCTGCAGGAAGGAATCGACTATACGGTAGATTATATGCTCGGAACGGTCAATATCATTAATGAAACCGTAAAACAATCTGGTCAAGCAATTAATATTTCCTTAGAAAATCAGCTGACTTTTAATACCCAGAGAAAAAGATTTTTAGGATTAAATCTAGAAAGAAAGTTCAATGAACATCTAACAATAGGAGGAACGGTGGTGAATTATTCCGAAACTCCTTTAACGCAAAAAGTAAATTTCGGGCAAGAAGCAGTGAATAATACGATGGCGGGTTTCAATATTTTATATAATAATGAATTGCCTTTCCTGACGAGATTAACCGATAAAATTCCTTTCATCAATACTGAAGCCCCTTCAAACTTAAGTTTTGCGGCAGAAGGAGCCTATTTAATTCCGGGACAAAATCAAGGAACTGGAGACCAATCTTATATTGATGATTTTGAACAGACGACTTCTAAAATTTCCTTGAAGGAACCAGCATTGTGGAGCTTGGCTTCAAAACCGGAGAAAAACCCAAATGAACCTTATTTCGCCAATGGACCTTTAAACGATGATCTCGCTCACGGAAACGGAAGAGGTTTGTTAACTTGGTACAATATCGATCCGCGATTCTACGGAATTGGAGGTTCAGCTCCTGGCGGAATTAATGCACAAGCGCTTTCTAATCATGCTTCGCGACGAGTTCAAACAAAAGAATTATACAATTCAAGAGATTTTGTTGCCGGAGAACAGTTGTATACCAATACTTTTGACCTCAGTTATTTTCCAAATGAAAGAGGACCATATAACGTGAATCCAAATGCGGAAACCACTCAGCAAAGATGGGCGGGTTTAATGCGGCCGATTTCTGTCTCCAATTTCGTGAATTCAAATATTGAATATGTTGAATTCTGGATGATGGATCCTTACGCAGACGGAAATCCTTTAGGCGCAAATCCTAAATTATTACTTCAGTTAGGAAACGTCTCCGAAGATGTTTTGAAAGATGGAAAATTATTATACGAAAACGGATTGCCTACTCCAAATGTTCCTGCAAATACCACATCAACGAAATGGGGAACTCAACCGAACCAGTTCCCAATTCTCTATGCGTTCTCCACCGAAAATGAAGAAAGAACCGCGCAAGATTTAGGTTATGACGGTCTTGAAGCTCAAGGTGAAGCTGCGAAATTCGGAAGCAATTTCGTGAATCCTGTCACCAAAGTTGCCGATCCTGCTTCTGATGATTTCCTGTTTTATCTCTCTGATAAATTTCAGGGAGCGCAAGCTTCTTCGTTAACAGAGCGGTACAAATATTTCCGTGGTCCCGAAGGTAATTCCCAAAGCAATACTTTAGAAGTTTCTACCCAAACACCGGATGCAGAAGATGTAAACAGAGATTATAACTTAGATCAAAGCGAAAATTATAACCAATACACCATCAATTTAGATAAATCAAGCCTTGCAGTTGGACAGAAATTTATTGTTGATGAAAAAACGGTGGAGGTGAAATTCCAGAACGGACAAAGCGGAAGTAACAAATGGTACTTGTTCCGTGTTCCCGTGCAGCAATTTGATAAAGACCCGACTTCTGGTGGATCAAAAGATCCTTCAATTTTAAATAATGTTCGATTCGCAAGAATGCTTTTAACAGGTTTCGATCAAGCATCAACAATTCGATTCGGAACGTTGGATTTGGTAAGAAGCGACTGGCGAAAATATACCAAAGATATTGCTACAACAACTACAGATACGGAAGGAGTAAATCCTGTGGACAATGAAAAAGTTGATGTAGGAAGTGTGAACTTAGAAGAAAACGGATTGAGCCAACCTCCTTACGTACTTCCTCCAGGAATCGACAGACAGGTTCTCAGCGGAAATTCGGGTGCTCAAAGACAAAATGAAGCTTCACTTTATATGAAAACGCAGCCAATTGCCTTGAAAACTACAAAAGGAGTATTCAAAAATGTAGCTTTGGATATGCGTCGTTATAAAAAATTAGAACTTTTTGTCCATGCAGAAGATTTACGAAACCCGACTTCTACCGTCTATGATAAAGATGCGACTTTCTTCATCCGTTTCGGAAGCGATGCTACAGATAACTACTACGAATATGAGGCGGCTCTGAAATACACGGCAACCAACGCGCGGTCACCATTAGAAATTTGGCCGTCGGAGAATACTGTGAACCTGGAAATTCAAAATTTTGTAGATGCTAAATTAAGACGCGATCAAAATCCAAACAATAAAATTGATGACCGTACAGAAGACTTTGATTATGGTGCAATCGATCCCCATAAAAAAATATTTATCAAAGGTCGCCCTAGTTTAGGCAACGTATCAACGATTATGTTGGGAGTTCGAAATAGATCAGTCACCGATTCGAAAGACCTGGTTCTTTGGGTCAATGAAATCCGTCTTTCTGAAATTGAAAATAAAGGCGGTTACGCAGGAAATGCAAGTGTGAATTTCAACCTCGGTGATTTCGCTTTGGTGAACGCAAATGCCTCTGTTTCGAGTATTGGATTTGGGGGAATTACAGAGAAACCTGCAGAAAGAGCGCAGTCTGCACGATCTGCCTTCAGTATCAATACCACCGTAAACGTCGATAAATTTTTACCTGAAAAAGTGGGAATGAAAATTCCGGTGAATTATTCTTACACGCAAACCATCGAAGATCCGAAATATAATCCTTTGGATAATGATGTTACTTTTGACCAGGCTCCAAATAAAGAGGAACTGAAAAAAGTCGCACGAACCTACACGCAACAGCGAAGTATAGGAGTTGTGAACATGCGTAAAGAAAGAATGAATCCGAACAAAAAACCGAAATTCTATGATGTAGAAAACCTTTCAGTAACGACCATCTACAACGATGATTTCTTCAGAGATGTTTATACGAAGAAAAATTACCGTCAGTATTTGAAAGGATATATTGATTACAATTATTCCTTCAAGCCGTTTGTTCTAAGACCTTTCAATAAAATTGTGAGCGATACTGCCAAATCTTACAAATACCTAAGATGGCTGAAAGAAGTAAATATCAATCCAGTTCCAACAAGATTATCTTTCCGTACAGAAATCGACCGTAATTACAACGAACTCGAATTTAGAAATATCGAAGCCATTCTTAGTGGAAATGCAGGTCAGGATTTTGATGTCATCAAAAACAGAAACTTCTTTTTCGGATGGCAATATGGGATTGGATTTAATTTTACCAAATCGTTAAAACTCGAAATTAATTCTGCAATGCGGACGTTGAACGATAATTTGAATGTGTACGAAATGAACACCAATTCAATTTTCGCCAATCCTTTCCGTGCAGGAAGACCTGTTTTATACAACCACAAAGTACAGCTGAATTACAAATTCCCGTTTGAATATTTACCGTATCTCGACTTCGTGAATGCAGAACTTGGCTACGGATTTACCTATAATTGGAATGCGAGAAGTACCGTGTTGACCAACTTTATAAATCCTGTGACTCAACGTGCGGAAAGTCTTGGAAGCATCGGTCAAAACACCAATAATATTGTCGCAACTGCCGCAGTTGATGTGCCGAAATTCTTCAGTAAATTTAAGTATTTTCAAAAAATCAATACCACGATGCAGAAACGCAAACAGGAAATTGATTCCCTCAACAATGTTTATAACTTGGTGTGGCAGAAAAAGGGCAAAAAGAAAGGTTTCAAAAGTTATAAATTCAAAAATAAGTTGAATCCTTTCCAGGGAATTGCGTACGCTTTAACTTCTATCAAACAAGTTGATTTGTCTTATAATGAAAATAACGGAACGGTACTCCCTGGTTTGCTTTCTGCACCAAACTGGTATGGTTACGGTCAAACATTAGGAGGACCTACTGCTGGTTTCCTTCTAGGATCACAAGCAGATTTCAGAAGAACCATTATCGAAAACGGTTGGATTTCTGATTCTCCGTACATGAATGACCCTTATTCGCAAATGAAAAATCAAAATTTCATAGCCAATGTACAGGTTGCACCAGTGAATGATTTCCGTATCGACTTTAATTTTCTGAAAAATTTCAACAGCAACTTCATTCAGGGTGGTTATAATGTGGATGCAGATCCTAATAGAGATGGATTCCAAAACTCTTTCGGTACCGATATGATCAGCTACTCCAAAACCACGTGGACCTTTAATACCGCTTTTAGAGATGGAAAAAGCATTTACGATACGATGTATGAAAATGCGAAACAAATCTTCATACAATCAGGTGGTGTTTATAATCAGACCGATTTTGCCAAAGGTCGTGGTTTAGCAGATGCTTATGTTTTAATTCCTGCATTTCAGGCGGCTGTAGAAGGACGATCTGTAAATGGCAGACTTTCCGATCCGAAGAAATCAGGATTCCCTCTTCCAAACTGGAGAGTGACTTATTCTGGGCTGAAAAACATTCCGTTGATCAACAGTCAGTTTTCTAAATTTGATATTCTTCACGGTTATACTTCCACTTTTACGGCAACCGGAATCCAGTCGAGTGTTGATTTTTATAACAAAGAAAATAATTCAACGGCACCGAAAATTGATGCTTTTGGGAATCAGTTTAATCCATACACTTTTTCTCAGGTTGGTTACGTGGAAGCTTTTGCGCCGCTAATCGGAGCAGATGTTACCATGAGAAATAACATGCAGTTCCGCGCGCAGTACAACCGCGACCGATTGTTTATGCTCGGTTTGGTCAATCAAACTTTAACTGAAGACGCCGGTAACGAGTACATCGTTGGTTTTGGATATATTCTTAAAGATCTCAAAATGAAAATGAATTTCAAAGGAAAATCCAGAACCATTAAAAGTGATTTGAATCTGCGTGGTGATTTCTCTCTCAGAGACAGCCAGACCAGAATCACCAATATTTTACAAAATGATTCGCAAATTACAGGAGGTCAAAGAGTGATGAGCTTTAAATTTTCTGCAGATTACAATATGTCGCAAAACTTTAATCTAAGATTCTTTTACGATCAGTTGTTAACCAAATACAAAATTTCTACAGCATTCCCACTTTCTACGATCAGAGCGGGATTAACTGCGACGTTTACCTTCTCCGGAAGTGGCGGATTCTAAAATTGAATCGAATTTGTTTCCCTTAAAATCCCTCACTTCTGGCGAGGGATTTTTGGTGACGGAAATAGAAATTAAATCCTTAATTTTGCTTACCAGTAAATAACGATATGAGTAAAACTTTCGACAACGACGATGATCTGTTCACCGGAAAAGGATTTACACCTTTGCGAGATGACGCTTTTGAAAAATCACCAGAAGAAAAAATCGAGATTATCCAAAAGCATTTCCATCAAATTATGGAAACTTTAGGAATGGATATGACCGATGACTCCCTGAAAGATTCCCCGAAACGTGTTGCGAAAATGTATGTGAATGAAATTTTTGGCGGTCTTCTGCCAGAAAATAATCCACGCATTTCTACCTTTTCAAATAAATACAAATACCGCCAAATGCTGGTGGAAAAAGACATTACCGTTTATTCATTTTGCGAACATCATTTTCTCCCGATTATTGGTAGAGCGCATGTTGCTTATATTTCTAATGGTGAAGTAATTGGCCTTTCGAAAATAAACAGAGTTGTAGATTATTACGCGAAACGACCACAGGTTCAGGAGCGTTTGACGATGCAGATTGTGGAGGCTTTGAAAGTAGCATTGGGAACCAAAGATGTTGCCTGTATCATTGAAGCCAAACATTTATGCGTGAACTGTCGCGGCATCAAAGACACCGCTAGTTCAACTACAACTGCGGAACTTAGTGGGCTTTTCAGAACCAATTCGATTACCAGACAAGAATTCCTTCATTATGTCGGTAATCGCTCCAATTTGGAGTAATTTCAAACTTAATATAAAAATGAATTTAAAAATATACAATTCCCTTTCCGGCGAAAAAGAAATCTTTAAATCAATACACGAAAAGAGTGTTGGAATGTACGTTTGTGGACCGACCGTTTACAGCAATGTGCATTTGGGAAATGTGCGCACTTTCATGTCTTTCGATTTTGTTTACCGCTCGCTTGTTCATTTGGGTTACAAAGTGCGGTACGTGAGAAATATTACCGATGCAGGACATTTAACCGATGATGGCGATGTTGACAACGACCGTTTCGTGAAACAATCACGGCTGGAAAAACTGGAGCCAATGGAAATTGTTCAGAAATATACCGTCGATTTTCACCGGGTTTTAGAGTTGTTTAATTTTCTTCCACCTACGATCGAACCTACCGCAACCGGACATATTTTGGAACAGATCGAACTGACTCAGAAATTAATCGACAAAGGTTTTGCTTATGAGAGTAATAAATCCGTCTATTTCGATGTTGTAGAATACAATAAACGAGGCCTTAATTACGGCGAACTTTCCCGCAGAAATATCGAAGAACTTTTCGCCAATACCCGTGATTTAGATGGACAGTCGGAGAAGAAAAACCCTCAAGATTTTGCGCTTTGGAAGGCGGCTTCTCCCGCTCATATTATGCGTTGGAATTCTCCTTGGGGTGAAGGTTTTCCCGGATGGCATTTGGAATGTACGGCAATGTCAACGAAGTATTTAGGTGAAAAATTCGATATTCACGGCGGTGGAATGGATCTGAAATTCCCACACCATGAATGTGAAGTTGCACAGGGAAAAGCCTGCAACGGAACAGAACCTGTAAATTACTGGATGCACGCGAATATGTTGACCATGAACGGACAACGGATGAGTAAATCGACCGGAAACTATATTTTACCCATGGAACTGGTTTCGGGAAGTAATAATTTTTTCGAGAAAGCTTTTCATCCTACGGTCGTGCGTTTTAATTTTATGCAAGCACATTACCGCAGTGTTTTAGATATCTCAAATGAGGCAATGGTCGCGAGTGAAAAAGGATTCCAGCGTTTGATGGAAGCGATGAAAGTTCTATCGAATAGCACATTTCCGAATGCTTCACTTTCAAGTTTTGATTTAAAGGCTTGGAAAGAAAAATGCTACGCTGCCTTAACCGATGATTTTAATTCGCCAATTTTAATTGCCCATCTTTTCGAAGCGGTAAATTTTATCTTTAAATTAAAGGATGGAAAAGAAAGTATTTCTGAAATCGACTTACAGGAATTAAAAAGTTTGATGAACAATTTTATATTTGATATTCTAGGTTTGCAGAATATTGAAGAGAATAATAATGCAAAACTCGATCAGACCTTACAGGTTTTAATCGACTTAAGAAACCAAGCTAGAAAATCTAAAAATTTCGAGCTTTCCGACCAGATTCGCGACCGTTTGCTCGCAGAAGGAATTGAATTGAAAGATGGCCGTGAAGGAACAAGTTATTCGATTTCTTAGACTATGAATTGTTTTGTGGCGGCTTAAAATGTAATCCCTACTTATAAACCAACCTCTCTTAAATGTAATTTAGGAGAGGTTTTTTATTTATTCTAAATATCAATTTCAAAGAATTGATGATTTTGCTCATGCATTTAATTCTTCTTCGCAAGGTTCTGTAAATCAACATCTAAACTCTTAAAAAATAATTGTAAAAAATATAATTTTCCGCCTTTTTTTTCCTAAATTGCAATTTCAAATGACAAGCTATGAAATTGTATTTTAGAGTTAATTTCAAAACTAAAATGGGAGAAAAACTCCAGCTTTTGGTAATGGAAGAAGGAGGTGAAGTTAGGAATCACTTTTTAAATTATAACGAGAACGGAAACTGGGACGCAGAAGTAGATTATTTCTCCAAAGCAATTTCGTATAAATATCAATTGGTTAATGATGGTGGGACTGTTTTAGATGAAGAGTTTTCTCTTCACGAACTGAATTTCCCGCACAACTATCAAGAATTTATCATTTTCGATGTTTGGAACAACAAGAATTTCCCCGAAAATTATCTCAATAATAAAATTCTTAAAAATAAATTAAGCGGCTTCAAGAACGAAAAAATTTCAGTCTTGAAAAAGCATACGCATTTGTTTCGTTTGGAAGCTCCAATTTATCATCCGAACTGGAAAATCGTGTTGCTCGGAAATAATGACGCGCTCGGAAATTGGGAATATTTGAAAGCTGTACCGATGTTGCAAACCGACTTTGGGATTTGGGAAGTTGCGTTGGAATTGCCAACGGAACAAATTATTCAGTATAAATACGGTTTGTTGAATACCGATTCTGGTCAGGTTTTCGATATTGAATACGGTGACAATCGCTGGGCTTTACCCAATGCAGAAAAAAATAGTTTGCAGATAAAAGCCGATCATTTTTTCAAATTTAAAGCTTTTGAAATGTACCACGCAGCCGGTGTTGCAGTTCCGGTTTTTGCATTGAAATCTGAAAATGGTTTCGGTGTAGGAGAATTTCCAGATTTGAAAATTTTAGCAGATTGGGCGAAAAAAACAAATCTTTCTATTTTGCAGATTTTACCAATTAATGATACCACTGCAAATTATACGTGGACCGATTCATATCCCTACGCAGCAATTTCTGTTTATGCGCTTCATCCTCAATATTTGTCCATTGAAAAACTGGATTTATCTTTACCGGATAATTTAGTTAAGGAATACAATACGCTAAAAGCAAAACTCAATGCTTTACCGCTCATCGATTACGAGCAAATGATTTCTGGGAAATGGAACTATGTAAAAGCTGTTTTTGAACTTAACAAAGATAAAATTCTAAAAGACCGTAGTTTCAAGAAATTTATCAAAGATAATGAAGAATGGCTTCTTCCTTATTCTGCTTTTTGCGTACAACGCGATAAGTATAAAACGCCCAATTTCAACGACTGGAAAACGCATAAAAAATATATTGCCGGAAAGATCGCACCGTTTTTTACTGCGAAAAGCAAAGATTTTGATACGACAATGTTGCATTCTTGGGTTCAGTATCAACTTCATCTTCAGTTAAAAGATGCAATCGATTATACGCACGGTTTAGGAATTTCTGTTAAAGGAGATTTGCCTATCGGAATTTATAGATATTCTGTTGAAGCTTGGACAGAACCCGAATTGTTTGGTATGAATTTCCAAGCCGGAGCACCACCTGATCAATTTACAGATCTCGGACAAAACTGGGAATTCCCAACTTATAATTGGGAAGCGATGAAAGAAGATG
>ENA-UPXM01002421-UPXM01002421.1-activated-sludge-metagenome-genome-assembly--contig:-NODE-2421-length-21948-cov-8.912849_pt1 | contig 21948 bp, 21 predicted proteins | sample MGYA00238178_ERZ772708 | MGnify/ENA primary metagenome ERZ772708 (study PRJEB29002, sample SAMN05720212) | activated sludge metagenome | isolation source: anaerobic digester from wastewater... | reverse complement strand
AATTCTCTCGGAAATAATAGAGCCAGCCTTGCTAATTATGTTAGTAATTTCGGGATTATTTTGCTCAATAACCCCGAAAATAATACCGATAATATACTCGGAGATATTATAATTATCTTCGGAATACTCCCCGGAATCATAAGATTTTCTTAAATTTGCATTAGATAAAATCTTATAATACTTACATAATTTCTCAAACTCCGCTCGATTTCCACCAGCGTCAGGATGAAATTCCTTACTTAGCCGCCTAAAAGCGGATTTTATATCAGATAAGCTAGCATTTTTAGGAATTCCAAAGAATTCGTAGATATCTTCCAATTAAATTCTCCGTTAGTTAGTAATATCGCATAGCTTTAGTAATTTGTCAAAATATTTCTTTGGCAAAAAATGAATATGCTCTTCTGCATTTTCTTCCCCGAATAAAGAACAAACATCAGAATAATCCATAATCAAAACTTTTTTCTTAATGAAATTAAAAAAACTATTCTTTACAAAACAAACTTTACCCTCCGTCTTAGTAGAACACAACAAACATATCTTTCCCCCAGAAACTAGCTCCGCTCCGCATAATAAGCACTTCATATAAACTCCTTTTTAATTTTATAGAAACAATATAATAAAAATCAGAATAGAAGTCAAGAATTATTTGTAATAAAAATAAAAAAAATACTTGAAATATTAGATAAATATAGATATAATAACGATATATGGGAAAAGACGGAATACAAGAACTTAAATTAGACGCTGATATAATGGGGGATATAGAGAACTCAACTATATTTGCCAAAGAAAGATTTGATAGAGCTAAAGTAGATTCTATCAAAGAAAAATCAGAAAATATGTTTGATACCAAAATCAAACTTAATATAAAAACTGGAAATAAGAAAAAAACAAATAGCGGAATAAAAGTAAAATCAACGCTCGATAAATCAAAAGACGCAAAAATAGATATAACTACAATCGATTGGGATTGCCATAATGTTGATGAGATAGTAGATAAAATGCTTCAATTCTGTGAAACTATGTTTCAACCGAGTATGCGTCCATATCAAGTACCTATTGTTAAACGAATATTTGAGGCATTTCTGAAAAATGAGGGCTGCATTATAACTGTTGTTTTGCCGCGGCAAAGCGGAAAAGACGAATTGCTTGCAAGAGCGTTATTAACATTATTAATACTTATCCCATCTTTATCTAAAATATTCCCGGAGCAATTAAGTATTTATGAACGGGGATTAAAAATAGGGATATTTGCCCCGGTAAATGAACAAGCATATACCCTTCATAGTAGAATGCAAGGACTACTAGACACCGATTTAGCCGATGAAATCCTAGCAGACCAAGACCTAGACGCAAAAAAGAAATATAGCGGAGGACTGTTGCAGATTTTAGGACCAAACGGGCGCAATGGCGTTCCAATATATAAATCCTTCTGCCGAATTCAAACATCGGCAAAGCAAGCAAAGATAGAAAGCAAGACCTACGACCTAGTAGTTGTTTCAGAATGTCAAGAAGCCGATTCAGATAAAGTAAAAAAATCAATACTTCCAATGACCGCTAATACAAACGGATTAGTAGTTATGTCAGGAACGCCAGCCCCATATACTTCATATTTCTATGAAACAATACAAAAGAATATGGTAAAAGACTTTAGAAATAAAGTTAAACGCTATCACTTTCAATATGATTACAAAGAAGTTATGAAATATAACAAATTCTATCGAGCCCATATTGAAAATATGAAAAGAGAGCTTGGGGAAGATAGCGATGCTTTTAGAATGAGTTATAAACTCGAATGGCTAATAGAAGAGGGAAAAGCAATAACTCCAACAGATTTTGAAGAATATATGATGGACCAATCCGCTCAACTTGAGTATTCATCGGATAATAGAAGCATTTATGTTGCCGGATTAGACTTTGCAAGAGTAAAAGACTATACAATTCTTACAATAGCAAAACTAAAAAACCCAACGCTAGATATTATATCTAGCTCTGGCGATACTGAGAAGCATATAGTTAATTGGCTAGAAATGAGAGGCGACGCTTGGGAACAAATAGTGGAATCCATAATTGACCAGCTATTATTATTTAAAGTTAGAATACTTACTTGCGATTCAACCGGAGCGGGAGACCCAATAGTATCTATGCTAGAGAATAGACTTTATGACGAAAAAATTGATATAAAACGAGTAGTTTTTAACGAAAAAGTTAAAAACGATATGGCAATTTTATTCCTAAATGAAGTTAAAGCTCGAAGAATAAAGATTCCATATCATCCTAAAGTATTAAGCAATAAGAAATTACAGAATTTTATGACCCAGCTTTACGCCGTTGATAAAAAATATAATAAGAACCTCGTAGAAATAGTAACTCCAAACAAAAAGAGAATCCCGGACGATTATATTCAGAGCTTACTTATGCTAGTTTATGGCAGTCGGACTTATACTCTCCCGTATGTTCAAGAAGAGCGGGGAAACATATTCTTTAACAAAACTGATAAAATTACAAAAGCATCTCTATATGAATACGGAATGGAAAAATACAAAAGCAGGATAGCGGCAATAATTAAAAAGAGCATTGAGAATTGATAACGAATAATATTTTTAATTTATACCAAATTTGTCTTGACTTATTTTATAAAAATAGTTATACTGTCTAAAAAGGAGATAGTGATGGGAAGAAAGAAAGAAGAGAATTTATGTACCTTTTATGTTTCAATACCTAAAGAGGTAAAAAGCGAATTCGATAAACATTGTGAATCTAATGGATTAATAAAAGGATTTGTTATAGCAAAGCTAATAAGCAAGTTCTTGAGTAATCCAAATGAATTTCAAAAATAGTGATTGACAATAGCATTTTGTTTTGGTATCAAATATTTATCCTGTATGGTTGCGGGGTATGAAAGATACTAAAATTGCAAGCCTATTGAGGTAGCCGGGGAGTAGCATACGATGCTTAGTATCCGTTGTATGTGAAACAACCAGACCGGCTACCTTAATGGGCTTTTTTTATTCTAATTTGTATTGTATATTTATTGACACAGCATAATAAATATGCTATACATTCTGTAAGTATTGGAGGAACTTATGAAAGAAATCAAAAAAACATTTTGCGGGAAAGATATAAGGTGCTTTACGATAGATGGTGAACCTTATTTTTCAGTTTATGACCTTTGTAAAGTTTTAGACTTGTCTAATTCGAGAGAACAAACAAAAAGGCTTGATAAACATGGGGTACGCAGAACATACGTCATCGATAGGCTTAAAAGACAACAAGAATTAGTAATAATAAATGAGCCAAATTTATATCAACTGATATTTAAGTCAAAGAAAAAAGAATCTCAAGATTTTAAAAAATGGGTATTTGAAGAAGTGTTGCCCTCAATTAGAAAAACTGGCAAATATTCTATACCAGAAGAAGTAAAAAAAATATCTACAGAAAATAGAAATCTTTTAACAACTGAATGGCAACGGCATGGTATTGAGAAGCCCTATGAATATGCAAATTTAACTATTCAAGAATATAAATGCTTAGGCGTACCGGATAAAAGAAAAAAAGATTTAACACGAGGGGAAACATTATTATTATCTGCTCTTGAATCAATGGAAATGCTAAAATTATTTAACGATGATAATATCAATGGCTATTATGATTGTAAAGATAGTTTAATTGAAACAACCGAGCAAATAAAAAATATTACTGATAAAAAAGAAAGAATAGAGGAGGCTTTATGAATATTAAACTTAAAGACAAAGAGGAAATAATAAAGAATAGTATTATATGCGATACTAATACTGTCGGAGTATATTTTTTAATCGACGGAGATGAAATAGTTTTTATAGGTAAAACCACGCAAGGATTAAAACAAGCATATTATCATAAGAAAATAAAAGTTTATGATAAAATATATTTTCAGAATTGTGAGCATTATAACTTAGATGGTTTACTATCAGAATATTTAATTAAGTTTAACCCGAAATATAATACTACTTCTTTAAATTATATTGGTATTCCAAAAATAAAAATACTATTATCCGATATTGGAATTAAAGTAGATAAAAGAGTAATTAAACAAACAATATCAAATCTTAATATAGCTGTATATACTTTTAATTGCCAAGTATATATTTCTAAAAAAGATTTTAATATAATTAAAGAATATATCGCGGGGGTGGAAAATGACAATTAATAATGATATTTCTGTTTGTGAAGAACTTTATGATACAAATGCCGGAAAATATAAAATAACTACAATAGAGCCTAAAAAGAATAACTTTGGAAGTAGTTATAATTTCAATGTTGGTATAGCAAATATATATGGCGTGAATGAAGCTATATTTATTAATAATCTAGTATTTTGGATTAAAACAAATGAAAGCAATAAAAGAAACTTTATTGATGGTTTTTATTGGTCATTTAATACAAATGCCGGTCTAAGATCTATATTCCCTTTTTGGAGTACACAAAATATAAGAACAATAATAAAGTCATTAATATCTAAAAATGTTATAAAGACAGGCAAATATAATAAAAAAGGTTATGACAGAACTTTATGGTACACTATAGTAGATTTAGAGCTTTGTAATTTCTTTGAAATCAATCTGCCATTTGTTAATTCTAACAAATGCCATTTGTTAAATTCAACAAATGCATTTGTTGATTCTAACACACCTATACCAGATATAAAAACTAAAGATATAAAAAAAGATATTCTTAGTGAATCTGCCCCAGCAGATTCACAAGACAATATTTCATCGCCTAAAAAAGAAATAGATAATATTTTAGAAAAGCCAATTTTAGATAGCAACATAGTAACCTTAGAAATCGGAGGAAGAAAAGAGACTTATGATATTCAAGATACTAATTCTTTAGAATTAGAGCTTAATAAAAATATAGAAAAAATTTCTAAATCGGATAAAGATATTATTAATCTTTTAGGTAGAATCTATTTATTAAATTATTTATTAAAATATAAATCTAATTTTAGGAATAATCTTTATCCGCGGGATTATAAAAATATAAAAACAATGTTTTTAGACTATGGAAAAACCGGAGCAAAAGATTTATTATTATACAGCATGGAAAATTGGAAAGATATAAAAAGCAATTTAAAAATTGTAAAACAAATTCCAACAATAGACCTCATATCTAAACATAGACAAGAAATAGAATATTTTAGACAAAAAGAAATACAAGCAACTAATAAAAAACAAGGGGAGTGGTAGTTTTAGGCAATATATAACTGTGGGGGTAACCGCGGAGCTGATTTGCAATCAGAGAATACTTTGCAAAATCGCACCGGTTGCTTGAGGATTGGTAACATTAAAGATTTATATGTATTTTGATAAATTATGTATAGACGCTAGTAAACGAAGCAATACACTAGTAATTTTTGCGTTTATTATAGCAGACAGATATGGGATTAATTATATAAAAAGATAATTTTTATAAATTTTGTACTTTTATCTGATTTTGTTGTTGAAATAAATATATATCTGTGTTATTATGCTAGTAGGTGTAATTATGCTTACAAATGAATTTAGACTTTCTAGCGTTGATAACCTTTCAGAGCAAGACTTATTTTCTGAAATCCATATAGATATGTCTTTCAATGAGAAAGATAGGGTTTCAAGAAATAGCATTTATTGGGATTTGTACAAGGGGAAACATTGGACCCCGGAAGAGCAGGATGATGACCAACCAACCCCAACATTTAACAAAGTAAAAATAATAGTAAATAAAATCTTATCACATCTCGTAGGTAAACCTTTTGCAATAAGCTATTTGAATGAGAAGATAGAAAGCCTTTTAGCCCCGTATGTAAATTTTATTTTAGAAAGCTCAGGGGGGATAGAGTGCTTTGGGTGGGAAGCCGCTCAAATGGGGAGTATTACCGGAGATTGTTTTTTAAAACCAAGCTATAATGAGAGTTCAAAGTCTGTTAGCTTGAATGTTTTAGATAGCTCTGATACGTTTGTAACATATAGATTTTCTGATTACCGGAATAATGTTCCTAGCGATGCTCTTATCCGCTGGCAGTTTATTGATGATGACGGGAAAATAGCGTGGAAAAAACAACGCTGGTATAAAGATAGCTTTTATACAGTAATAGATAAAAAAATAGTAAAAGATGAATCGGGAGTAAACCTTTTAGGTAAAGTCCCATTGGTGCATATAAGAAATCAAATCATAGGCAAAGAAGTCTACGGCTTGTCGGATATATCTGATTTAGAGAGTTTAAATAAATTATTGAATTCAAGACTTAGAAGATTTAATGACGACGTTGATTATTGCGGAGACCCAATAACAATAATATTTGGGGCAAGACTTTCGTCGTTAGAAAGAGGGGCTAATAAGACTTGGGGCGGATTACCCGCAGATGCAAAAGTTCAGAATTTAACGCTTGACACAGACTTACCCGCTCAACAGAGAATGATAGAGTATATATCCGGGGGAATTCACGAGAGCGGAAATGTGCCGGAAGATAGCGTAAACGGAAAAAAACACATGAGTAATGTTAGCGGAACAAGCTACCATTATGACCAAATTCCGATTATAGAGGCAGTAGATAGAAAGAGATTAGTATATGGTAAGGGCTTTAAATCAGCTATTGAAATGGGTTTAGAACTTTTAGAAATATGTGATAGAAAATATAGACTAGGACTTGGCTTAACTAATGTAAAAAATGAAATAGAATCAGTATTAAGAATGAGTAATAACCCATTGGCTAAATTACAGAGGTGGAATACAGTATTTACTCAATTTCAGGAATACTTCCCGAAAGATAAGATTAGTGAATTACAAGCGTTAAGTATGGAAATAAATATGGGAATAGAAAGTAGAGCTGGAGCTATGAAACGCTTAGGGAGAGAGAATATAGACTTTAAATTAACAGAAATCTTGAGAGATAGAGAATTATTTGGAAAAGCTGATAAAGACGTAGAACCAATAGGGACTAATGAGATTAGGTCAGATTTATATAAAGATTCTTCCCCAACAAAAGATAAATCGGGAGATGAACTGGAGGATAAAAATGATAAGGAGTGAATTAGTAAGTTTAAATAATTTTGATGCAGTATTGTCAGATGGCTTTATAATTCAACAGGATAATGGCAATAGCATTTTAAAACTAAAAGATACAAGACCTAATGGCTCTTTATTTTACGCTGACTTTACTAGGTCGCTTAACGACTTATGGAATAAGACAGGCGGATTATATACAACTCTTGGGGTAGTAGATATATCTAGCGGACTTTTAGACCTTTCTTATAATGACGTTCGTGGAATAAATTATATACTACAGGCTAATACAAATATAAAAACAGGAAGCATAATCTTTGAATATACACCTAATTACGTATATAGCGGGTTTTATACCCCGGAGCCAAAAGAAGTAGGAGACCCTGATGAGATAGATAGAGATATAGTGATTTATAGCGACGGTAGCGGAAATACGCCATCTTGCAAGATAACCCATAAGCAAGATAATAACTTATTTATTGAATTTTATACAGATGGCGGAAAGATAGCCGCATTTTCATATATATTCCTAAACGAGTATAATAGAAAATATATAATTGAAGTAACCTATGATTTTAATATAGCTCTTGGGGAGGAATGTGTAAACCTCTATATAAACGGAGTTAAGATAATAACAAACCAATTAGAACATGGGCAAAAGTTGATAGCAAAGGATTATAGAGCAACCTTTGATAATTTTTGGATAGGAAATGACTATACAAAAACAAGGTATTCAAATTTTAAAATGGGATATGTCGCTATTTTTAATGCGGTGTTACATAATGCCGCGTATATTGTTCCAGTAGTATTACCGGATAAAATTTATAGCATTCATCCGCAATATTGCGATATACAGGGCTATTTTGGAGTAAAGAAACTTGTTGAGATATATAATTCAGTATTATTAGCAAGTAATTCAGAAATACGCTTAGTTATTGGGATAAAAACAGATTCCGGGATAGATTATAAATACTTCGATATTATAAATAAATGCTGGAAAATAAGCAATTCTACGCTATTGCAAGCTAATCTATTTTCAGAATTAACGGTGGAAGCATTAGAAATGCTAATCCTAAAAGATTCTGAAATATGTTTTAGACTAATAGGAATTAGCAATAATGGCTATGATACCCCAATGTTTTATTCTTTTTATCTTGATTATATATTTTTTTATAAGAAAACAGTTGAAATACACAAGACTTTGGTGTATATTAACTTTGAAGGCGTTTCAAAAAGCAAGTGTAAAATACGGGCTGTTTTAAATAGTAATACTATTTACAAAGATATTTACGAATTAACGCCTGAAATATATGAGAGCGTGTCAGATGAGTATGGCTATGCGGAGATATATGTTCCTGATACGGATAATATGGATGAAACAAATTATTATATATTTACATTATATAATAATGATACTTTATATAAGACCATTAACCTAAAAGTGCCAGAAGTCCAGAATATTGAATTTCATCAATTAAGTTTTTCATAAAATAAGGAGATTGTATGGGTGGCGAGCAGAAAACAGATGGACAATTAGACCATAAAACCGAAGAGGTTTTAGAATTACTAAAAGACAAGACAATTCCCTCTGATAAGGGCGAATTAGCAAAGTTAATAAGTTCTATTATTGAGGATAAGGTTTTGCAGGCAAAAAAAGAGACTTCGCATATTGAGAAAGAGAAGCTGTATAATCAGATTAGGGAGCTTAAAGATGAAAATAAGCAGTTTAAAACTAATCTTGATTTATTACTAAAGCAAGATACGGAAAAGAGACAGAAGGAAGAGGATTTGATTAAACAACAGGAAGAAGAGAAGAAAAGAATCGAAGATGAAAAAAAGAAGTCAGAAATGGATTTAACCGAGCGGATAAAACTTTTAGAGAAAGAGCTTAATAATTCTTCTCTAAAAACGGAAGAAGTAAAGAAAAAATCAGAGGAATTATTAACCAAAGCAGTTGAGTTTACAAAAGAGGAATTGCGAAAGAAAGATTTGCAGTTATATATTCAGCAGGTTATTAATCAAAACAACGGAGAAATTATACCTGACTTAGTAGCAGGGAATACTGTAGAGGAAGTTGATGCTTCATTAGAACGGGCAAAAAAACGCTATCAAGAGTTGATAGTTAAGAAGAAAGAGAAAGATGATCAAGCAATGTTGAATAATGGTGGTGTTCCAAGAGATGCTAATGATAGGGTTATAAATAAGCAATTAGCGGTAGATAACATTTGGGATTTAGATAATAAGTCTTTTAATGAATACGCTGATAGCTTTATACAATCACTATTGAAACCATAAGGTTTTATATTTTTAAAAGAGAGAGGTGAAATATGGGCGGGAATTTAACAGATTTAAACGCTATACAGAACCAAATATTACCAATATATTCAAGAAAATTGCTAGAGGAGCAAACACCTAAGCAATATTTCTGGAATTTTTGTCTTTTAGACCCGGAATTGAAATTGGATGGCACTCCGGGAAAAGAAGTTATGTTTAATGCCGTACCTGAATTAACAGGCGATGGACTTATACCGGATGAAGATACTCCAATTAGTATTGAAAAGCTGGGTAGTTCAAAAACCAGTATTTATTTGAAAGAATTTGGAAAAGGGGCGCAGTTCTCAAGATTTTCGACAGTAGCTTCATTGCTAAATATGCTTGACGTGGCTAAAACAAGACTTGGAAAGCATTATGCAATAACAATGGACAGATACTTGAGAGATGTTTTCTTTACAACGGCGAATAAGTATTATGCGAGGGCCACAGGTCTTTCTGGCACAGGTTATGCAAACATAAATTCAATTTTCAATGTAATGACGATTGATTCCGTTAAGGAAAAAGCGGCAGGACTTGATTTCCCAATGTGGACTGATGGTTCAAGAGGGGATTATTGGATTTTCATTGGAACTCAAAGACAAATCAGACAGTTTAACAGAGACAAGCTCTTGGTTAACAAGAAGAACTATGCGGCTCCAACAGATTGGTTGAGAGGCGAAGTAGGTATGTTTGAAGGCGTAACTTACTTGAGTTCTACTTTAATGGATGAGCTTATTCTTCCAGGTGCGAGCGCTAACTCAAAAGATGTACATAGAGGGCTTTTAATAGCTCCGGGAGCTGTTGGTATTGTTAGGTCTATTGCAATGCGATTGTCAGCTTTGGCTTGGGATGAAGTAAAGAGGTCTCAAATTGTATTATGGTATGCTCTTTTAGGGGCAGGCATTCTTCAAGATTATATCTATGAGATTGCTACTGAAGATGGCTTATCGTTATACGCATAAAAATAGGAGGGTAGATAGATGGCTCAAGTTAATTATTCAAGTAGTTATGCTATGGAATGCGTCCAAAACGTAGTTGCCTTAGCCAAGGCTGGGACGGTTAATATTCAACTCCCGGATGATTTTCATGGTTCTTTGATTGTTCAAGCGATAGATTCTGCTGGCGTATCTTATGCGCCTGCGGCTACTACTTTTACAACTGTATTAAACCTTACGACTAAGGTTTTGACTGTTACAAATGCAAGTGGGGCGGCTTTCACAGGAAAGTATATCGCTCTGTTTGTTAAATAGAGAAGGGGAAGCGTATGGGAGAAATTACTATTGATAATGCTATTGATGAAATTAAAATTGAAGAAACTACTAAGAAGTCGAGATTTCAAAAGAAAGAATCTGTCGAGAAAGAGGCTAATGACCTAGATTCAGCAATGAAGGAAGTAAAAATGGTCAAAGTTAAATTTAAGAGAGATTTGAACTTTTATTACGGCGAGAAAAAGTATAAGTATTCTTTTAATGAAGTTAAGAGCATACCAATCTTAGTGTATAATATTCTAAAAGCAAACCCGAATAACTTAGAACTTGTTATTTAAGTAGGTGGATTATGAAAAGGGTATATTTTAATGCGGATGGCTTTGATAATATTCAATTTGTTAGGATATTTCATAGCAATACAATATCAGGAAGTTTTTTGCATTTACAAGATATACCCTATAATCCTTCTTTTGATTATGTTGATGTTGATTCGGATTCGTATTACTTTAAGGTTGCTTTCATAATTGGCGGGAAACAGACAGAATTATCTGGTGCAGTTATACCAGAGGATATTGGAAGAATTATAAATATAGTATCGACTGATTTAGGAGATATAAACAGGGATGACCCGGCTTTTTCGGAAGAAGAATATGTTATGAAGATTCGTCTAGCCGTAAAGATTTTAAAGGGTGTAGAAACTGTATCAACATTATCTGATTCAGATATGGATATTATATGCAAGTTAGTAATGAAGTCTTGTTGTTATGTATTGGCTTATGATAACGCTAGATATACAAAGTTGACTTTACCAGATGGAATATCCTTGAGTAAAGGCGATAGAGTTGCTCAATATCTTGCAATAGTCAAAGCGTTAGAGAATGAGATTAATTATTTGCTTAATGCTTTTGGGGGTAATGCAACCGACGGGGAAGGCAATACTTTTAGCGTTATAAATACAACGAGGCAAACATATTTTAAAGGTAGTACAAAAAGGTATAATTTTTGATAGGAGGATAATATGAAAAAAGATGGCGTAGACATTTTTTTAACAAACAGTGGGTATTGTAGGAGATTCCCGGAAGGTATTGTTGGTCCTTTTAAAACAAAACTTGAAGCTGAAAATGCTTATTTTGTAAAGAAAGAGGAGAAAAAAGAAGTCTTTGTTAAATCTGAAAAGAAAAAGAAAGAGGAAGTAATAGTATAGGGGCATTGGTTTATGGACGCGAAAGCTAGAGCAAAATTAAAAGAGGCTAATGAGCTTGTATCTGATATCAGAGAAGCGTTCGATGAGCTTGGTGGACCTATTATTTGGAAAAAGCAAGTAGTTAATACTTATGATACTCTGTATAAAGAGGTTACAAATCCTGTTTATATAGACTATGAAATATTTGGCTTGAGTTTGAAACAGGTTCGTAAAGAAGAACTTGAAGAAGAGGGTTTAGATTTTAGAAAGACAATGAAATCCTATATCGACGCAAGCCAATTTTCTGGAAATGATATAGAGCCGAGTGTAGAGGATAGAGTATTTTATAAAGGTGTTTTATTTGAAGTTGTTAAGATAAACCCTTTAATCATATATGATAATATGATTTTTTATACTATCTTTTTTTGTGAGGCAACATTATCATCGCAAACAGAAGAGTATATTGCGGAAAATGAGAAGTTCTTTGAAATTAATAATAATACTTATGAAGAAAGCAGGGTTTTATATCCGGCAAGTATATTAGGAAGCATTGCTAAAGAATATTATGTCTTTAATAATGTTAATAATATGCTAAAGATTAGAGCCGATGATAATTCAGATTATATACTGGCTATAGACGAATTTGATTATACTGGATTAGAGCTTGTTGAGTATTTTAATACTAAATTTGTGGCGGAGTATAACTATATAGAAGCATTTTTAGATAGCGGAAAGATTGGTTTTAGAACAATAACAAAAGGCAGTAATTCTGTATTAAATGTGTTGTATATTGAGAATTTGTGTTATAATGAGATTGGTATTTTAGTTGGTAAATATGTAGGTAGTTAGCGTATGAGAAATTTAGCAGAAGTTACATACAAAGGATATAAAGGGTCAAAGGCAATACTTGCTCTTAAATCCAATGTAGAACTTTTTTTTAATAAAGGGCTAACTATAACCGTAGCAAATGTTGTTTACAGAATGGCAACCGGTTTAAGAGATTCTATTATAGAGAATGCTAAAAAAGGGAATTTTACTTATGAGCCTTTATCAGAGAGATGGGAAAAAGAAAAGAATATATTGCGAGATTTAATAGATAATGATGGAAGAGACTATCCGAGTTGGATATTTACCGGAGAGCTATTGAAAGCAATACATTATAAGGTTAATGGGAAGGAATTTGCAGATGATAAAGAGATGTACAATTATTTAAGAAAATTAGTTGAACGCGGAGTAAAGAAGTTAAGAATGGACGTAGGTATTTTTCAAGGAACAAAGATTTTAGGCTATGAGTTAAGAGGTAGTGAAACAACAAGTTATACGGTAGAAACAGTCCCAGACGGAAGAGATGCTTATACAGTAGCTTTGGCTTTGGAATATGGAACTAGAAGAATACCGCCTAGACCAATATTTACAGATACTTTTAATTCTTCGGAATTTAAAATGAAGATGAATGAGATGACCAAAAGATATAGAAACTCGATATTGAAGGCTTGGAAAGATACTAGAACATATATATATAATGAAGGGACGTACGAGGCGGCTAAGAAAGAAAGAGAGGAGAAAAATATAAAGTCTGGAGATAGTTTATAATGGCGGAAGTAGGATATAGACTGCGAGATGTTAATAATACTCTTTATGAATTTATACGTAATAGAAATATAACCGTAGACCAAGAAGGAAAAGAAGTTAGAGTAAAGACATTCATAGGTACTCCTAATGAGGCTATATCTAAGAAAACTTATCCGTTGATATTTATAAATCCTGGGTTTATGGCTAATCAACCGGGTATTTGGAGAATACCGGAAGTAGTAGACTACCAGTTAAGTTCGGAGAATGAAGCAATAATAGGAAAATGCGTATCTAGCGTTAGAAACGTATTTTTTACATATCAGATAGGATTTTTAGTCGAATATTCTCAACATAGAGATTATTTAACCGAAGAATTTATTGATATGTTCCCGTTAGAATTATATTTACCATTTAAAGACGCTCAAGGAGTTGACTATAAGTTCGTATTTAAACATGATGGCAAATACATTCCTTTAGATTATATTCAAGATAACAAAAATATAATTAGGCGGGATATTACAATGACAATAAAGTTAGCTTTTGGAAGCGAAGTAATAACAGAAGAGTTATATGCTTTTGGCGGAGTAGAGCTACAGATGTATGATTTTTTAGTAGGAGGTGAATGATATGAGTTTTTTTGACCCTTATAATAATAAACCAGGTGCGTACTTTACAGAACAAAAGTCTGATAAACAAGTATTAGCCGGGATTCCTAGAAGCGTCTTAGGCGTTATGGGTGTTGCTAAATGGGGACCTTTTGAAGCTACATTGAGTTATTCAATGGCTGAATTATTACAAAAATATGGGAGTAACATAAGTTATCAATATCAGACAATGAGGCAGTTAAATAAAGCATTTCTTAATTATGGTAATAGCGATTATGGTAATATGAAGATGACTGTTGCTTTTGCGAGAATAGCGCACTATACTGACCCGACTGACCCGGCTACGCTGACTGCGTTAAAAGCTGGCGGATTTTTATATGATGCTAATGCTACTCCGGCAAGTATTGGGGCGGCTGTTGCGGCTGCTGGAAATACAGGCGACGAGGTTGCGGCTTCCGGTGGAACTTATACCGGAACGATTAATGGAACATATAAAGCGACTGTTACGACCGGGGCTGCTACTTATGCGGCTAGCGTAATTTCTTTATATTTTTCGGCTGACGGAACAAATTGGACGTTGTTAAACACAGCAGTCCCGATAAGCGGTACGCCTATAACTATTGAGAAAGGCGTAACTATAACATTAACTGATGGTACTGACCTTGCATTAGTTCAAGGTGATGAATGGACTATTCCTGTTGTCGCGGAAGGAATGGCAGAAGGCGATAAGAGAATAGAGATTACTGCAAAGTATCATGGAACATTAGGAAATGATATCGTAGTAAAAACGCTTGCTCCGTCTAATGGCGTTGCCGGAGATTTCAACCTAGAGATTTTAGTAGGTGGAATTTCAAAGAGATTATATACTAATCTTTCCCCAGATTTGGAATCTGCTAATTATTTTGCAAGCGTAATAAATGCCGATTCAATTTGGATTACTGTTACTGATATTGCAAACATTCAAGATGTTGGTCTTGGACAGACAATAACTTTAACAGGCGGGGATGACGGTATAACAGGGCTTGTTGACGCAGATTATATTGGAGACCCGGATGCTAAGACTGGGGCTTATCAGTTCTCGGTTTATAAATATCCGTTGACAATATGTTGCTTTGACGCAGATGTTAAATCATCGCCTGGTACCTTGTATAGAGCAATATATAATTGGATAAATACTAAAGCAATGAGGAACTTTCAGATTACTTGTATTCCTAAAGCTATTACGGTACGCGATGATATTGTTGATTATCTCAAGAATACATTGCAGTTCGATACTAAACGCGGAGCAATATACTACGGGTGGGGTATTGATGAAGATGACGGAGAGATAATTCCATTAACAGGAGCAATAGCCGGTATATATTGTACTGTTGCAGATACAATCGGAGTTTGGGAAAATCCTGCGGGAAGCGATTTCCCATTAAAAGGTTTTAGCGGATTACATTTTACATTATCAGATACAGCTCATGGAGTATGTAATGAGAACAGAATTAATGTTTGTACGGTAGAACAAGGACGGGGAATAGTAATTGACGGTTCAAGAACATTGGCTTTTACAGAGAATGCAAATTATTCCTGGATTGGTCAAACAAGAATTACTTATGACCTTGAGGCAAGAATTGATATTAATACAAATGTTAAACATAAGCTAAGTAAGAATACATTATACGGAAAACTGTATGATATTACTTATGGAATTCTTAATGCAAGAAATAGAGAAGGCGGGCTTGATAACGAGGCTGGAACCCCATTTGGCGTTATATGCGATGCTTCTATTCAGACAGATGAATACAAGAATAAGGGTGTTACCCTTATAAAATGGGGTATAAGGAATTGGAAAACTTCTGAATTCCAATGGTTTGAATTAACGCCTTTTACAGACGGAAGTTCATTATAGGAGGTAGTATATGAGTGCTTTTAAACATGATAATAACACAGGGCGTACTTCTGCTGGGTTTAATAACCAGTTTAAGAAGCAGAAAACAGCTGGAATACCTAAGTCTAACTATTTAATATGGGTACTTCCTTTTGATATTTCTACTAATTTGCCTGATTTAACAAATCCTAAATTAGTTGCCGGTTGTCAAACACTTTCTGGTTTAGAGAGTAGAATTGAAGAGAAAGAGTCTAATGCAAGTGAATCTTTAATTACGGAGAAGATTGCTGGAAGAATATCCCATACTAACCTAACATTGACTAGAGGTTTTGACCAAGATAACTTCATAAGACAATGGTATCTACAGAGAGGTAGTTCTGGTGTTGGTTCATCTTCCGGTATATCTGATAGGTTTGTTGCAGACATTGTTATAGCAAAACTTAAATCGGATAATGTGTCGGTTTCAAGATTGATTCTTGTAAAAGACGCTTGGTTAGTTATGTACAAAGCTGATGACATGGATGTTAATTCCACAGACCCTTGGTTTGAATCTATTGAGATAGCGCATAAAGGTTGGGCTTATGGTAATTGGAATAACAAAGGTACGTCTGCTGAATATGGTTCATTGACTAATACTCTTAATCAGGTATTAACAATGGATAGCCCAGTAGACTACTTTTATACCAAGACAGGCACAACTGTTTCGTATAGCCAGGTTGACGCGGCGAATTTCTTTTTAGGAGATACATAGTAGAATGTCTGGGTTTAGTTTTAATAAACATAATTACCCTTTTCCAGAGTTTAATAATCAGTTTAAAAAACAGAGGGTGGCTAGCCAGCCATCCTCTAATTTTGTATTTTGTGTTGTTGATTATTTAGGTCCTTATTCTTTTCCGATTCATGCAATAAACAAAGGATTTGAGATTAAAAGAATAGGCGGATTTCAGTCAATAGACGGATTAGGATATAGTATAAATAAAGAAACATTTAGAAGCCGGAGTTCAAGAAGCTCGGTAGAATTACCTAAAGATGTTGCTTTTGATGATATAACAATAAAGAAAGGATTTGATAACGGGAGCTTTATAAAAAAATGGGCAAATAAAGCAATATCCGGGTATGCTTATATGGCTGATATTGTAATATTAGTTCTTGACGGCTCAACAAATAATGTTTTCAGAGTTATAGGTTTAAGAAATGCTTGGGTTAATAAATATTCACCAGGTGCTCTAAATGTTGATAGCAATGAAAGTTGGATTGAAGAAGTAGTGTTATCTCACGAAGGAATGGCGTATTTAAATTTTGAAGAAACGCTAAATGTTGTTGATTTATATGACGGAAAAGAGTATAATTATGGAAAGTCTAAATATTTTTATGCTGACGAACCAGGCGTACTTGACTATGGCTCTTTTGTTGGAAATTTTCAAGTAACAACTATAAGAGAAGATGGCTTGCTTGAGCGTGGTTTTTCTTCAATGAGTATTCAAGATTTTTTTATATCATTTAATTTTTAAGGAGAATTTATGAGAGTTCCAGGTTTACTAGAAAAAGAAGTTGTTTTAGATTATCCATTAACATTAGGCGGAAAAGAGTTCAAAGAGGTTATTATTCGTGAATATACCGGATTAGATGAGGAGCAAGTATCTCAAGATGATATTAGAGAGAATATTATTCTTGTAGAGAATATCGCGGTATCAAGGTGTATTGCGGAAGTTAAAGGAACAGATTTATTACCTACGCCGGAAGAAATAAGCGGAATGCCTACAAAGATTGTAGAGAATTTAATGCTTGAAGTGCGTAAATTGACTTATGGTAATAATATAAGTTTTAAAGGTACTTGTGTAAAGTGTAAGAGAGCATTGATATTCGAGGAGAATATTGATGACTTTGCTATTAAAAAAGATTGCAAAAATGTAAGTATAACTTTTAGAACTCCGATAGTTAGGGGTGGTAAATCATATAGTAAGTGTCATTTAAAACCCATAACTAATGGAATTAGGGGTCTAATTTTTGATAAGGGGAAGAAAACACCATCAAATAAAATGAATTCTACTGTCTATCAATCAAGTATAATAAAGGTTGATAATGAATCAGGGGCGCATATAATACCGACTTTAGATGAAGTTTCGGCATTAACAAAGTTCGATAGAAAACAGATTGAAGATAATATTGGAAGCGTAGATTATATTGATTCTTCTGTTGATTATTTATGTCCTTTTTGTAATACTAATAACCCGGTGGTTTTACCGATATTTGATTTTTTATTTTAGACCCCCTATATGACTTCGAGGAGCCGGATAGTTTGTATGAGCAATACATAGTTATTGCCAGAACAATAAAGTCTATCAGCCTCGAAGAATATATAAATATGCCGGTTAGGCGGAGAAGAAAACTCACGACTGCCTTAAAAAGTAGTTTAGATAGAGTACCACCTAGCTTTATATAGGGGTAGAGTATGAGCGACAATTTAAATTTAGCATTAGGCTTTTCTATATTTAATAATCCTACAGAACCATTAAATAGAATCTTTAGGAGCTTGGATAGAACAAGCTCTGCCGCTTGTAGAGCGTCTAGGAATTTCAACGCATTAGATGATTCTGTTTCAAGGGGTACAAATAGCTTTGATAGATATTCAACTTCTATGGCTAAAAGCGCCGCTATTGCCGCTTCTCTTGGAACAGCATTTTATTATCTTACCGGAACAATAAAAGAAGCCGTTAAATATGGCGTAGAATACGAAAAACAACTAATAAATATAAGAAACGCATCTGGGTTTACAAAAGATATAAAAAGCATAAGTACGGAGATAAAAGGCTTAACAGATAGTATGTATAGCCTTGTAGATGTTTCTAAGGCTTATTATCAGATTTACTCCGCAGGTATTGTTGGCTCCGGTAATTTGGGGAAATCTGCAACTGCCGTTGCCGTAGATATGGCAAAAATGTTTTCTATCATATCCCAAGGGGAAGTAACTCTAGAACAGGCAACAGAAATAGTCCCGGCATTAATTAAGAAAACTGGATTAAGCCTAACAAGGGAATATGGAAATGGCATAACAGATGTTTCAAGATTTTTAGATAAGATAGCAGCCGTTATAAACTTAACAAAGATGAAAGTAAAAGATATTCCTAGTATGCTAGATTCTACAAGAACGGCATTATCTCAAGTTCACGGGGAATTTGAGAATATGTTGTCTATAACAGGTGTATTGATGACTGCTGGTATGACCAAGAAGGAAGCCGGGCAATCTTATAATATATTAGTAAGAACATTAGCAAAAGACGCGGCATTAATAAAATCCCAGAAAGAAGTATTTAAACCACTTTTAGACTTAAAAAAACAAGTAGCAATCTATAGAGGGTTAACCCCATTTACTAGCGAAGGTCAAGATATGGGGACTGTATTTGGAGGGGCAAAGGGATTTGAGAAATATGTAAATGATTTAATAACTGGGAGTAAGACAGTAGCAGAGGCTCAAAAAGATATATTTGGGGAGATGTTTAAGGGAGCCTCTGCGGATTTTAAGAATAAATTTCAATCATTTTTATTTAAGATAGAAGAACAAAATACTAGAGTAATAGGTGGATTTACAGCTAGAAAGAAGCTATTTGCTATTTCTAAATTATTTCCGTCATTAAATGACTTGCAAGACGCATTAGACGATGCGTTTTCCGGGAGAATATCATTAACAGAATACTATGCAAAGATATCTAAGGGACTTGATAAAGAGATAGAAGTTATTGGGAAAGACGGAAAAAAGAGAATGATAAAGGCATTTTCTCAATATGACCAAAGAGCATTATTGAGATTAATGTTTGGAGAAGATTCTGCCGCTCAAGCATTCTTGCAATTAAGGAATTATGTAGCAGAAGTAGAAAGAGACGTATATAAAGTTGACGCGGCTGGAAATAGGCTTGGTAAGAACCCAATATTTAAAAAAGGACAATTAGTAATGGGCTTTGAAGCCCTAGATTATTTAGAGAAAGCCGCAAAGGATTCAAAGGGGTTTGCGGATAAGTTTAAGACGGCGTATGAGAATTCAACTGCCGGATTATTACAGATGAAAAAAGCATTGTCGGAAACATTTAAAACATTATTGGGGGAATCAATACTTCCAATATTAAATGTATTCTTGAAATCCTTGAATACTTTTTTAGCGTCGATTAATGAGATTGTTAAGAATAAACCGGCAGTAGCTCAATTTTTAGGGGGATTTACATTAGTAACAGCCGCGTCAATAGGGCTTGCCGGAGTAGTATCTACATTAAAACTAATGCGTGGGGTATTAGGAACAGTATTTACAGAATTAAGCGAAGGGGCTTTAAAATCTGCAAAAGCTACAGATGCTCTAAATAAGCAATTACAAGTAACAAATAGTCTTAGAGCCGGGGACACAATAATAGATATGGGGAATGTATCAAAGTCTAGCAAAGTATCGGCTATGGCTGATATTACTAGCTTGACTAATATTGATAAATCTATAAAACGGCGGGAAGAATTCGGAACTATTTTAGCAAAGAGAAGATATGATATTAATGTTCAGAAGTTAAACTCTGATTTTAAGAAAAATCTAGCGGACTTCAAGAAACATCAGGAAGGACTTAATTTATCTGGTAAATCTAGCGAGTTAAAAAAGTTATATAAAGATAGATATAATCTAAAAGGTTTAAAAGCGGAGATTGGAGCCTCTAAGTTTAAAGAGTTATATGCACAAGAAAGTAAAGCTATTAATAAAAAAATAAGAAACTTGCAGAGGTCAATTAATACTGCGGAAAAGAATAAGCTAAACTTTTTAGATTTACAAAGAAAAGAATTAATAACCCAAAAAGTATTATTAAAGCGCCAATTAAAAATGGATTTAGCAAGTAATGCCGCTCAAATAGAGTTGCTTACGCATAAGAAATCTTTAGTGGGTAGTAATTTATTATCAACACTAGATAAATCTAATTCAAAGCATCGAATAAAATTATTTGGCGGGATATCAAAATTCTTTAAAAGCCCTATGATGATGTTTATAGGGAAGATGGCTTCTTTAACAATAGTAGTAACTTCTATAATGTGGATGTTTAAGAAGAATATTGGTTTATTCGGGGAGATAAAGAAATTTGTACAGGGGACGGATGAAAAGATTGGATTCTTGTCAAGGATAAAGGGATTTTTTGAATTATCAAATAATTCCGGGAAGTTTAAGAATTATGAAACTCAAAAGAATTTATTAACAACTAATGAAAAAGCGGCTATTGAATACTTACAAAAAGCTCCTGAATATAAACTTGATGAAAAAGGTCAAAGATTAAAAGACGCTTCCGGTAAAGATATATTAAATACTAAGGTATTTCAATTAGGCGAAGGCGGTAAGAGAGCTGTTGAAATAAGACCAACGGGGATGTACAATATCTTATCAAAGACGTTGCCGAAAATATATAGAGATTCGATACTAGAAAATGAAGCTATAGAAAGCGACTATATGAAGAGCGCGGAAGCCATTCTTTTAAAGAATATTTCTGGCGGAGTAGAATCTACGGAAGCAAGAGAATCCTATGAAAAGGTATTATCAAGATATTCTTCTGTTTTAGTACAATATAATGCGGAGCAAATAACTGCTAATAAAGATGCTATTAAAGCAAGATATGGCTTAACTGGTAAAGAAGGCGATGAAGCAATAGAGCTATTAAAAACAATAGCCAGTAAGCCCGAGTTAGAGAATGTAAGAAAAGGATATGAAGAAACAGTAAAACAAATTAATGATATAACAAAGGACGCAAAGAAGAGAGCATTTTTTAATGAGAATGCCGGAAATACATTAGCAAAGATGTTTACTAAATTTCAGGAGTTCTTCGCTCAATTTGAAACCCATTTAGAAAAAATAGCATTAGGTGTTGGTATTAGCGGGTTATTATTGAAATCTGGCGGATTTATGACAAGAATGGTAAATATGCTTGGAATAATTGGCGGAGTAACAATAGCAACTAATGTAGGAAAGAAACTAAGTGAAGGCGATGTAGCTGGTGCTATGTCTCAAATAGGTGTATCTGCTGGTACAGGTGTGGTTGCTGGATTTGGTGTTAAGCTTCTAAAAAATATGGGAATACTAGGTAAAGATTTTCCAATAATTGGCACAATGGCTGCTGCTGGCGGGCTGGCAAGCGCGGTATGGGAAGCATATCTTAAAGG
>ENA-UPXM01002420-UPXM01002420.1-activated-sludge-metagenome-genome-assembly--contig:-NODE-2420-length-21952-cov-4.605014_pt1 | contig 21952 bp, 18 predicted proteins | sample MGYA00238178_ERZ772708 | MGnify/ENA primary metagenome ERZ772708 (study PRJEB29002, sample SAMN05720212) | activated sludge metagenome | isolation source: anaerobic digester from wastewater... | reverse complement strand
TGGTTTGAGTTAACAGGAGAATATTATAAATCTGTTAAAAAGTTGGAAAGTACAGTCATGTTGAGATAAATTATACCATAAATATTAAGTAATGATATATATATTTTAAATGAGTGCATGAGCAAATCTGAGATCATTCGGCAACTTCAAGATCAAAATGAGCAATTAAGATTTGAGAATGAATCTCTCAAGGCCAAGATCCGTGAGCAGAAGCCCGTTTCCCCACCGCCAGGGTCAGGTTCCCGTAAGGCATGACCAGCATCCTCGCATCCTTGCCCTGCCTCGCTTTGGCCATGGCCAAAGCCTCATCCAGAGTCTTTGCCGGATTCATAAAGCACATCTCGACCTTATCCCTGGGCATGGAAGAGACCAGAATCAGATGGTGCTCCATCGACTCCCTGGCCAGGAAGGCCGCCTTGTGCCCTCCAAACTCGTACTCCCTGCCGAACCGCTCCCAGCAGTCCTCGGCAGACGAGGCCTCGCAGGCCCAGCGCTCGAATGCCGGATGGCCCAGCCCCTCGCAACATTCCGCTAAGAGGATGATGGTACCGCCGGGAAGGGCGGCATTCTTGGCATTGTCCAAAGCCTTCTGGGCCTGGAATAAATTGAGGTCCTTGGGCCTGCCTCCGGCGCAGCTGACTACGATCTCCGCCGGCTCCACATAACGGCGATACATCCGGTCAACTGCCGCCGCCCCCACTCTATGCGCCTTTATGAAGTCTCCAGCGGTAGACAGGACGATCTCCTTTTGGCTATTCAAGACAGTGTTAAGTATGAAATCCAGATCCGCGATTCGGGCAGCATCCTCCATATCCAGGCGGACGGGGCTTTTCAGGTTCCCGGTAGTTGCCGCAGGATCCCTCATCAGCTCGTGATTCCTGACCACAGAGGGCTCGGAGCTAACCCCGGGGAGAATGGCCTTTGCCCCGCCGCTGAAGCCGGCATAATAGTGATACTCGATATTTCCCGTAGCCACTATCAGGTCAGAGGAGGCGACCGCCTCCAGAACCTCCACCGGAGTTCCCCGCTCAGTCCATCCCAGGGGAACACAGCCTTTGGAGTCGTGCTGAACATGAGGCAAGCAAATGCAGTCCTTTAAGAGATACTCCTCCTCGGCAACGGTCATCCTTCGATGGGTGCCCAGAGCGAAGACAACAAACAGACTCCTGATACCCAGCTCCCGGATCCTCTTGACAAGCGGAGGAAGCATGAGGTGGCTGGGAGCAGGGCGGGTGATATCGCTGACCAGAATGGAAGCCGACCTTGCCCCTGCAAAATCCTCCAGCCTCCTTCCAACCGCCTGATCTAAGGATCTCTCGACCTCCCCGGAGCCGGCTGGCGGAAGCTCCTGGGGAAGGACGACCTTTGCCTCCTCACCTGCAAGAAGATCGAGGCAACCCTGGCCGTAATTGAGCTTAATGGTATTGTTATTCGGTTTCATTGGCGTGGCAGTCCGCTATTCATCTTATATTATCCAGAGATGGTTTTGAATATATATATGACCTATGTCTTCCAGACCACCGCTCGGGTGAGCATCTCAGAGAAGGCATCGAATATCGGCCGGTCCGTCTGGAAGAGGAAATAGTTCGCACCGACCTGGTCACATGCTTCTCTGATCTTTTCGTTATGCTCTGCCAGTCTCGTCTGGTAGTCCGCCCGCTCTCCCTCAGTCACCCGGGTGATGACGGAAAGGCCGCTCTCCATATCTACGAATTTAACATCCCCGCCGAATCCCATCCCCATCTCATCCGGGGAGAGGACCTGAATGACCACCAGCTCATGTCCGGAGAGGCGAAAGATGCTGGTTATCACATCCTCGGTATCCTCCAGGAGGTCGGATATCAGCACCACCAGGCTGGTGGTCTTGATCTGGGAGGCAAAAAGCTCTGAGACCAGCTTCAGGTTGGTTCTTCCTCGGGGCAGAGTATCATCAAGCATGGCAATGGATGAAATCAGGTTCCTCCTCCCTCGCTTTGGCTCTCCGGGATAGAACCGGTGGCAGAAGCGCGACAAAGTGTATTTCTCGTTCTCCATGGTGGCCAGATAGGCAAAGCCCGCAGCCAGGCGGGAGGAATAGGCATACTTTCCGGCATAGCCCATGCTGGCGCTGCTGTCTAAGAGGATATGGACCACAAGGCTTCTCTCCTCCTCATGCTCCCGGATGAAGAGCTTCTCCGTCCTTCCGTAGACCTTCCAGTCCACCAGCTTGAAGTCGTCCCCCTTGCGATACTCCCGATAGCCCACCGGGCTGATGCCGTGGCCAAATCGCATCGATTTCCTCCCACCGCTATATGCCGTGGAGACGCGCTTCCGGACGAGCAGAGTGAATCGCTCCAGCTCTTTGAAGAAATCAGTATCCATAATTCATCTCATAGCGATAGGCTCTTCAGGATGTCACCTACCACCTGATCGCGGGTGAGGCCCTTCCTCTCCGCCTCGAATCCCAATATTATTCTATGCCTGAGTACAGGATAGGCCATTACATGCAGGTCTTCTTTGGATACATAGTTCCTCCCCTGCAGAAATGCCCTGGCCTTAGCCGATAAGATGAGGCCGATGGAGGCCCTGGGGCTGGCACCGTACTGGACCCCGTCCCAGTTACGTGTGGCCAGGACCAGGTTAACCACTGCACGTTTCAGATCATCCGCGATCGGTATATCGCGACAGAGCTTCTGAAGGGCAATAACCTCCTCCTTGCTCACTTGAGGGGAGACCTTGGGCTCTGCCCGGATGGTATACCGCTCCAGGATCTCCAGCTCCTCATCCATCGTGGGATACTCCATGAAGATCTTGAGCAGGAACCTGTCCAGCTGGGCCTCGGGCAATGGGAAGGTTCCTTCCATCTCTATGGGGTTCTGGGTGGCCAAAATGAAGAAGGGCCTGTCCAGAGCATAGGTTTTGTTGCCCACGGTTACCTGTTTTTCCTGCATGGCCTCTAAAAGGGCGCTCTGAGTCTTGGGCGAAGCCCGGTTGATCTCGTCCGCCAAGACGATATTAGAGAAGACTGGCCCCGGCTCGAAGCGGAACTTCTTTCCCCCGCCGATCTCGTCTATAATGGTGGTGCCGGTGATATCCGCCGGCATCAGGTCCGGCGTGCACTGAATTCTGCTGAAGTCCAGGCCCATGCAAGAAGCAGTGGTCTTCACAAGCAGAGTCTTGGCCAGACCCGGATTGCTCTCCAAAAGGGCATGACCTCCGGCGATAATCGACACCAAAAGCTGCTCTATGGCCCTGTCCTGGCCGACGATCACCTTATCGATCTCTTTTCGGAGCCTCTGGAAAATCTCCGGAGCTCGGCTGTAGACTGATCTGAGATCCTCCGACATTATTCTCTTCTGAAGAGATTTTGGTCTAATTATACCTTTTCCAGCAATCCAGAAGATGTAAATATAGTGCATACTATCTTATTAATGGAGACATAGATGACGAGCACCGATGCCATAAGGGCTACAGTGGATGAGCTTCTAAGGGTGCTCTCCGCCAGGAACATAATTGGGGAGCCTATGGACTTGGAGGACAAGATCATCATACCCATCACCAAGATGGGGATGGGATTTGGCACTGGCCAGGAACCAGGGGAGAGCGAGGCCATTAAAGTCAAGGCAGGCGGAGGGGTGGGAGTTATACCCATCGCCATAGTGGTAGTGTTCAAAGGGATTCCCGGTGAGGATGGTGTCAAGGTGATTCCTTTATCCGGCCATATCTCAGGCAACCAGCCCCTGGCCGAGATAGCCAGTGCTGCCCAATCTATCCTGGAGAGATTTGCTGCTTCCCAGGAGAGAAAAGAAAAGGATAGGAAAGAGAAGAGATCCTCTCGAGAGACTGCGGTGCTCGTCGAATAGAGGGCCATTGATAGATGCCTTATAATGGATTTCAAAGGACAATTTCAGGATCTAACTCAGCGTGAGGCATTCTTGATGCCACTGACCCTACACATTCTGACAGGGATATCGCCTCCTGGCCTTTTAACATCCGCCGCAATAATCCTAATGCTTTTCATCGCTTTCCTGCTAGTCCTTCTGATAATTCCCTTAAGTCTATGCCTGTTCCTCTGCAAAGAGGGGCAACTGGTTGAGGGAAAGCTGAGAGGATCATGGCTGGGAATATCTGCAGGCGGTGACTTGAGAAGCAAGGAGACCCAGCTTCTGGGAAGGCTCTGGATATCGTGGCATAACATCAGACTGCTATATAGAGAGACTTCCGCTCCATCAGCCCTCGATCTTATTGCATCGATAACCGGGGGTGAAAAGGAAAAAGATGAGGAAAAAGAGATTAAGAAAGTTAAAAAAGGCAGCGCAGGAATAGCGAAAAGAGGATCACCAGACAAGAGAAAGTATAAAGAAGGGCAAGATGAAAGCCATCCTGGCTCGGATGAAAAGGGCGGAGAATTGGAGGTTATTGAAGAGGGCGATGCCGATGGAATAAGCGTTCGCCGGATCAGGTCTGTGCTGGCAGCCATGCCCGCCTTTATCGATCTTATTCGGGATCTCTTCAGATCATTCCACTTCAAGACCATCCGCTGCCACCTGAAGTTAGGGCTTGATGATCCTTCCGAGACTGCCATATTGACTGGAAGGCTCTGGTCTATAGCAGCTTTTCTCAGTTATCTTGGAGCGGATATCCAGATCGAGCCATTCTTTGAAGAAGAGCGATTGGAGGGAGAGCTTCTGGCAGAGGCCAGAATGCGTCCCATCCGTATCCCAGCAGCGGTTATCTCCGCCCTGCGGGAGAAGGAGATGAGATCGCTGTTAAAGGATGCTATCGGCTGGGGGCGCTGAATGAAAATGCGGGATGCAAATGAGCTATATGAGAATGGGCTGTATGAGAATGGGCTGTATGGAGAGGTGCCTCATAGATGAATAAAAATACTAAAAATAAATGGATCCCCAAGATGCAGACGCATATACTGGCAGGAGCAGAGATCAGGGCAGGATCCAGAGTGCTCTATCCCATCATCAAGATCCTGGTCATCGCCGCTGGAGATCGGCTGCTGGGATTCAGATTAAGCCCGATTGCATTACTGATTGCGGAGCCCGGAATGCGATATGCGATCTCCATGGAAGGAAAGCAATTGGCCTTGGATGAGGTCTACAAGCTGGCTCCATCTCTGAGAGATCTTGATCTCAAAACGGCTGATCAGCGCATCCATAGGATATGCGAATCCTCCTGGGGAATAAACGCATCCGGATGATAGGGCACAATCCGAGGTGTATAATCCTCTGCATGCCTGTTTGCCGGAACATCAGCGCAGTAAACGAACCCATTGACCGAGCCAGTAAGCGTCCCTCTCTGATCCATAAGGATCCTCGCCGGCTTCATCTGCTCTCCCCGGCTGGATTGGGGCAGAGGATCGGCATAAAGCTCCACCTGAATATCATCTGGATAGACATCACCTAAATATATCTCTATCTGGAAGTGCCACCGATCCTCCTCGTCCCCGGTCACCTTCAGGTGGCCAAAATGAACGCCTCTCCAGCATTGGTTGATCCGCTTCTGCCAACCCACCAGCTCCTTCGCCAGCTTTGCACCCTCTTTTGCCCTCTTTCTATAGGCGTCAGCCGCCGGCTGGTAGACCTTCTCTACATACTCTTTCATCATACGGTTGCCGCTATAGCGCGGGGTTAGCTCAGTCATGCTGGCCTTGATCTTTGCCACCCAGGATGATGGCACTCCCTGATCGTCCCGCTGGTAGAAGAGCGGTATTACCTCCTCCTCCAGCAGACGGTAAAGGTTCCGGGCATCTAAATCATCTCTTTCCGGCCCAAAGCCTGCAGGGGACTCAATCTCATCCCCCTCATCTCCCAGCAGCCAGCCCACCCGTGGTTCATAGGCCTCATCCCACCATCCGTCGAGAGTGGAGAGGTTCAGCCCGCCATTGGCCAGAACCTTCATGCCGCTCGTCCCGCAGGCCTCATTGGGACGGAGTGGAGTGTTAATCCATAAATCCACTCCCGCCTGCAGATGCTGGGCCAGATCGATATCGTAATCCTCGAGAAATATCACCCGATCCGTTATATCCGGCCGATCGGCGAAGTTGGCCATCTGCTTGACCATCTCCTTCCCAGCGATATCGGCAGGATGAGCCTTGGCGGCCATCAAGAGCTGAACCGGCCTATCATGATTGGTCAGAATACTGACCAGCTTCTCCTCGTCCCTGAGGAGAAGATTTGTGCGCTTGTAGGCGGTTGCCCTTCTGGCAAAGCCTATGGTGAGGGTATTGGGGTCCAAGACATGCCTTGCGGCCTCGATCTCCTCAGGCGAGGCTCCGTGCTCCTGCATCTGCCGGGCGTGACGCCTGCGAGCATAATCGATTAGGTCTTTTCTGGCAAGAGCTCTGAAGTTCCAGATATCCTGGTCGCTCTGCCTGGCGATCTTTCCTGCCTCGTAATCGATGCTTTCCGGACCGCATCCGGTCGGACAGCTCAAAGACCACAATCTCTGGGCCACAGGAGAATCCCAGGTGGGAATATGGACCCCGTTGGTAATATAATCAATTGGCACCTCATTCTCCGGCCAGCGGGGATAGCGGGACTGAAAGATCCTCTTGCTCACCTGGGCATGAAGCCTGCTCACTCCATTAACAAAGCAGCTCCCGCTAATGGCGAGAAAGGCGATGTTAAATGGGCTGCTGTAATCCTTCTCGGTCTTCAATCCCATTATAACCAGATCATTCGGAAAGAGGCCTTGAGCGTCTGTATAATGCTTTGCATATTTTTTCAAAAGATCTCTATCAAATCGATCGAAACCCGCCTCCACCGGGGTATGAGTGGTGAATACATTTCCCGCCCGGGTGGCCCAGAGAGCCTCCAGGAATGAGCAGCCTTCCTCATGCATGAAGCTATAGGCTCTGGCCAGGACTACAAATGCAGCATGGCCCTCGTTCATATGGCAGACAATAGGCTTTATTCCCATCTTTTTTAAGGCCAGCCAGCCGCCCACGCCCAGGATGATCTCCTGGATGAGGCGCAGCTCCTGTCCGGGAGCATAAAGGCTGGCGGTGATCGCCCTATCCCATGGGCTGTTTAGAGGATCGTTGGAGTCCAGGAGAAAGAGGTTCACCCGGCCCACCTGAGCCCTCCAGACCCTTAAGTACAGATGTCTCCCCGGAAGGCTGATCTTGATTCTGAGCCTGCCTCCCTCCTCGTCCTGGACCGGCTCTATGGGAAGGCTGTTTGGATCGTTATAAGGAAAGGCCTCGATCTGAGATCCGTCCTGGGCCAAAACCTGACGGAAGTATCCCTGCTGGTAGAGGAGGCCTACTCCGACCAGTGGGACTCCCAGGTCGCTGGCCGTCTTCAGGTGGTCTCCAGCCAGGATTCCCAGGCCTCCAGAGTAGATGGGAAGGGCCTCAGAAAGGCCGAATTCCATACTGAAGTAGGCCACAGAGTCCAGATTGAAATGCTCCTCGCACCATCCTGGCTGTGCCAGAAATTTCGTGTTTCTCTCCTGCCAATCTCTTATCTCCGTTCTCAGAGCATCGTCTTGTGCCAGCTCGTTTAGTCGGCTTTTTGAGATGTTTTGCAGGATGAGATAGGGATTTTTGGTCTTCTCCCAGGCCTCGGGATCCAGCAGCTCCCAGACCCTGTCTGTCGTCAACCGAACTGTCCAGCGCAAATCTAAGGCCAGATCAGCAAGACCTTCCAGTCCTGAGGGCAATTGCAGGTCCGTATGGCTTTTCATTTATCCGCCTCGATCAATTTCCATAGCAGGGCTTTCTGGAGCGCTTAAGTAACTTGTGTTCCTTTGCATTATTTTAAAAAGGCTCCTCGCTAAATACATATCCATCATTATAGGTCTTTCCATGTTTACAGAGTATATTCAGGCAGCCTTGGAGAAAGTGCAGTATAAGGTCATAGATAATGGCGATGAGCCATATTTTGCAGATGTCCCAGAACTCGATGGTGTGTGGGCCACAGGTCATACCGTTGAGGATGCACGCAGAAATTTCATTGAGGCTCTGGAAGAGTGGATCGCAGCTCGCCTGCAATGGGGCCTGCTCATTCCACCAATAGGCGGCCAGACCATCGAGGTCTCTAAGGAGCCGGTTCCAGTTGTCCAGGCTCGGTATTCACAAATCCAGCGTTCTAGCCTACGGCGACATAGGCAGCCAGTTCCAAATCCATCCCATCACAAAAGCAGCGGCTGCATCTGATGCGTAAGCCTTCCAGGCATCTCACTCTTTTCTTTTTTTGCCTTTATTCTTCTTTTGGATTCCGGTAGGAGAAGGCAGCATGCAGGGCAATGCCGTCCCTTTACTTGTGAGGATTGAGATTTCGATATTCTATCACCAGACTTCTTGATCTACTCCTTTCTTTTCCTCTTAATCTCTTCGAGGATCTCATCAAGGCTCTGGTCCAGCCATCCCGCCCTCTCCTTCGTATAATCGCCGCTCCCTAGATCAAAGCTTTGCAGGAACCTGGCCATATCCACAGGCCCCAGGGCTTCAGCTAGAGCATCTATCCCCAGCTTCCTGATCTCATTGATGCTTCTGACATCTACTTTAGAGGACATCTAACAACCACCTTGCAGGGTTCATGACTATGACTTTGATGTCCGCGCTCATCCTAATCGCTGCTCTCAAGATCTCATCATCCGTGGTCAGCATAACATCCGCTGATCTCTCCGCACAGGCCAGATGCAAAGCATCCATGGGCTTTAGCCCTTGCATCTCGATCTCCCGAGCTCTGGAGACGATAGACTCATCCACAATGGTCTTTTCTCTTGATATCGAGGCAATTTGTTCCACTTTGCTTCGCCTCTCGGCATCTGGTATTCTGGAGATTTCGTAATCTATGGCTTCGCTGCCTATGAGAGTCCACTCCAAGAGGCACCTCTTTAAGATGGCCAGGACTGCTTCTGATTCCATCCTGATTCTCTCTTCGGTTTGGTCATCAAAAGGCCGGTTGATGCAGCAGACGTCCAGGTAGATTTTCATGAGTATCTTGGCCGTATTTGATATCTTTTTTGCAGTTGATTGGTTTGCCCAACTATTAAATCTTTGGACAAATTTGCTCATCGTGATTGGAAGGAAGTGATCTCTGTTAGTCGATTTCCAGAATCTTGTCAGGATTAAAGGTTAGTATAGATAAATGCGATCTCCTTTTCAGTGGGCGCCGCGAGTCGGCCCGCGGGCCTCCCGCGCTAATGCCCTGGCCCCCTCAACGCCGGGGAGGCTTGGATACAATTGGGCAGGCCGTTGAGGATTTGAGAGGTGGGACACAATTGTTCTCCGGATGTAGAATGAAAAGGCAATATGAGATTTGTCCAGGAAGCGAATTAGTAACACTGATCTTCAGATCCCTATAACCATCGCCAGCTTCGCTGCCACAAGCCCAGAGAAGGAGAATCTGCATGAATAAAATACTGAACTTTCCGATCGATTACGAAGACAATCACAAACCCGTGATTTAGCCGATGGCGAACGGGGCAGCCTGTCCCAATCCATCCCATTATGAAGGCAGCGGCCACATCTGATATCCCCCGGATCATCATGAATCTTGTGGGAATTCCCTGGCTTCCGGCCCTGTTCTATGGCCGCGGCCGCTCCAGCTCCTTTCATCTCCACCGCAATTATCTTGGGCGCACTGCAGCATTCATGGCCAGGGAAAGCCCCCTCGCAGAAACCCAACAAATCATTTTATATATTTAGAAACACTAATAGAAAAATATGGCTCGGAATGAGCGACATGTGGTAAAGAATTCCCGAAACGGATGGGATATCAAGAAGCCCCATGCATGGAGGCCTTGTGGTCACGCTCAGACCAAGGCCGAGGCGATCAGGCTGGCACGAGAGATATGCAGGAAAGAGAAGGCTGAGTGCATCATCCATAGTGAAGATGGAAAATTCGAGGTCTACGATAGCTATGGAAGGTGCCTGGACGCGTCCAGGTATATGAAGACAAGTCCATTTAAGGGATTTGTTAACTGGATGAGCAAGCTCTTTCAGTCAATAATGCACTCATCAAGGTTTCGGCAATAGCTTTCAGCAGTCTTTTGCCTTCCAGCATCCAGCTCGTGAAGCGTGGCATAGCCAGTGCCATCTTTACTACTGCATCTCTTTGCTTTCAGTCTCGCCAGTTGCCCTCTGAAGTGCTGCTTTGCCTGCTTTTTCATAGGCCTTGGGGAGCAATGCTGCCAAATTGACGCCTGCTATGTAAAAGGGGCTCGGCCCCAGTCTCTCCAAAACTGCCCCCTTTACATCAGGGGCTCTTGGATTGATCTCCAGCAGATCAAGCTCGCCACCTCCCCGCCAGTAGCAATCCAAACACTCCTCCAAGGGCTTGAATTGCTCCCGTGCGTCCTGGCTTGATCTCGAAATCCCATCTGCCTCCTCAACAGCCTCAGCGGAACGCATCTTGCGCATCGCTTCCATGATCTGCTCTTTGCTCCGCCCTCGAAGCTTGAAGATCAGGAAAGGATCGCAGTCAAACTGCTCTGCCAGAAGATAGTAGACCGCAGCTATATGCTTGCAGGGATTAGACCAGTCCGGGCAGGAGCAATCTGTCTTCAGGTCCCTGCCCTTACTGGGAAAGAGGGATAGACCTGACTCGGAGAAGGCCTCTTCGATGTTCTGCGGCATCTCCCCGCCCAGCAGCCGGGCTGCAAATACTGCTTTTGAGGCCATAGTCGAGGCAGCCTTATCCCACTCAGCATCCGACAGTGGCTTCAGCTTTATCACCACATCATAAGGCTCCGATCCGGTTCCCTGCACCCTAGCCCTCACTATGCCGGGATTGACATCTATGGATATAACCTGCCCTTTTCGAGCATAGCTTTTTCCTCGAGTGAGCCTGGCTCCCAGATTGAAGGATTCAAGGGTCTTGACCCAGCGCTTGGACCACCATGTTTCTCCTATGCATCCTCGTTTACTCTTGGCTTTTAGCCCGTTCTTGACCTCTTTTGGCTTGGCTGGTTCATAGTAGCTCCAGTAGGGGCTCATTTTCTATCGCTCCGATCGCTGCTATCGCTCCCATTGCTCACTGCCTCCTGCCTCAGAACAAGCAGCTCTCTCAAGCTATCATCAGACAGCTCAGTCAGCCAGGCTTCGCCTGTCCCTATCACCGATTCTGCCAGCGCTTTCTTCTGTTCTATCATCTGGTCTATTCTCTCCTCAAGCGTTCCAGCACAGACGAACTTATGCACAAAGACGTTCTTCTTCTGGCCGATGCGGAAGGCGCGGTCAGTAGCCTGATTCTCCACCGCAGGATTCCACCAGCGATCGAAGTGGAATACATGGTTGGCAGCAGTCAGATTAAGGCCGAAGCCTCCGGCCTTTAGTGATAGTATGAATATTGGAGAGCTTCCCTGCTGGAACCTTTGGATCATCTCCTCTCTCTGCTTCCGGCTGGTCTTGCCGTGCAGGAAGAGGACTTCAACCCCGAGCTTTTCCTGCAGCTGATGTCTGAGCATCGCCCCCATGCCGGCGAACTGAGTGAATATCAAGGCCCTGTCACCAACAGAAATGGCCTCGTCGAGCATCTCCTCCAGACGGGACAGCTTTCCAGAGCGGCCCTCCAGCGGGCTTCCGTCCTGCAGGAAGAGCGCCGGGTGGTTGCAGATCTGCTTGAGCTTGGTCAGTGCAGCCAGAATCTGACCTCTGCGCTTCATGCCTTCAGAAGACTCGATCCTGGATAACATATCCTCCACCACCGCAGCATAAAGGCTCGCCTGCTCCGGCGTCAAATTATAGCCCACCTTCATCTCCGTCTTTTCTGGGAGGTCCTTTATCACTGTGGTGTCGGTTTTTAGCCGGCGCAGGACAAAGGGCTGGATGAGAGATCGCAGGGCCTCGGAATGAGCTCTATTATTGTATCTTTCTATGGGCAGCACGAAATCCCTGCGGAAGGATTCGAATGAGCCCAGATAGCCGGGATTGAGGAAATCCATGATCGACCATAGCTCAGAGAGCCTGTTCTCCACGGGCGTTCCTGTCAGAGCGATCTTTTGGGTGGCTTTCAGGCGCTTTATGGACTGGGTCTGCCGGGCAGACTGGTTCTTGATGCTCTGCGCCTCGTCCAGTACTATGTGACCCCAGGATACGGCATTAAGCTCTTCTTCATCCCTCTGGGCAAGGGAGTAGGTGGTGATAACCACATCTGCCTTTTCCGCCGCCTTCTCGAAGTCCTGGCCGGAGAGGCGTCCCAGGCCGTGATGCATGAGGACCTTCAGCCCGGGGGCAAAGCGCTCGATCTCCCGCTCCCAGTTGCCGGCAACAGACATAGGACAGATGAGAAGAGTGGGGCCGGGGCCCTTCATAGTCTCTCTCTCATGCAGAAGGAATGCAATCAACTCTATCGTTTTTCCCAGACCCATATCATCCGCCAGACAGGCTCCCAGGCCGAGCCGGTTCAGGTACATGAGCCAGGATACGCCCCGTAGCTGATAGGGCCGCAGTGTGCCCTGGAAATCTCGGGGTGAAGGGAGTTGCTCCATATGGCCGCTGGGGTCAGAAAGGGCGGAAAGCATCTCTTTGATCTTGCCCTCGGCCTCAATGCCGTGCACGGGAAGGGTGGTTTTCGCTTCAGGCAAAGGATGGCCGGCTGGATTCAAGCCCAGCTGCAGAGCCTCAGCCAGGGTCATCTCATGGTTTCTGTTCTTATGGAAAAAATCAATGGCCGCCTCGATATCCTGAGGCCTCAGCTCCATCCACTCTCCCCTTATTTGAATGAGAGGGATCTTGAGGTGAGAGAGCTGTGCGAACTCCTCTCGAGAGATAACATAGTCGCCTAAAGATAGCTGCCAGTCGTATTCCACAACCGAGTTCAGGCCGAAGAAAGCAGAACCAGCATTGCCCTCTTTTCTGGGTGCGTCCCTCAGCTGCAGCTTCACACCCAGGCGTGTGCCGGGTCGCTGCCACCAGGCGGGCAGCATTACTCCGAAGCCATTCTGCTCTAAAAGAGGAGCCGATTGGCGCAGGAATGAATAAGCTTCTGTGGTTTCCATCTCCAGTTCTGCAGGCCTGGCCGTCTCCAGGCTCTTTTCCAGCTGGGGAAAGAGTCGCGCTGCTCTGCCCAGGTCAGCGAGAAGCTGCTCTTGCGGATTCTTTATGCTCTTTTTCAAGAGGGTGAGAGCATCCGACTTTGTCCTCCATACCTCTCCCGCCGGGACCATCAGGCTGCGGTCGTCTTTTGCCTGGAGGAAGAAGCTCAATCTCCAGGTCTCCTCTTCCGCCGGGGCTTGCAGCCGGAAGCAGGTGCGAAATGGTACAGACACCGCTTTCGGCTCGAGTTCACTGATCCAGGAGTTCATCTTCTTGGCGAAGGCGGCGACCTCCTCAGTCGAGGCTTCAAGCGTTGGGTCCTTTGAGGTAAGAGACAGCAAGAACTGCTGGGGCAGAGGAATCACTCGCGGTCTGCGCCCTCTCTTGGGTGGGAGGAGTGTAAGCTGTTCCAGGCTGCCGCGCACCAGAGAGTCGGCCATTCCATCCACGAAGCTTCTCGCCAGATCTTTTGGAGAGGATTTATCTGTGGGGAACAATCTGAGAGCCTGGCAGCTTGGTGGCATGGCTTTTGAGAAGCGATCAAGCCGTTCCAGATCGGTCTCATCCATCACCGCCTTCCATAGAGAGTATCTTTCTCTGACCGCAGGCACAAACTGCTCTTTTGCCACCAGCTCCAGGGAATAGAGGGCGAGCCTGGACCAAAACCGCATTGAATCAGCATAAACAACTCCCTTGAGCGGATGTATGGGAAGATCCAGAAGAAATTTGGCTGCCAGGTCAGGCGCAAGGGCTAGAACATCAACAGCGCATTCGATCAGCCCAGCAGGCTTTTGTGAGATATAATCCTCTCTCAATAGCCAGGGCGAGGGAAGAGGTCCATTTTTGCCGGAAGGAATCCTGAGAATCAGTGCTCGAGTCTTGGCGCCATTCAGATGAAATGCCCTGGAAATTTGCGTTTTCAGCTCCTTTCCCGGCAAGGAGAATGGATGAGCTGGAATCCCTTCGCTGCTAACTGAATAGCCCTGATTGACCAGAGGTAGAGCTGAGGATTCAGCCCAGATATAAAATGCCTCGGTATCCCAGAGAGAGTGCAAGACGTACATGCTTTAAGTCCTTTGGCCCAATCGGGCTTAGGTTATATTGTTATTTAAAAGCTTAGCCAGCGCAGCACGGCGACTATCAAGACTGCCACGGCAGCAATGACGATTATCGGCCTGATGCCTATAAGCTCCGGTATTGTGCCCTCTGGAAGGGGGCCCCATTTCAGCACCGACCGGTTCAGGACAGGATAGAGGCGGGCGAACATCCCCGCTCCAATAATGATGCCAACCATCCCCACCAGGGCATCAATCGCTCCTGACCCAAATGCAGCAGCAGCGGTTCCTGGACAGTAGCCCAGAATAGCAAACCCCGCCCCGAATATCAGCCCGCCGATAACGGTAGATCCGATCGATCCGGGTTTGATGTGCAGACGAACGAGCCCTGCAGACCTCATGATATGGATCCCTATCATCCCTACCAGAATGGCTGTGAGCATAACCCTGACCACGGTGAAGTCGGTGAGCTGGAGCTGGCCAACTATCACCCCATAGTCGGTCAGCCCTCCCTTTTGGAGGAGGAATCCGAAGATAACGCCGAATAAGAAACCGAGGGCGACCTGTGCCCTTCCATTTGACCTGATCGTCTCAAAAGGCATCTTTATCACCCCTCATTTGATCCCCAATCCAAAGATCAGTGCGGCGACTGCAATCCCTGAGACAAAAAAGCATACCACCGCAATCCAGCTTACCAGCGATAGCTGAAGAGTGCCGGATATGCCATGACCGGAGGTGCAGCCATCAGCCCAACGGGCCCCCAGACCGATCAGAATCCCCCCGATCAGAGCTATGGCGAACCGGAATAGCGCATCAGCTCCGAAGGCCTCAGCGAATATCGGGGGCACAATCAGAACCGCAAGACGGCCAGAGAGGAATGATGACAGAAGCGATCCAATTATCATGCCGAAGACGATCATCCACTGCCAATCAATTTTGGGCTTGATCTTCTGGTAGTAGGACATCTGGTCCGCATTTTCCCGGTTAATCGCCGATTCGATCATACCGGCAGACTTGGCAAACGCCGTCGAGGCACCCAGGGGGCGATCGGAGAGAAGGAAGGCGATCCAGGAGAGGACCCCTATCCCCGCTCCCACAACATACGGCGACCATGAATCCATCGTTATCCAATCGATCATAAGAGATCAGTCGTTAAGGGCGCAGATACCCAGCTTCTGGTACGCGGTGAATCCGCCTGCCATATTAAAGACGTTATTAAATCCGTTCATCTTCAGGATGGATGCCGCAATGCTCGCCCGCTGTCCTCCTCTGCACATCACAATGTACTTCCTATCCCTGGATAGCTCTTTATGTCTGGTTCTGAGGTCGTGCCAGGGGATCTGAATCGATCCGATGACGCAATCGTCAGTCTTCTCCTCCGCTGACCGGACATCGATGATAACCGCCTTTTCCGATGCAACCAGATCATTTGCCATATTGGGGGTTATTATTGGAACAGTATCTACTGGCATAGCGTTCACTCCCCAGGCCAGCATGCCCCTTTCGAGGAACGCTTCCACGCTATCCAGACCTACCCGGCGCAGCTGCATAGCAGCCTCGTCCACCTGTTCATTCCCTTCAACCACCAGGAAGATGTCCTTTTTCGGGGGTATGACCCAGCCTGCCTGGGTGGCGAAGCTGCCGGCAAGATCGATATGCCAGGATCCAGGTATATGCAGGCCGGAGAATGCCGGATAGCTTCGTACGTCCAAGATCGCCGCCTTTTCGGATTTTATGCTATTGGAAAAGGCCTTCGGATCCAAAGGTTTAGGAGTTTTGAGGCTCCTCATGAGATTGGGCCCCACCCTGTTGATCTCTGAGCAGCGAGCGAAATGGTCCGGGGCAGCTGGCATATCCGAGGTGAGGGAATGTATGAACTCCTGGCGATCGGATATCTGCAGGGCATAGTTGTATTTTCTTTCAAAGCCAATGGTGCTGCTCCTCTTTGCGCTTATCGCCCGTCCGCAGAGCGATCCCATGCTATGAGCAGGATAGACCTCGCAGTGGTCCGGAAGCTTAAGGATCTTCTCGTGCAGGCTATCATAGAGGGATGATGCAAGCTCCTCTGCTCTGCCCGGAAAGAGGTCCGGCCTGCCAACGTCTCCTACAAAGAGAGTGTCACCGCAAAAGAGGGATACAGGGTCATCTGCCCTGCTGGTGTCAGCAGCTATGTAGGAGATGTGCTCTGGGGTGTGGCCTGGGGTCTCGATCACCGAGAATATGATATCCTCCAGCTTTATCCTGTCCCCTTCTTTTAGGGGTTCATGGGGAAAAGCGCAGTTCGCAGATGCTGGAGCATAAATCCTGGCTCCAGTCGCTTCTTCCAGATCGAGGTGGCCGGAGATGAAATCAGCATGCAGGTGCGTCTCCAGGATATGAGTTATCTTAAGACCCATCTTCTTGGCAGAATCCAGATAGGGACGGATGTTTCGTTCTGGGTCGATGACTGCACAGATGTTATTCCCGGCTACCATGTAGGAGCTATGGGCGATGCCGGGGACGAAAAATTGATGGATGATCATCATTCTCACCTCTTATCAGATTAACAAATAGATGAATGTTGTTTCAATGCATATGAAAAGAACGGTCATAACGCCTCCCGCCTTGAGGTAATCCCTGATGGTATATCCACCGGGATCCATCAGCAGAGCGTTCACCTGGTGGGTGGGAAGGATAAAGGAGTTCTGGGATGAGACTGCCACCAGCAGAGCCAGAGCCCTGGGATCCGCCCCTATGCCTGCGCTCAAAAGTAGCACCAGAGGAACTAAGAGGACTGTTGCCGCCACATTGGATATGATCAAAGAGAGAGCGGTTGTGAGGATGGCTAGGGAGAGCATGACTGCAATTGGGTGGGCGCCAGCCAGAAGATCGACAAAAGAGCTGGCGATGAGCCTGGAAGCTCCAGTGTTCTCCATCGCTATTCCGAAGGGAATCAGGCCGCCTATGAGAATTACGCTCTTCCAGTCTATGGCGTGATAAGCCTCGTCCGGAGTGAGAATCTCCGCCAGAATCATGGCCACAGCTCCAGTGAGAAGAGCGATGGAGATCGGCATTCCTGTAAAGGTAAGGGCCAGGGAAGCAATGAATATCATGACGGCCAAAGGCCCCTTCTTATAGCGAATCTCCTCTCCCTCGGGATGAGTGAGCAGCAGAAGATCCTGGTGGCTGGCAAGAAGCCTCAGGGTGTCCCATGATCCAAAGGCGATGATGGTATCGCCGGCTGCAAGAGGGGTATCGTAGAAATCCGATCTTGACTCCCTCATTTTGCTATAGTGAACGATCGGTTCTATGGAGAACTTCTGGCGAAATCCGATCTCCCGCAGGGTTTTGTCTATGATCGAGGCCTTTGGCCGGACGATCAGCTCAGCCAGGCCAAATCCTCCGCTATCCAGGATGGACTTCAATCTGCTCCGGTTTTCAGTGGGCACACAGCCGGAAGCCGAAATAAAATCATTAAAATCCTCTTTGGATCCGAGGAAGGCCAGCTCCTGGCCGGACTCCAGGCGAGCATATCGGGAAGGGGCTACAGTCACCTCAGTATTCTTCCGGATGGCAAGCAGATTGAGGTCATATTTGATCTTGAATGATGCCTCTTCCCTTGTCTTTCCAGAGAGATTGGATGATCGGGGGAGAATGCAAGTCTTGATAGCGTAGTCGATGCCCCAGATCTCAGCCACTGTAAGCTGGCATTTCTTTTCCTTTTTATTCGGGAAGATGCGAGATCCAGCCAGGGCGAAGAGGGCGACCCCGGCTATGAGCAGAGGCAGTCCTACCGGAGTTACGGCAAACATGGAGAAGGGCTCCATCCCGTTCTGGCGCAAGAGATCATTGAGGACGATAAGAGGTCCAGAGCCGATCATTGTTACTGTGCCACCCAGGATGGTGGCAAAGCCCATGGGCATCATCAGGTGGGAAGTGGGGATTGAGGTCTGCTGACCTATCCTTCTTATCGCCGGCAGGAATAGGGCGGCTGCTCCGATATTTTGCATCACTGAGGAGAGCAAGCCCACGGTCATGGATACAGTAGAGATGATCCTTTTCTCATTCGTCCCAGCATATTTGATAATAGTGCTGGCCAGGCGGGATGTTACCCCGGTTCTCTCGATTCCGTATCCCAGGATCATCACCGATGCCATTGCCACCACGGCATTTGAGGCGAAGCCTGATATCGCTTCCAATGGGCTGATAAGGCTCAGCCAGGCTAAAGCGAGGCAGGCCACTATGGCGACAAGATCGAGCCGTATACGGTTGCTTATAAAGAGGACGAGCATGGCTGCGATCACCATGCTGAGGAGAAGGATGCTATTATCCATAGGGAAGAGGATATTTGCAGCCAAAGAGGATAAAAAGGTTCTCTCCTTGTTGGCGGGATGATTGCGTGAAATGCTAGACAAAAAAAATGAAAAATAAACAAAAAAATGAAAAAAATGCTCAGATCGTCAGATCAAATGGTAAACCTGTATGCTGCACCACTTAAGAATGTCCCTGTCTCCCAATAGCTCTCGCCATCCTTGCTGATCACTATGGTATGCCACATATTCCCAGGCACATTAAATCTGTAAATGCCATCGGAAAGATCCTTTCCGAATCCCTCTGTGCCTATATATTCTCCATCAAGGTATACATCATAGCCTAAAAGCCAGCTTGACCTGAGGGTCACAGCAGCTGTCCCGCTGAGCGGCACTGGAACATATGAATTCCGATCTGTCCAGGTGCCGGAGCCCTGGCCGTAGACATATACGTAGATATAGTTGCTCCATTCATAGCAGTAATCCTGGACGATATGCCAGCCAGGAACATCTCCATTGAACCATTTCTTATTCCATCCGGCAGAGGAATAGCCCAGATATTTTACACTCAGCTCTCCATTGGGGTACCACTCATAGATCCATAATGGGCCGGAAGAGGAAATCTGCAGCCACATAGGCTGCCAGCCAAATAACCTGCAAGCTCCTGTCGTCTGAGGAACATAGCTCAAATAGAGCTCATTTCTTGCTATCACTCCACCTGGGACTGCGGCGCTGATACTGGATGGATAAGTGGACTTTTCGCTTGATGTCGCTCTTCTCTGCTGGCCGGAAGAGAATCCAGTTGCAGAAGTGTCAGCCCTATCGATGCCTGCTTTAGCGAAGTCGGTCGGAGCAAAGTCAGTTGCAGCGATCAGTGAGTCTTCAGCCTCGGCAGAACTGGGCGCCTCTTTATAGTCCACTATAGATGATTCTGGAGGTATATCCAGCCCCAGGATGTCCGGGCTGCTGGGAGCAACAGGAACAGGAGCGCCAGAAGGAGCCGCGGTCTGGTAGATTGTGCTCTCCTTGGAGCTGGAGCCTGTCTCAGTTAATTCGAATCCATCGAACTCGGAGTATTGATTCAGGCTTCCATCGACATAATACTGACCCTCTGAGATATATGGTACCATCGCAGACGGACTGTCCGTATAAGCCTGGTCAAAGCCCTGCTGGCCATGGGCAGATATCGCCATGAATATGACAAAAATGCTCAACATTGCTAGAAAAATGTCTTTTTTCATCCACTTCACCTCGATTTTAATATGATATTACACTCCCCTTTGATTCTTGATCTCCATCGACTATCCCGATGGATAATATTTCGATCGCTCTCATGATGTAAAAAAGTATGTTTTGTATGAACCTTATGAAGATCCTTTAAAGGTCCATCACCAGTTGTCAGGGAAACATGGCCACCAGCTCATAGACCCCGGAATCGCGCCTCTTGCTGACTGCAAAACCCATTTTTTTAAATAGATGGAATACGGGATCATTTCCTGCCAGGACCTCAGCGGTAAATCCGAGGAGCCCCTGCCTTTTCGCGAGGTATGTCAGATATGCCAAGAGCTCGCCTCCTATTCCATGGTTCTGGCAGTCATCCCTTACTACCAAAGCCACATCTGCGGTGAACATATCGCTGTTAATGCCATACTGGCCCAGGCCGCAGATGGACTCGATGCCATCCTCTTCTACAGTTGCCACCAGAACCATCTTCTGGAAGTAATCCACCGCAGCAAACTTCTGAAGCTCCTGGTGGGGAATATCTCTCCGGGCGGAGATGAACCTCTGGTACATGCTCTCGTCGGACAGGGAGTAGAAGAAGTCTTTGAGAAGGGGCTCATCGCTGATCTTCACCGGCCGCAACAGGATTCCGAGACCCGTCCTGGTGGTCTTCCATGCCTCCAGCTCTTCCGGATACTCTCCCTGCACTCCGGGAATGAAGGCCTGGTCCGGATAGATCAGATGCATCCTCTTAGCCTCCTCAATCAACCAGAGGCGGAATAAGGGATGAGCGATGGCGATTAGGGCCATGGCTCTCTCTCGGATGCTCTTTCCATGTAGATAGGCGATGCCGTATTCAGTTACCACATAATGAATATCTCCCCTAGTCAATGTGACCCCTGCCCCCTCCCCAAGGAATGGAACTATTCGGGAGACTCGTCCCCCTTTCTGGGAAGCCTCATCATCTGAGGAATCAGCGCTGGTGACTAGAGCGGTAGAGGGCAGAGCGAGGACGGTCTTTCCTCCTGGTGCAATAGCCGTGCCCCTCATGAAATCGGCCTGGCCGCCAATACCGCTATAGAAGCTATGGCCCAAAGACTCTGCTGTGGCCTGGCCGGTGAGATCGATCTCCAGGGCGCTGTTGATAGCTATCATCTTGCTATTCTGGGCGATGATCAGGGGGTTGTTGGTGTAGTCGATGGTCCTGAACTCTATGCTATCGTTATTTCGCAGAAAATCATATGTCGAGCGGTGGCCCATGCAGAAGGTGGCGATGGTCTTTCCAGGATTGATGCTTTTATTGCTGTTGTCCACCACCCCATCCCTTATGAGCCCGGCTATGCCATCGCTCAGTAGCTCAGAATGCACCCCTAGATGCTTTTTCTTCTTCAGGCTGGAGACGATGGCATTGGGAATGCTGCCGTATCCCACCTGGATGGTCGAGCCGTCTTCCACTATTCTAGCCACATATTTTCCTATTCTCTGGGCGATCTCGCCAGGGACGTCCTCTATGTACTCCAGAAGGGGCTCATCCCAGGGGATCAGATAGTCCACGTCGTCCATCCGGATCCAGCCATCGCCATTAATGGCGGGCATATGAGAGTTGGGCTGGGCGATGACTATTCCCGCTTTCTCCACCGCCGTGCGGACGATATCGACGCTCACTCCCAGGTTCAATCTGCCATCCTTGTCCGGCAGGGTGGTCTGGATGAGGGCCACATCCAGCGGTATTCTCTCCGATCGGATCAGCTGGGGAAGATTGGAGAGGAATATGGGGGTATAATCAGCTTCGCCCCGATTGACGGCGTTTCTAGTATGGTCGCCGATGAAAAAGGAGTTGAGCCGAAAGTTGCTCTGGAACTTCTCGTCCGTGTATGGTGCCACCCCAAGGGTGACTATGTTTATGAGCTCAGCGTCAAGAAAGGCTTTGGGTCGCTCTTTGACGAATTCAAGAAGCGATCTGACCAGATGCTGGGGCTCCCCGCAACCTGTTCCCACGAATATCCTGTTGCCGGGGCGAATTTCCTGGAAGATGAAGCGCTCCAGATCTCTGAACTTGCCCGGCCACTTTTCCTTGATATCATGCCAGAAGGCTTCCCTATCATATGATTCTGAATTGAGTGATTCCTGCATTTCGAGCTCCTTGGTATTGATTATTATATCTGGTGACTACTCCCCTGCCTAGAAGACCGGGGCTTCTACGGATTTGATGCCGACAGATTGTAGTCCCAATCTGAGTATGTTGATTGCAGCATTCCAGTCTCGATCCATTGAAAGACCGCATTGAGGGCAATTGTGGACTCGATCTGAAAGCGTCTTTCCGACTAGGATACCACACCTAGAACACATCTTTGACGTATTTCTTGGATCTACCAGTACTACCATCGAACCGGCACTTGCAGCCTTGT
>ENA-UPXM01002415-UPXM01002415.1-activated-sludge-metagenome-genome-assembly--contig:-NODE-2415-length-21990-cov-6.734078_pt1 | contig 21990 bp, 17 predicted proteins | sample MGYA00238178_ERZ772708 | MGnify/ENA primary metagenome ERZ772708 (study PRJEB29002, sample SAMN05720212) | activated sludge metagenome | isolation source: anaerobic digester from wastewater... | reverse complement strand
TCCTCGCCTACCTCGAAGCAAAAGCCAAAAGCTTCACCCCTCTTCTGTCCAGCGACTTGCGCACCTTGGCGGAAATCGCTGAACTGAGAGCCTCTTGGCTGAAATAGGAGCCCCCAACCAGCCAAAAGCCAGACAAATCATATCATTGATACACAGCCGGCATCCGCCGGTCGGTGTCTTTTTGATATCATCATTTCATTGTCGGTAAAGCTATGGAATCATTGGAGACGAGGTGAATATACGTCTACTTAGTAGATTTCAGAAAACCGGCCATGTCAATCATTGTGGTATTAACTTCGTATGCAAACTTCAAAGCCTTTGCTCTTAAATCTAATGGTAAATTAATTGTATAATTGGGGCATTCATAGTTCCAATACCCCTCAAAACCAATCTCCTTCATTATCGGCATAATCTCTACCCACTTTATAATACCAAAAAAAGGAAGCATATGATCTGAATCTTCGTTTATGTCATGAACATGTACAACTTTCAGCCGATTTCCTAATTGGCGTAATGAAGCTATGGGGTTCGTATGAGATCGCATACCGTGCCCAAAATCCCAGCACAGACCAAAGATGGGATCATTGAGCACTTGATCTAGCTGTAACAAATCTTCGGCACTACTTCCGAATCTACGTTTGTACAGTCCTTCTACCATGTTTTCTATGGCAAGATGAAGGTTTTTATACCGACAAGCTATCTCAGCGTATTTTTCCATGAACTTTAGGTTGTACTCAATTGATTTTTTTTGAGAGTACCACGCTTGATCGGACACCGAGTATGGATGAACAACCAGATGCTCAACACCCAATGTTCCTGCAGCTTCTATAGATCTGCTTACTAATACTTCATGTCTGGTCAATTGCTCTAAGTCTTGTACCGGCCAAACATAGAAATATGAATGAGCAGATGGAAACGTAACTCCAAGTTCATCACGTATTAATCCTATTCTTCGACCCAGGCTCTCCATGTATTATCATTCTCAAGCGAACCTCCCGATAGAGAAGCTCTATGAAGATTCAAATCAATGGCTTGGAACCCTGCTTCATTACATGCATAGAGACTTTCCTCAAGGGTAAAGTAATATGGTTTATCGAGATATTTTTCATGAATATTTGTTGACGTACATGGTTTCATACTGTTCTATTCTTAGTCAATAAAAGTTGAAATTTGCCAACAAAGTATCACAAAGTGCAATATCTTCATCTGTTAAAGTTGCAAATGGTTTTCGACAAATCCCATATTCAATACCTTCAATTTTTGAAATCAGATACTTCAAAACCGCAAAAAGTTTACCTGTTTTCTTGCTCATTAACATAATATACTCATTAATCAAAGCCTGAACATCAAGAGCCGAATGGTAATCGTTACGTGAACAGAGATTTTGTAGCTTAATTATTAGTGGTGCGATGACATTATACGTACTTCCTATGGCACCGTCACAACCAAGCGAGAAACCACAAATAGCAATTTCGTCGTATCCATTGTAAATAATTAAATCCGGATCGGATGCTTTTATCTGTTGTAGAGCAAAAAGATCATTGTGTGTAAATTTTAAGCCTTGAATTTTAGAATTCTGTCTAAGCTTAGACATCAAGGTTGGAGTAATTACAACTCCACTATATTTAGGCATATTATAAACAACAAACGGCTTATCCGAGGAATTTGCCAAATCATTGTAATAGCCCACAAGTTCAGCTTCCGAGAACGAATAATAAAATGGAGGAACTGCTGAAAGGGCATCGACTTCGAGCCTGTCTGAGTGGCGAATAAGCTCAAGAGACAGTTCGGTTCCAATTGCACCACAATGGTTTATGACAGTTGCCCTACCATGATTTGCCTCAACAACAGCCTCCAAAACCTTCTTTCTTTCTTCAGAAGTCATAAGAAAAGCTTCACTTGTACTCCCATTTACGTAAAATCCATCAACCCCCTGTTGAACAAGAAAGTCAACATGTTTTTGCAATGAGTCGAATATTATTGCACCATCTCGATTAAACGGCGTTACCAGTGCGGTAAAAATTCCAGTCAGTTTTTCATTCATTGTATATACCTCTATATGATACATTTCATAGACACAAGTTTCTCTTTAATAACACTGCCATCAACTTGGGCGACAGTCTGCTGTTTTTTATTAGCAATGATGGATGCAACACCTGCAGCCTGCCCACTCAGCATAGCCGGACCACTGACTCTCATCGGACCAAGAACCTCTCGTTCCACACTCACACACCTACCACAAACGACTATGTTATCAACCCCTCTGGGAAGTAATGCAGAATATGGAGCATATATAGCCACATGCTCTCGCACTACGTTCGGATTTTCAACCGAGCCAAGCATAGGATCGTAGCTTGGGCGTTTGGGATCTGGCAGATCAAAATTATAGGTAGTTTTTAACACCTCATCTTTGTATCTTTTCCCCTTTAGAGCATCGGATAGTGTTGTCATCGTCCTTCCATTTATCCTCCGAGTTTCCCTAATCCCTATGGTGTTTGCTGTAAATCGAATGCGGGCATTTTCAAACCCTGGGAAATGAGCACGCATAATTTTTAACAGTCTTTGGGATAGAGCCCTACCCTCAATCATTGCATTCGTAAGAGAATATGCATCAGTTCCATCCACTCCAATCTGACGAACCGTGTTCACCATAAATACATCTTTATTATTTAATTGAATAGCAATGAATATTTCAAAAGGAAAATCCCAAATACCTTTTGACCGAAGATCGTTGATAATATTAATGAGTTTGGGTTGAGAATGAAGGTTTTGATAGGCTACATATTTTTCCATATCAACGTTATCGACATGCATAATCAAAGTAGCAGGTGTCATCAGATGATCTTCATTCCTACCTTTAATCGTTGGGCAACCACAGAGATGGGTTAGTTGAGCATCTCCTGTTGCATCGATAAATGTTTCAGCTTCAAATACAATAAATCCACTTTGATCGTGAGCAATAATTCGCTCAAGAATAGTACTTTCAACATGTACATCTACAAGATTTGTAAATAAATAGGGAGAAACCCCATTCTCTATAATCATTTTATCTAATAAGTATTTAAGCGCTTCGATATCGCAAGGTATCCCAGCTGCCATCCTAGGATACCACCCATAAGGATTGTTGTTTACATCAATATGGTCAGGATCTATCGCGTTACCTTCCAAAATTAGACGATCAGTAATCTCATCAAAAATTCCACCGACTTCTCGAACCATTTGGCAATTTTTATCATCCCAACGTCTACCACCTAACAAATGACAAACTGCACCGCTAGTCATGTTTCCGCCAAAACAACCATGACGTTCGATTATTGCGACTGAGAGTCCTCCTCTAGCAGCTTGAATTGCAGCGGCAACACCTGCAGGACCCGCTCCACAAACAACTACATCGTATTTCTCAACTCTATCAACACCCGAAATATTAATCATTATAATCCTCTCTCATCGATCGCTAAGCCACGGCTTACCACTTCTAATATGATATCTAATTGCTTCTCCTGCTTTATCAACATCATCAGTACGCAGAAGATCGACTAGTTCAACATGCAATTGGCTCTCGGTCCAAGAGGAGCTACGAATGGTATTTATTTTATAGAAAAACCCTACCCGATTTATACGTACAAACTCCTGAAATAAACTCTTGATACCTGTTAAGTTAACCAAAGACGCATGAAAGACAATCTCCATCTTTGCGTGTTCAACCGAATCTACAGGCAAATCATCCATTCTTTGTGCATATAGTTTAAGCTCATCATAATTCACTCGAATCTTATCGCCGCAGTACAACCTAGCTGCCTGCACCTCTAAAGCCTCACGGACAATCAGGTGACCAAAGATATCTGACTCCATGGCTGGGCTGACTATAGTTCCCTTTCTAGGAAAGGTGGAAACAAAACCTTCTTGTTCTAGCAGAACAAGAGCTTCCAGAACCGGTGCTACACTAACTTCCATTTCTTCAGCAATTTTTCTTCGATTCAAAACCTGCCCAGGCACTAATTCCTTGTTTATAAACTTGGCAAGCAAGTTGTTGTAAACCTTGCGTTGTAATGAGTCTCTTTTTGTTGCAAATGCTGTAAGCTCTTTTTCAGACAAAATTACTGATTTCAAAGTCCTCTTCCTTTATCTTTTCGATTGTTTTTAATCATCTTTTCTTTTCTTACTAATCTACTAATTGCTTCAAAAGCGATAGCAGCTGTCTTATCATTAACATCAGGACAATCACTGCGCTCATGGACTATTTCCAAATGTATGTCGCCAGAATACTTATGCTCAAAGAGCTTCTCCATCACCGCAGACCAATTTATGCTTCCCCTTCCTGGCATAATGTGATAATCTTCAGATTTCCCATCACTATCTGATACATGCAAGCCATAGAGTCTTGGGCCAAAATCATCAATCATTGTCGGTTCATCCAAACCCGATGCTAAGGCATGGGCAAAATCAATAGTTACCCCAAGAATCGGAATTTTTGAAAGACATGTTTTATAGTCTACAGGATGTATTTGGTTCTCCAACGCAACACGAATTCCAAATAGAGAAGCTTTCTCGCAGAATTTTTGAAGATACAGAATATTTTCCGTTTTTGGTTCCTCTTGGTCATGTTGAGCTAATATTGGATGTGTAACAATTGTTCGTACTCCCATCTTTTCACATGATTCTATTATTCGCTTTTCAACAAACTCTTGAGCCTTGTTGTCTATAAGAGGTTTAGGTGCATGGAGCTGGGTAAAGAACTTCAATTTTTTTAAAGCTTTTGCATTTGTATCACACACTTGTTCACTTGTATCCACGAACAATTCCCATGCATTTCGTTCATCGAGTTCGCCACATGAAAAACCTGCACGTCGAATTCTACTAACATTCTTTATAACAGTTTCCAGTGAGCCCAAATGTCTTCGTTCAAGTAAGTAAAAACCAGTCCACAATCCAATATTCATCGCATTATCCATTAGCATAAAGGTGACAAGCAACAGCCTGACTTTCATTAATTTTAACTGTTTCGGGTACATGTTCTGAACAAATCGGTAATGCATTTGGACACCTTGTAGAGAAAGAACAACCCTTGGGCTTGTTTAATGGTGAAGGTACTTCACCTGTTAATTCAATTCTTTTTCGATTTCGCTCATAAACCGGATCGGGTTTCGGTACTGAAGACAACAAAACTCTGGTGTAAGGATGTAGCGGATTTTTGAATAACATTTTTCGGTCTCCTGACTCTACTATTTTTCCAAGGTACATGACCAAAATATGATCACTAACATGCCGTACAACACTTAAATCATGTGTAATAAAAATATAAGAAAGGCTAAGCTGTTCTTGAAGATCCTTAAATAAATTTAGAATTTGAGCTTGGATTGAAACATCTAATGCTGCAATTGGCTCATCACAGATTAGAAGTTGCGGATTTAAAGCAAGCGCTCTGGCAATGCCTATTCTTTGACGTTGCCCCCCAGAAAACTCGTGGGGAAACCGATTCATATATCGAGGATCAAGACCCACCATTTCTAAAAGTTCGGTAGCTTTTGTTTGACGTTGGTTCCGGGTGATGAGTTTATGCTCTATCAATGCCGAGGTGACAATGTCAACAACACTCATCCTCGGATTCAGTGATGCATATGGATCTTGAAAGACCATCTGCATTTTATGTCTAAGTGGTAACATTTCTTTTTGAGAATAACCAGATAGTTCTTCTCCATTGTATTTGATATTGCCTTTTGTAGACTCAACTAGTTTTAAAATTGCGCGACCCGTCGTTGTTTTTCCACAGCCCGACTCTCCTACCAAGCCAACTGTCTCCCCTTTTGCAACAGCAAACGAAACACCATCGACTGCTTTGATTTCAGCAACAACTTTTTTAAATATAATTCCTCTTCTAACAGGAAAGTAAACATGGAGATCTTGCACTTCTAATAGTATATTTTTTTTATTCATAGCTCTCCTCTCCTTAATACTATGCATAAAAACACGCAACGCTATGATTTTTATCATGTGTAATAAGTGGAGGAACAGTTGCAAAACAACGTTCAGAAGCTGAACCACAGCGAGGTGCAAACGGACAACCAGATAGTTTTTGAGTTAAAATTGGTGGATACCCACCAATAGAAGAAAGTCGTTTTGTCTTATCGTCATCACTTGAAGGCAAGCTTGAAAGTAGACCATGTGTGTAGGGATGTAAAGGTTTATAATACAAATCATCCACACGAGCTTTCTCTACAATTGTACCAGCGTACATAACTTGTACAGTATCCGAAATCCCTGCAACGACTCCTAAATCATGAGAAACCCATATTATTGAAGTACCTAGTCTGGTCTTAATATCCTTCATAAGGTCAATAATTTGTGACTGAATCGTAACATCGAGAGCTGTAGTAGGCTCATCAGCTATAAGAATACTTGGCTCACACATTAATGCCATTGCAATAAGGGCACGCTGACGCATCCCACCAGAAAACTGAGTTGGATAATCCTTCAATCGTATTCTTGGCGAAGGAATGCCTGTGAGCTCCATGAGTCTTTCCGCCTCTTTTAATGCTTCCTTTCTTGAACTTTTAAAATGCTCCATATGGCCTTCAATCATTTGATCACCAATAGTCATCACTTGATTAAAAGCTGTCATTGGATCTTGAAAGATAACTGCTATTTCCCGACCGCGGTATGGACGTAGTTTTTTTATAGGCAGGCTAAGTAAATCCACTTTCCCATCGTATATAGCCCGACCATCGGTTATTTCTCCAGGAGGCATAGATATTAATTTTAATATGGCTAGTGTACTGACCGTTTTGCCACATCCTGACTCACCAACCACCCCCAACGTTTCCCCTCTATGAAGAGTATAATCTATTCCATTCACTGCATGAGTAGTCCCACTTCTCATTTTAAATGCAACCGCTAGTCGGTTCACTTGAAGTATTGGCGCCATCAATCTTCTCCTTAAATATTCATACGCGGATCGAGTGAATCGCGCAAACCATCTCCAATGAAATTAATACTTAAGACTGTGAGAGCAATCATTATTCCTGGGGTAACCCACAACCATGGCATTGTTTTCAGAATTACCAGATCTGAAGCATCCCTAAGCATATTTCCCCATGTAGGGGTAGGAAGAGAAACGCCAAGCCCAAGAAAAGAAAGACTGGCCTCAGTCATTATTGTATCTGCCATAGTAAAGGTCGTATTAACTATTATAGGGCTTATCGCGTTTGGAATAATATGAAAAAACAGAGTCTTATATTTGTTAATCCCAAGTACCTTATCGGCTTCGGCAAATTGCATTTCTCGTAAACGAAGAGTCTCAGCACGTGTTATACGCGCCGCATTAGTCCATTTTAGCGCTGCAATTGCCAAAATCGTATTTCCCAAACCTGGACCCAAAATTGAGACAAGAACCATACAAATTACTAAAAAAGGGAAACACATGATTGTATCAGTAAGTCTCATAATAACCATGTCTATTTTTCCGCCAAAAAACCCCGCAATGCCACCGAGAGTTACCCCTATTATCATTGAACAAATTGCAGCAACAAAACCTACGGAAAGGGAAACTCTACCTCCAAGCATTAACCTCATCAGAACATCTCGTCCCAGAGCATCAGTCCCCAGTATATGATTACCATGAGGGCTTTTGTTAATAACCGTATAGTCTATAGCGAAAGCTTTGGTTTTATCGCTCAGCATCGGATAAAAGATTGACATCAGAGCAATAAATGTTAGTACAACTAACCCTACAACGGCTAATTTATGTCGGAAGAATCTCGTTAAGGCTTTTCTGAAAAAACTCTCAGAGACAAAGACTTCCGGTTTTTTAATTGATGTAGCTTCCTTGATCATGGTACTCTCCTATTCATACCTGATGCGAGGGTCTACCACCGCATAAGCAATATCAGTCAACAAATTGCTTAAGAGAACTATTAAACTGGAAAAGAAACTCAGTCCCATCAGCAGACTATAATCACGTTGAGAAACAGCTGTGTTAAACAGAGTACCAAGTCCAGGCCATTGAAAGACCTGCTCAATCATAATTGCTCCCGAAAAAAGAACAGGGATATTGATTCCAATCAAAGTAATGATGGGTATTAACGCATTTCGCAACGCATGATCTTTAATAATCTTTCTTTCTTTTATTCCTTTACTTCTGGCAGTAATCATAAAATCACTATGAAGAACTTCTAGCATGCTCGCTCTGCTGTATCTCAGGAACTCCGCTATTCTCAAAACACTGAGTGATAACGCCGGAAGAAAAAGGTGATGCATCAAATCGGTAAAACTTGTGTCTCCCAAGCGGTGCATTCCCCCTGTTGGAAAAAGGGGTTTTTGTAGAGCAAATACATAGATGAAAAACATTCCGACAAAGAAGATAGGGACGCTTCTTCCAACAAAACTTAATACAGTTAAAACATAATCTCCGATGCTGTATTGCTTGATTGCAGACAAAATTCCCAATGCCACTCCGATAATGATTGAAAATATTAGAGACACACCCATCAATAGAAGAGTCGGTCCGAGCCTTAAACCAATCATTTTCATTACCGGTTCATAAGTAACCATGCTAGTGCCAAGGTCTCCATGCAATAACTGATTTAGCCATCTAAAATATCGTACAAATATCGAATCTGTGAGCCCCATGCTCTCTTTCATTAGATATATGGCTTCTTCAGTAACCATTCCTTCACCACCAGCAAACATAGCCATTGCAGCATCACCTGGCATTAAGTTTGCAAATATGAAAATGATGATTGTAACAAGAAGCAACATTGGTATTGCTATGAGAACTCTTCTTATTACATATTTCCCCATCGTTTCCTCCAAAAGGTTTTTCTATGCTGTGGTCTGTTTTGGTCCAAAAAATAAGTTCATCATCGCCGTTTGAATCCGGCGATGATGAAAGGTGTATACACTTGATGCGTTAATTAACAACGTACCACGAGGTGATTTCGTTGTATACTCCCATATTAAAAAGAATTGTTCCCTGCTCTGAATAATGTTCTGCTGGTCCAACAACCTTTTTCGAGAACCCAAGGTCACGAATATCAAACCACAGGAACACGCGTGGGATTTCACGGTTAATAATCTCGGAAATTTCAGCGTAAATGGGTTGACGTTTAGATTCTTCAGCAAAACTTTTCCCTAGCGAAAGCAATTCGTTAACTCTCGGGTTGTTATAACCTTGAGCAAGAAGGGCACCGCCACCTATTAAGGTTTCTGCTAATGATGGATCAAGACCCATACCAGTACCGCTTAACCCCATATCAAAATCACCACTAAGTAAGAGGGCGGTAGTCGCAGCCGCATCAATTCTTTGAAGTGTAACATTAACTCCAACAGCAGCCCAATACTGCTGAACAGCAACCAACAGGTTTTGAGTCAAAGTATCGGTTTGGGTATAAACTAGATTATGGGTCTTACCACTGTAACCAGCCTCGGCCAACAGCTGTTTAGCAAGTTCTGGATTATAATCGTACTGGTTTAAGCTTTCAGTCCAAGTCCACCGTTGTGGGAATATGGTCGTTGCCTTAATTGCCCCTGGATAGAGATTTTCCAATATTGCATCAATATCAATCGCGTACATAAGGGCCTGTCGAATCCTCACATCGGACCAATCATCGTCTTTATTATTAAGATGTATCGATGAACAACTTCCTTTATCCATCGTAACAACGGTGTGATCAGGAAGACTCTGATAGAACCCTCGAGTATCCGGAGTAATCGAATTTCCTTCATAGAAAGTTGTATGAATTTCTCCACTGGCATAAGCATTAAGCATCGATGTCGCATCCGCATAGATTACGTAATAGATTTCCTCTAAAATTGCCGACCCATCGTAATAGTCGTTATTCCTTACTAGCTTTATATATTGGTCAGGCTTGTATTCATCCCATTTAAATGGTCCAGTACCGATTCTGCTCTTCCAATACGGGTGACTCACAACATTCTCAGGTTTTACATCCTTAAATACATGGTATGGGAAAATCACTAAGTATGTTTGTTCAAGCCTCATCCATAAAGGCATTGCTGAAGAGAGCTCCACTCTAACCGTTTTGTTGTCAACCTTAGTGACACCACTCAGTGACGTCGTCTTACCACTCTTCAAATCGTCATAACCAGCAATCGATTTTGCTTTTTCATTCCATCTTGTTGCTACCTTAGGATTTGCCCATGCCGAATACGACCAAATAAAATCATCTGCAACCACGTCGTATCCATCATGCCACTTTGCATCTTTTCTGATGTGGAGTATCCATGTTTTTCCTTTATCCAGCATCTCATAGGACTCCACTAAAAGATTTTTTAGACCCCCTTCCCATGTTATTGCCACTCCAGGCTCATTGACGGTCGAATCCAAACGGTGAGCTGTCGTTGTGATGAACGACGCTTGCCCCTGTGCTGCAGCAGGAAATCCCTCATAATATATTTGAGAAACCGCTGCTTTTGGTTCTACTGTTTTACTCTCTTTAGCACCAGCTGCAAATATTGAAAGTGCTGTAAAGAGGACCAGAATGATGTACACTAATCTTTTCATGGTCACAAACTCCTTTTTAATATATTTCGTGATATATCACATAACTCATTGTACAATCACTATCTTGTGGATGCAACAATTTTTGCATTTTAATTTATGATATTATTTAGCTTGGAAGGAGAAGTACGCTATGTACAGAAAAATGAGATATTGTTGTATGCGGGGACAAATCATGATTTTGCAGTTTCTAGTGAAAAAGAATTTAATAACAAGACGCTTTGTTTCACTTCTGTTAACCAGAATACCATTCAAGAATACAAGATCAATCAGAACAATCAATATCGCCATACTACAGTACTCTGCTTCCAGTTTTTCTTGTAAGCGGTAAAGAATGAACTGACTAACATTTCTGCACCCATAGCTGAATACAAGGCTGTGGTGGAAACTCCAATTGTAATCAGGGGGATACAGGTAATAACGAACACAATGTTCAGTGTTATCAGCTTTCCTACTGTTTCAAGTATTTTAAAAACTCGGAATCGAAAAAAGTCCTTTTTCATTAATCCAATACAGCTCCAAGTTTTTTAAGGGTCGTAATAAAAGCCTTAACATCAATATCCTTGACATCACAACCTGCTTTTGTCGCCATTGCTCCTGCAACACCGGCAGCCTGTCCCATACCCATACATGATGCCTGCACTCGCAGAGAAGCAAAAGGTTCCTTCTCTGCAGATACGGTTCTTCCGGCAATAATAATATTGCTGCTGTCCTTTGAAACAAGTGCCCTGTAAGAAACATACGCTGCCTTCTCAAGGAACCGTACGCTCTGCTCCGCGCCGCTTGCAGAATGGATATCAATAGGATGAGAACATCTGGAAATGCTGTCTTCATATTTAAATGAGCTCAAATATTCCTGAGCAGTAATAACATGCACACCCTTAAGGTGGCGGCTTTCTCTGTGACCTGCGACTGTTGCTACTGAAGAAACATAGCAGTTTTCAAATTCCTTAAACTCCTTCTTCAAGACACTTACTATCTTGTAGACATCCTCTCTGAGCCTGCACTCTGCAGCCGTATAGTTTCTGTTGTTCAGGATGTCCGCATTTATCCTTGTACAGTTTACAACTACACAACTATCATGAAGAACTGCATTGAACCATGGCCCGCCGAAGCTTGGAAGTTTTTCCTTTTCGGCAATCTCAAGAAGCCTCTCACGTACGGGCAGACAATGACAGTTGACCCCCTGAAGACGGTGGTGCATAGATTCACCGACAAGAGCTGTCTTTGTATCTACTCCGCCAAGAACAAAACACATTGATACGGGCTGTCTTGTCTTATCCTTCCATTCCTGAAATGTGAGACCGGCTTCATACGCAATATCTGCATCACCTGTGGCATCAATAAACACCTTCGATTCCACAAACTCAATTCCGTTCTTATTCGAGAAGAAGACCTTACTGACTTTGCCGTTCTTCGATTCAACCCCTGTAATCCAGGAATTCATGTACATGTCCACGCCGGCATCAATCATCATTCTCTGAGCACAGAGCTTGTATTTCTCAATATCAAATGCAACATTGTTCAGAGGCTGTTCAACGAGAGCTCCGCCCATGGCTTCAAGCTGCTTGACAAAGTCCCAGGGAATTCCGCCAATGTTAAGTTCTCCGTTATAACTGAATACACTGATGGGAGCAACGTAACCGGCAGTAGCAAGCCCGCCAAAGAATCCAAATCTTTCAATGATTGCGGTCCTTGCACCTTGTTTTGCTGCTGCGATTGCAGCGATAAATCCTGCAGGGCCTCCTCCGCATACTACAACATCATACGAGCCTGCAAGTTTTGCAGGCTTCGAGAACATAACTTCTTTCACAACAATAATCCCTTTTTAACCCTTGAGGGCAATTGACGGGGTTATTTTGCACTTTCCGGTGCACTGAAAAACAATTCTCAAAGATGTAGTATTTCATTTCCTTTTCCCTAGACATTATAATAATCCCACTTCCTCAAAGACTACCATATTATGTCGAAAAAAACGGACATGGTAACTCACCGACTCCTACATATTTCTTCTATACTTGTTGACAGCAGAGCTGTTCCTTCCTAATATATGCACAGTTAATCATATAATGATTGATTGGGGGACATATAATAATGCATCCGAGTGCACGGAAGTCGGAGAAAAAAGATTGCAGCGAGCGTGCTCTTGAAATCGATGAGCAGGCAAACGCCTCAAAAGAAGATTCGTTGTCTCGATCATGGACATTTCGAGGACTTGATTGTCCTTCCTGCGCCCTTGGCATTGAAGAACGCCTGAGCAAAGAGGCCGGAGTAGCTTCCGTACACCTTGATTACGCAAAGAAAATGATCAGGATCACCGCCGAAGAAGAACAATCCTCCTCCTTTTTCGAGAATCTCATCACCCTCGCTCAGCGTATTGAACCCCTTTTTGAAGTGGTTCGCCAAAAGAAGAGCCGAAATCATCCTCTTGAACTCTTTCGTCTCATCGTTTCCGCCCTCTTCTTCATCCTCGCCTTGATCATCCGAGAGCCATGGGCGTACATCGCGAGCTACATCACTGCCGGTTATTCAGTGATTTGGCGTGCGATCCGGAACATTCTCGGCGGCAAGATCTTTGACGAATACTTTCTGATGAGCGTTGCGAGCCTCGGAGCGCTGGCGATCGGCGAGACCGGGGAAGCGGCCGCCGTCATGTTCCTCTACATCATCGGCGAATACCTTCAGGACGCGGCAGTGGAAAAAAGTCGGAACTCGATTCTTGCGACTCTTGATTTGAAAGCGGAAGAAGCACGGGTCGTTGAAGGCGAGAACGTAACCGTTGTGCCCAGTGAATCGGTTGCGGTCGGAACGATCGTCCGGGTATTGGCCGGGGAGAAGATTCCGCTCGATGGTGTTGTCGTCAGCGGAACATCGACTCTGGATATGAAGAGCCTCACCGGTGAATTCCTGCCCTTGCCGGTTGAAAGAGGAAGCACCGTATTAAGCTCTTCGGTAAACCTCAGTGGAAGCCTGGAGATCCGAACAATCAGGGTTTGGGAGGAATCGACGGCGGCAAGGATCTTCCATCTCGTGGAAGAGTCCTCGGCGAAGAAAGCCCCGACCGAGCGTTTCATCACCACGTTCGCCCGCTATTACACACCGGCCGTCGTCATCGCAGCACTGCTGTTGTTCCTGATTCCTCTCGTCATGACGGGCAGCTGCCAGCCATGGCTATATCGTTCCCTGGTCTTCCTGGTGGTCAGCTGTCCCTGTGCGCTGGTCATCAGCGTACCGCTTTCCTATTTCGCCGGAATCGGAAAAAGCGCGAAGAGCGGTATTATCGTCAAAGGCGGAAACTACCTCGAGGCGCTGGCAAAAGCCGATTGCGCAATCTTCGATAAGACCGGAACCCTCACTACCGGGTCGTTTGCGATCGACTCGATCGACCTGCTTGACGTTGCCTATTCAAAAGAACAGGTCACACACCTTGCCGCTTCATTGGAAAAGCACTCCACCCACCCGCTTGCCAAAGCGTTTGAACCATTTCCCCACGCCGAAGATGTTGCCGACGTGCAGGAACATGCCGGCAAAGGCATCGTCGGAACGATCGCCGATCGAAGAATCGCTCTTGGCAATAACGCCCTCTATGAAGCGTTGAATATACGGATGGATGAACAAGGAGCGCTTCTGATGAGCATCGACGGCTCCCCTGCCGCCCGCTTCAACGTTGTCGATACGATAAAAGGTGAAGCTCCCGCTTTGATGGAGCGTCTTCGGGAGTTTGGATTCACCACGATCGGAATGATCAGCGGAGACAGCCGACAGAGCAGCGCCGCCGTAGGCTCCGTCCTTGGATTGGATGAGGTCCATTCAGCGCTGCTGCCCCACCAAAAACAGGAAAAGATGCTTGAGATGGGAGAACGGTCACCCGATTACTTTTTCGTCGGAGACGGGATGAATGACGCCCCGTCGCTTGCGGCAAGCAAAGTGGGAATAGCGATCGGCAGCGGCGCCAGCGACGCCGCGATCGAACACGCTGACGCGGTCATCATCAGCGATAATCTGACCGAAGTGGGAAACCTGATTTCGATCAGCAGGAAAACCGCCCGGATCGTCCGGCAGAACATCGCCCTTGCCTTGGGTGTAAAAGCCCTTGCGATGATCCTTGCCGCCTTGGGCCATGCGCCGATGTGGGTCGCGGTCACCGCCGATACCGGAGTGACGTTTCTTGCGGTCCTCAATGCGTTAAGACTGCTCATCTTCGATCCTTCACGTTGATTCTCCCCTGTATGTATGATATTGTTGCAACGCTTTGCAAGGATCACACGATGAATGAACAACTAATCCGAAATATCGGAATCATGGCCCACATTGATGCCGGTAAGACGACCACTACTGAACGAATCCTCTATTACACCGGAGAAAGCCACCGGATCGGTGAAGTCGACGATGGTGAAGCGATCATGGATTGGATGGAGGAGGAACAGAACCGGGGAATCACCATCACCAGCGCAGCGATAACCTGCTCTTGGAAAGATCATCAGATCAATATCATCGACACTCCCGGCCACGTGGATTTCACCGCCGAGGTGGAACGCTCCCTCCGCGTGCTCGATGGGGCGGTCATGGTGGTGTGCGCCGTCGGCGGAGTCGAGCCCCAGACGGAAACCGTCTGGCGCCAAGCGGATACCTACGGGGTTCCTCGGATCGCCTTCATCAACAAGATGGATCGGCTCGGAGCGAACTTCGACGATGCGGTTGAAGAGCTTCGGAAAAAGCTTCATGCCAACCCGATTCCGCTCTTTCTGCCGGTGGGGAACGAGAACGACTTCAGCGGGATCATCGATGTACTCAATAAAACCTACCTTGTGTATTCCCCGGAAGATCAGGGAAAAACGTTCGCCGAGCAACCTCTTCCCGAGGAATATGTCGAAGCGACGGAAACGGCGTATGAGAACATCATCGATGCGGTCTCCTCCTTCAACGATGAGATCACCGAACGGTATTTTGAAGGAAAAGAGATTCCCGTTTCAATGATCAAGGAAACGATCAAGAAGGCGACGATCAAACGGCAAGCGTTGCCGGTCTTTGTCGGTTCTTCACTGAAAGATATCGGTGTGCAGCCCTTGATTGATGGAATCGTCGATTACCTTCCTTCGCCGAACGAGATTCCACCGGTGCAGGGAATCGCGGCAAAGAGCGGACACCCGGTTGAAGTCCCCTTCAAATCGGATGGTCCTCCGCTCGCCTTGATCTTCAAGATCCAGGTGGATCGGGAAGCAGGCGCGATGAACTACGTGCGGGTATACAGCGGTACGATAAAGAAAGGCACCGCTTTGATGAACATCTCCAGGAAAAAGCGCGAACGGGTCAATCGGATCATGCGGATGTACGCCGATCGGGCTGAAGAACTAAGTGAATTGAAAGCGGGCGACATCGGAGTGGTCATCGGATTCAAGGAAGGACGAACAGGTGATACGATCGGCAGCGAAGGAGCTCAGATCCTGCTGGAGCAGATCCACTTCCCCGTTCCGGTCATCTCGATCGCGATCGAGCCGAATACGATGAGCGACGGCGATAAGCTTCGGAGCGCCCTGAGCATCCTCAGCCAGGAGGACCCGACGTTCTCATGGCGGGATGATGAAGAAACCGGCCAGCTGATCATCAGCGGAATGGGTGAACTCCACCTCGAAGTGCTCGTCAATCGCCTCACGAAGGAGATGAAGATCAAAGCCCGAGTCGGCCAGCCTCAAGTCACCTACCGTGAATCGGTCACCAAAGAAGCTTCGGGCAGTGAGGAGTTCAGCCGAATCATCGCCAATAGGGAACACACAGCCGGCGTTACGATGACGGTCCGTCCCTATCCCACCGGCAATGGAAATCATTTCGTCAACCGGGCGAACACCCGAGGCATTCCCACCGAGTTTGTCGAAGCCGTTGAACGCGGTGTCACCAACGCGTTCATGGGAGGAATCCGCTACGGATACGAAACGTGCAACGTGGAGGTCGCAGTAACCGCTATCGCTTACAATGAATTGACCGCCAGCACCTTCGCCTACGAGGCGGCGAGCGCGATGTGTTTTGACAAAGTCGCTAACGAAGCGAATCCGGTCATCATGGAACCGGTCATGCGAATGACGATCGTCGTTCCGACCCAGTATGTAGGGGAAGCGATCAGCAGTGTCACCAGCCGCAAAGGAATCGTCACTTCGATCGAATCACGCTCATTTACTGAACAGATTTACGCCCAAGCTCCTCTTTCCGAGCTCTTTGGGTATTCGACGGTCTTGCGTTCAGCAACTCAAGGGAGGGGTACATTTTCCTTGGAATTCGACCATTATCAGGAAAAAGGCGTATAATGTTCCGATAAAACCGATTTGACCCTTGCGAATTCGGGCTTTTCATGTATGAATATACGGTAGTGGGTTGAATATTGGTCGATATTCAATGGTATGGTTTTTATATGTTTCAACAGCTGAAGAAGGAGTACAACGTGTCGCGAACATACACATTGCAGGAAATTTTCGCCCGCAACTTAAAGGAGCGGCGGCGAAAATTAGGGTTGACCCAAGCAAAACTCGCTGGAAAAATCGGTGTTTCCACCTCATTCATTACCGAGATTGAAACTTCCAGGAAGGCTCCTTCCTTTTCTACGATTGAAAAGATCGGTCGAGCCCTTGAAATCCCCTGTTGGACGTTCTTCTGCGAAGATGGGGATAAATTCACCGGCGATGTTACCATGATAGATCAATTTGCATACCGGCTTAAACAAGAAATTGCAAAAGTCATCGACCAGACAGTGAATGAAAACCGATAACCGGGCATGAGAAGTACAAGGATATCCGGTTCCGGATGCCTTTTTTATGTGCACATTTCAAGGGCTTTTTCTTCGCTCACCGGTTTTGAATAGAGAAACCCCTGGTAGAGTACGCAACCGTTCCGCTTCAAGTAATCGAGCTGGCTCTCCGCCTCGACTCCTTCAACAATCGCAATGTGCCCCATCTTGTGAATCATCCTGATTACATCTCCGAGAACGGCCCGATCCGGTTCCTGCGTGAGGACATGGTCGGAAAAAAGTTTATCAATTTTTACATAATCGACATTCAACTCACTCTCCCGAGCCACCGAGGAGTAACCGACGCCGAAGTCGTCGAGAGCGATTCGCGATCCGAGGTCTTGAAGGGTCTTGAAAATCGAATTGACCACTGTCACGGATGAGGAAGCGCTTGTTTCCGTGTGTTCAAAAACGACCGCTTCCGGGTTCGTGCCCTCTTTGGTCATGAGTGATTGCACGACATTGGCGAACCCCGGCTCAAGAAGCTGAAGGGCAGAAAGATTTATCGAGACCCAGCAGTCGCCGCATCCTTTTTCCTCAAGACGCTTTTGGAATCGAAGCGCTTTCGTGAGGATCTGATATCCAATGGGAACGATCAGATGGTATTTCTCTGCGATGGGAATGAATTCACCCGGACCCACCAGATCGAACTCGTCGCTCATAAGCCGAGCAAGCGCTTCAAAACCGGCGATCGTATTTGTTTGTACAGAAACCACAGGTTGGAAGTCAAGGTACAAACGATCATCTTCCACTGAAGCGGCAATTGAAGACAGCTCCCTCAAGATGCTCGTCTCGCGGTGAATCAGCTCGCTTATCATCCGGTCATAAAAACGGATTGACGGACGCCCGGAATGGGTCTTGGATGCCAAGCCGCTTGTCTGAATCGCCTGATGAAGAAGCTCATTGATCTCAGGATCTTCATTCCAGTCAATTTCGATGATTCCGACTCCCCATCCGACGTGTTCGGAAAAGAGAAGATTGCTCACCTGGCCGATGATCTGGGTCCCAAGCGCCTCAAGCCAGCTCCGGCTCGGATAGGAAGAAAGATAGATTGCAAAGCTATAGTCAACCGGACCATATACCCCAACGGATTCACTCTTGAATTGGGCCAAGATCGCTCCGATCTCCATCAGGAGATTTTCTATATGGGTATGATCAAGTCGAGTGACCGTCTCATACAGGGGGGTGAAGTTGATGCTTACAAGAGCGCTTTCTTGAATCTCCGAGCTCTTTTTGTCCTCTTCCATCTGTCGCTTCAGAGCGCTGCGATTCAACAAGCCGGTCAGCGGAATACGGTCGCTCTCATACAACCGGCTTCGCTCCAGTTCTTTGTAGTGAGAAACATCCAGGATGATTCCTTCAAGAACCGGCGGATTGTCTTCCGTTATCCGTCCGAGCTCAAACACCCATTTATGTTCTCCGCCTTTGGTAATGATCTCGTACTCGAGACGTGCATGTTTCCCATACCTGATCTGTTCATGAAGCCGATCTATCACCTTCCGATAAGAACTCGGCTCGATCATCTTGTTATAATCGAATCCATAGCCACCGGTTAACTCATCCGCGGTATACCCGGTAAGCTCATATGAACCGTTGGTAAGATAGAAGACGGTGAGTTCCTCATCCAAGTGGGATCGATACCCCATCCCCTGCAGTTTTCCCTGCAGTACCTGACTCACCGCCTCATTCGCTTTCAGAGCGAGGTTCTTCTCTTCGGTGATGTCCCGAATGATGCTTATATAATGGAAATCATCATCTTCGGGGAATGTAAGGGAGAAGACCAACGCTTGAACCCATATCTCCTTCCCGTCGCCATGAAGACATCGTTTGTCGAAGGAGTAATGGGTGACGGTCTGTTCCTCAAGCTGTTTCAAGAGCAATCGTTCCTGCTCCCAGTCTTTCGTGTTTGTGCATCCCTCGATCCCTAACCGAATAATTTCCTGCTTCGTTCGTCCTAACATATTTTCGAGCTTCGAATTGATTTGATGAATGACGTGACTGGACGTATTTCCACGCTTGACGAGCCTGGAAACCGCAATTCCTAGGGGAAGTTGAGAGAACAACGCCCGGTAGGAGATTCCATCATGCTCGGTTCGATCGCCGAGACAGTATTGTTGGAATGCCAGATAGATTCCCAGGAGGGGTTCGATGTTCTCTTGAGAGGTCGGACGGGCGATCCATTCAGAGTAGGATGCGCCTTCCTCTTCGGTATCGCAGAGAACGATCACCTTGATATGTGTATAAAATTTGTTTCCCGCCAACAGCGTGATAAGGTCTTTTGCTTCTTCTCCGAGCGCAAGATCGACGATGAGCAGCGTAGGAACTCCTACCTCTTCAAGCAGATCGATTCCAGCTGAAACCCGGTCAAGGTGAACAACTTCGAGAGGAACAAGCGCGCTTTGAATCATGTGCGCATCACGTTCTTGATTACTGATTACTGCAATCATCCAGTCCCTTTATCGTTCAGCATGCGAAAACGGCGCCTACGGCAAATGTACCACAGCGTTTCCTCCAACGCTACTTTTTCCAATAAAAATATCAGATCGTTGGACATTGTCAGAGAGAAGAAATCCAAGAGGTTATTACATCAATCCGATTTCTATTATATAGTATGGACCATCGAATTGTTTGTAGTGTAGGATACTACACGCAACTCTATGCAAGAGCAAAAGAAACCTTTTGACAGGTGCCACCAAAGGAGCGTACCATACCGGTATGCGTTTTGGATTATCGATTGGTGATCGAAGGAGGATCTATGAGTGTTAAAAGCACAGACTTGAGGAACGTTGCCATTATTGGCCATAACGAAACCGGGAAAACAACCCTCGTTGAGCAAATGCTTGCCTATGCTGGGGTTATTTCCCGGGCAGAAACGGTTGAAAGTGGAAAGACCACCAGCGACTACGCCGAAGCGGAGATCGCCAACAAGATTTCCATCTATGCAACGCTCCAGTCAATGACCTGCGGGGACAAGACGTTCAACATCATCGACACCCCGGGAACAGCCGGTTTCATCGGCGAAACAATCTGTGGATTCCGATCCACCGAATCAGCGATCATGGTCGTCGACGGCCGTGTCGGTCCGCAGATCGAGACGATCAAGCTTTGGCGCAATTTGGATGATCGAAACAAGCCGCGGGCAGTATTCATCAACAAAATGGATCGGGACCATGCCGACTTCCATAAAGTTCTTGATGATTTGAAGGAGTCCTTCAACGTCACCTTCGTTCCGGTGGTAATTCCGGTCGGAGCCGGCAGTGAATACAAAGGGGTCGTGAACCTCATTGAAAATAAAGTCTACTATTTCCAGGCGAACGGGAAAGAAAAAAGCGGCGATATCCCTTCCGAATTGGAAGACTTGGTTGAAGAGTATCGCACCGAGCTGATTGAATCCGCCGCTGAAGGTTCCGATGAATTGATCGAAAAGTATTTTGAAGCGGGAACCCTCGAGCCGGACGAGATTCGGCAGGGCTTGCAGCTCGGGTTGAGGGGAAACCGGCTGGTCCCCATCTTCGCCGGTGCTACCGGCCTCGGTTCTGGCATCATTCCGCTGATGAACTTCATCCAGAACAACTTCCCCGACCCGGTAGGTGCGATCGACTGGAGCATCGATAGCGAAGGAAACACCCATGAATTCGTCATCGCCGAAGAGGGGCCGGCTTCCGCTCTCGTCTTCAAGACCACGATCGACCAGTTCAGCGGAAAGCTCTCCTTCATCAAGGTGCTTCGGGGAACGATCAAAGGTGATACCGATCTTACCAATCCGGAGACCGGCAAACGCGAACGTCCGGGCAAGGTGTATCGCATGGTCGGAAAGAAGCTGAATGAAGTCGGTTCTCTGGTCGCCGGAGATATCGGAGTAATCGCAAAGAGCGGCATCACCGCAACCAACACCTCGTTGGTGGAGGGCGGAGATGGTTCGCTCATCTTCAAGCCGATCGCCTTCCCGCAACCGATCTACTCACTTGCGATCTCTTCGGATGACAAGAAAGCTGAAGTGAAGATGAATGAAGCATTGAACAAGATCGCTGAGGAAGACCTGACGTTCACGATCGGATTCAACGAAGAGACGAAAGAAAACGTCGTTGCCGGCCAGGGCGAGCTGCACTTGAACATGATCCTCGATCGAGTGCGCGATCGCCAAAAGGTCACGATCAACACGAAGCTGCCCCGAGTCGCCTATCGGGAAACGATCAGCAAGACGAGTCCGATTTGTGAATACACCCACAAAAAGCAAAGCGGCGGCCACGGTCAGTACGCCCGCGTCCTCATCGATATCAAACCGCTTGAGCGTGGCGAATACTACTCCTTCGAGAACGTCATCAAAGGCGGCGCCGTATCCAAGGGATATATTCCCGGAATCGAAAAAGGCCTTCACGAGCAGATGGAGGAAGGATTCCTTGCCGGTTATCCGATGATGGATATCGGGATCACCCTCCACGACGGCAAGGAACACCCCGTCGACTCGAGTGAAATGGCGTTCAAGCTCGCTGCCAAAGGCGCGATGAAGCTGGCTTTGGAAAAAGCGGGACCAACCCTGCTTGAGCCGATCGTTTCCTTGTCGGTCTTCATCGACGAGGAGTATCTTGGAGATATCCTCTCCGACCTCTCCGGCAAACGCGGTCGAGTTCTCGGACAGGAAGACATCGGTCACCTGATTCTTGTAAAGGCTTTGGTGCCGCAGAGCGAACTGCTCAAC
>ENA-UPXM01002413-UPXM01002413.1-activated-sludge-metagenome-genome-assembly--contig:-NODE-2413-length-21992-cov-6.718512_pt1 | contig 21992 bp, 20 predicted proteins | sample MGYA00238178_ERZ772708 | MGnify/ENA primary metagenome ERZ772708 (study PRJEB29002, sample SAMN05720212) | activated sludge metagenome | isolation source: anaerobic digester from wastewater... | reverse complement strand
TCCATGCTCAAGGCCCAATAGCGCAATGCGTGGCTATCATCGTGCCACATATAAAGGTCAGCCGGCGCATCGGCAATATTTTTAAGTAAGGTATCAGACCAATTCAACTCATGCTCAAAACTGATGCGGCGCATGGCACCCTGCAAGCTCAACCAATCTTCATCTTGTGCATAAAAGTAAACAAAATCTTCTGTGAGCAAAGCTTTAAGCAACGGCACTTGCAATAAATCGTGCGGCAACAGTGCAAAGTTTTGGCTATGCACCCACACGTCAGGCTGCGCAAGCTTGATTTCGTTTTGGTTTGCATTCTGCAAGGTTGGAATACGTAGCTTGTAAAAGGCAAATGCTACAATCAACACGAGTGGCAATATCAGCCAACTTTTTTTAGTTTTGAAAAAAGATTTTGCGCTATCTGTTGTGTTTGTGGCCATGATGTGTGCTTTTGCGTTGATAATTGCGATAAAAATTTTGCTTTAGTACATAACAAATACTTTAAGTTTTTACTTAGCCATTAATGCATTTTCAAGTATTGCCAACGCTTCATCAAATACCGCATCTTCAATCGTCAGTGGATATAAAAAACGTAACGTGTTCATATACACGCCGCAGCTAAGCAATATCAAGCCCGCCTCAAGCGCGGCGGCTTGAACACGCTTCATCGCTTCAGGCGAAGGCTCACCCGTTGCGGGGTCAAAAAACTCAGCCGCTATCATAGAACCCAAACCACGTACTTCTTTTAGCGCAGGCACTTTACTTTGTAACGCTTTGAGGTGTTTGGTCAGTTTTTCGCCCAGCACGTTGGCTCGCGCGACTAATTGCGCTTCTTCCATGACATCGATCACCGCATGGGCGGCCGCAATCGCTAGCGGGTTACCCGCGTAGGTGCCACCAAGCCCACCTGGGGCTGGGCCATCCATCACCTCGGCTTTGCCACAAACGGCGGATAATGTAGTACCGCCTGCCATGCTTTTGGCCATGGTCATGATGTCTGGCAGCACATCATAATGTTCTGCAGCAAACATTTTGCCTGTACGACCAAATCCTGTTTGAATTTCATCAAAAATCAGCAAAATACCGTGCTCATCACACAGTCTGCGCAGCTCGCGCATCAAGGCTGGTGGCGTCACATAAAAACCGCCTTCACCTTGCACCGGCTCTAAAATAATGGCGGCGACTCGGTTAGGGTCTATGTCTGATTTAAATAGCGTGTGAATGGCTTTAATGGAATCTTCTACACTCACCCCATGCAAATCAACAGGAAATGGCGCGTGATAAATCTCGGCAGGAAAAGGCCCAAAGCCGATTTTATAAGGCGCAACCTTGCCCGTGAGCGCGCAGCCCATCATAGTGCGACCATGAAACGCACCCGAAAAAGCAATGACACCAGAACGATTGGTTGCTGCACGGGCAATTTTGATGGCATTTTCAACCGCTTCAGCGCCGCTTGAGAAAAAACAGGTTTTTTTAGCATGGCTACCAGGCGTGAGCTTATTGATGCGCTCTGCCAAGGTAACATAACTCTCGTAAGGCAACACTTGATAGCAAGTATGCGTAAAATGGTGCAACTGTTTTTCAATCGCTGCGATCACTTTTGGGTGACGATGCCCAGTATTCAGCACCGCAATGCCGCCGGCAAAATCAATATAGCGGTTACCCTCCACATCCCACACTTCAGAATTTAGCGCGCGATCGATAAAAAAATTGGCCATCACGCCGATACCGCGCGGGGTGGCGGCAAGGCGGCGTTGATGTAAATCCTGATTACTGGGCTGGTGTGTTGTCATGTAAAAAAACCTTCACTCAAAAAATGTAATTTCTCATTTTTTCTGTCATTTAAACGCGATATGCAAGCTATAAATTCTACGAGAAAAAAATTCCGCCCTGTGAGCCTTGTAAATAAAGGCTTCCAGAGCATCTAAAAAGGTTGGCGCTCAATTTGCACTTAAATCGACTTATTTCAACCGTATCCAAGTGGTTTTTAATTCTGTATATTTTTCTAGCGCATGCAACGATTTATCGCGACCGTTGCCACTTTGTTTATAGCCACCAAAAGGCACGGTAATGTCATCTTCATCATAGCTGTTGACATGCACAGTGCCTGCACGCAGGCGTTTTGCAACTAAGTGTGCACGGCTTACATCTTGTGTCCACACAGCAGCGGCTAGGCCATATTCTGTATCATTGGCAATTTTGATGGCCTCTTCTTCTGTGTCAAAAGCGATGATTGAAAGTACTGGACCAAAAATCTCTTCTGCCGCTATGGTCATATCATTGGTCACATTATCAAACACGGTGGGGCTTACATAAAAACCGCCCGTTTCAGTGCGCGCTTGCTCACCACCAGCCAATAATTTTGCGCCTTGCGCTTTGCCACTGGCGATGTATTTCAGTACATTTTGCATTTGCCCGCAATCAACCAAAGCGCCCATGGTCGTACTTTCATCTAAAGGGTCAGCTGGTTGGTATTTGCTTAATTCTGCAAGAATTTTCTGCACAAACACATCCTTAATAGACCGTTCCACCAGCAAGCGTGAAGGGGCATTGCAGCTTTCACCTTGGTTGTAAAAAATAGAGCCTGCGCTTGCGGCAGCGGCAATGTCAAAATCTTTACAATCGGCAAATACTATATTGGGCGACTTGCCGCCTAACTCGCACCACGCACGCTTTAAATTGCTTTGCCCAGCCATGATTTGAATTTTTTTGCCCACGCCAGTAGAACCTGTAAACGCAATACAATCAACATCCATGTGCATGGCAAGCGGTGTGCCGGCCTGCTCGCCAAAACCAGGAATCACATTCAGCACGCCGGCGGGAATACCTGCTTCTAGTGCTAAATCGCCTAATCTTAATGCAGTAAGTGGAGATTTTTCGGAGGGTTTTAACACCACGCTATTGCCTGAAGCTAATGCTGGCGCAATCTTCCAACACGCCATTAAAATAGGGTAATTCCACGGCACAATCGCGCCCACTACGCCGATTGGCTCGCGTGTAATCATGGCTAAAGTGTGGTCGGCTGTGGGCGCAATTTCGTCATACACTTTATCTATCGCCTCGCCAAACCAGCGTAAGCTATTGGCTGCCGAATTTACATCTACGCTCAAACTGGCGCTAATGGGTTTGCCCATATCAAGCGTTTCTAGCAAAGCTAACTCTTCTTTATTACTGATAAGTAAATCAGCAAAGCGAATCATGGTTTGCTTGCGTTCACGTGGGCTTAAACCTGCCCAGCGACGGTCGTTAAATGCGGTGCGTGCGCAAGCTACCGCTAAATTCACATCAATTTCTTGGCAACTGGCCACATCGGCTAATTTACGGCTATCAATGGGTGAAAAACATTCAAAAGTTTGGCCGCCAGCGGCAGGCATACGCACGCCACCAATAAAAGCGCGGCCGTCAATTTTTAGGGATTTAGCACGTGCGTGCCAGTCTATTTTAGCATCAGCCATTTTTAAAGCCCCGCCATTGCGATATATTTTATTTCTAAGTATTCATCAATGCCGTGGTGCGAACCTTCACGCCCAAGGCCTGATTGTTTCACACCGCCAAAAGGCGCAACCTCATTTGAAATCATGCCTGTATTCACACCCACCATGCCATATTCCAACGCCTCTGCCACGCGCCAGATGCGACCAATATCACGGCTATAAAAATATGAAGCTAGACCAAATTCAGTATTATTCGCCATAGCAATCACGTCTTCATCCGTTTTAAAGCGGAATAGCGGCGCGACCGGGCCAAAGGTTTCCTCTTTAAAAATCAGTGTGTTCGCGCTCACATTGGCAAGTACGGTGGGTTCATAGAAAGTACCGCCATTCACATGACGTTTACCACCTTGTAATAAAGTAGCCCCTTTGCTTAAGGCATCCGCAATATGGTTCTCAACTTTTTCAACCGCGCATTCGTCAATCAATGGGCCTAGCGTTACGCCATCAGCCATACCATCGCCGACTTTCAGAGTAGCAACTTTGGCCGCGAGTTTTGCGGCAAAAGCATCAAATACACCATCTTGCACAAAAAGACGGTTGGCGCACACGCATGTTTGCCCTGCATTTCTAAATTTAGAAATCATCGCGCCTTCAACCGCCGCGTCTAAATCGGCATCATCAAACACAATAAACGCTGCGTTTCCACCTAGTTCTAACGATAATTTCTTAATCGTATCGGCACACTGGCGCATTAAAATGCGGCCAACTTCGGTTGAGCCTGTGAATGAAAGTTTAGTGACAATCGGGCTTTCGCACAGCACCGCGCCAATTTCGCGAGCTTTGCCCGTCACCACTTGCAGCACGCCTGCTGGCACGCCCGCTTCTTCAGCCAACACCGCCAAAGCAATGGCAGATAACGGCGTATTTTCAGCAGGTTTAATAATCATACTGCACCCTGCCGCTAGAGCAGGCGCGGCTTTACGCGTAATCATGGCAATAGGAAAATTCCAAGGTGTAATGGCGGCCGTGACGCCAATGGGTTGCTTAATTACCAACAATTTTCTATCGGCAGTGGGTGCAGGGATAGTTTCACCATAAACACGTTTTGCTTCTTCAGCAAACCACTCAACAAAACTTGCGCCATAAGCCACTTCACCACGTGCTTCTGCTAGCGGCTTGCCTTGCTCGGCAGTTAGAATATAGGCTAAGTCTTCAAGGTGTTCTACCATTAAATCAAACCACCGTTTTAGAATCGCGGCACGCGCCTTAGCGGTGAGGTTTTTCCACTGTTTTTGCGCGGCTTGACTGGCAATAATCGCACGCTCAGTTTCGGCTTTGCCCATGCGCGGCACGTTAGCAATCGCTTGGCCATTGGCAGGATTAGTGACAGTGAATGTTTCACCTGAATCCGCACCCACCCATTCGCCTGCGAGCAAGGTTTGGTTGTTTTTGAATAATGTGGTGTGCTTTATTTGTAATGACATGATGTTCTGTTTGGTTAGTTTATGTAGAGGCGAATTTATTCGCGACTTGCAACGTTGCTTTCGCGAATAAATTCGCTCCTACATTTTTTTGTTACTTATTACTATCACTATAAGCTTGCGCTTCTTCACGTTTACGCTTGCGTGCTTGATGCGAGGTGTAAAAGCTAGAAGCAATTACCGCAATTGTCACCACCACAATCGTCACGGTAGCCACAGCGTTAATCGTTGGGTTGAGGCCTAACCGTGCACGTGAAAAAATCACCATCGGCATGGTGGAGTAACCAGGCCCGGACAAGAATGACGACAACACCACATCATCAAAAGACAAGGTAAATGTTAGTAGGAATGCCGAAACCAACGCAGGCAACAGTAGCGGCAACGTGACCAAATAAAACACCTGCCAAGGTTTACAGCCTAAATCCATGGCGGCTTCATCTAACTTGCTATCCATCTCACGCAAACGTGAAGTCACCACCACCGCCGCATAGGCCGTACCCAGCAAGGCGTGACCAAGCAATATGGTGAATAAGCCTTTTTCAGGAAACCCCAGCCAATGTTGCACAGAAATAATCATAAGCAATAGCGACAAGCCCACAATCACATCAGGCATCACCAGTGGCATACTCGACATGGATGACAGTAGCGTGCGCCCTTTAAAGCGTTTATAGCGATTTAGGGCGAACGCTGTAAACGTGCCGAAAAACACCGACATCAGCGCAGAAATGCCAGCAATTTTAAGCGAGAGCAATACGGCTGAAATTAGATCGTCATCTTTGATGAGCGCCTCATACCAGCGCAAACTGGCGTGGGTCCACGTGGAAATCAGTTTTGAGTCATTAAACGAGTACACGACCAGCGTTAAAATTGGCAAATACAGAAAGATATAAACTGCAATCATCCACAAGTTAGAGAATATTTTATTATTGGATGCTTGGCTCATTATTTTGCCTCCGCCTCTGCTTGCGATTTATTGTAAATCGCCATCGGCACTAATATGAGGAGAATCATTACTACCGCCACGGCTGAGGCCATCGGCCAATCGTTATTGCTGAAAAATTCATTCCACAACACGCGGCCTATCATCAAGGTGCTTGAGCCACCTAATAATTCTGGAATGACGTATTCGCCAATCGTAGGAATAAATACCAACATCGAGCCCGCGATAATGCCCGCTTTTGAAAGTGGCACAGTAATGAACCAAAAGGCTTTAAATGGGCTTGCACCAAGGTCGGCCGCCGCTTCTAAATAGCGCATATCGAGCTTAGACAAGTTGGCGTATAAAGGCAAAATCATAAACGGCAAATAAGAATACACCATGCCTATCATGAGCGAAAACGGGGTATTCATCATCGCTATCGGCGTATCAATGACGCCCGTACTCATGAGTACATTGTTAATAATACCGTTGTTTTCGAGCAAAGTTTTCCAAGCATAAATGCGCAGTAAAAATGATGTCCAAAACGGCAACATAATCAACATCAACAGCATGGGCTGTAAATGCTTGGGCGAGCGTGCCATAAAATAAGCGAAAGGATAACCAATGATTAGACAAATTAACGTGGTGAGCAGCGCATATTTGATAGAGGAGATATAGGTTTTAAGGTATAAAGAATCACTAAAAATAAACTGATAACTAGAAAAGTTAAGCGTGAGTTTTGGCCAACCATTACTCCAGTCAATCATGTTTGAAACTGAAGTTCCTTGCATTTCAGACAAACTGATTTTTAAAATAATCAGAATGGGGATTGCCGCTAGAAGAATAAACCAAAGATATGGAATGCCAATGACTGCGTGCTTTCCATCAAACAGGCGCGAGAAAAAACTTTGCTTAGTCGCCATTTTTCGCTCCCTTATTGTGCTAACACAACCATCGCCAAATCATTCCAGTGTGCGTAAGCCCTATCACCCCACGTAAGGCCACAGCTTAAATCACGTGTATTGTTGAGTTCTTGCGCTTTAATAACTTTGCCAGAATCCAGCTTCAGGTGATACGTGGTATGGGCGCCAAAATAAACGATTTCTATCACTTCGCCCTCACACCAATTGTACTCACCCTTAGGTTTTTTGTCGGACAGCATAATTTTTTCTGGTCTCAACGCCACCCCTACCGACATGCCAGTATGACCGCTCACACCATGCCCCACGTAATGCACACACTCAGGGCATCGCACGGTGACGTGGTCCGCTTCATCTTCTTCAATCACTCCTTCAAAAATATTCACATTGCCTATAAAGTCAGCCACTTTACGGCTATTGGGCATTTCATACACTGCGTCTGGCGCACCCACTTGCAAAAAGTAACCCTCAGACATCACCGCAATACGCGACGCCATGGTCATCGCTTCTTCTTGGTCATGCGTCACCAGAACACAGGTCACACCAACTTCTTCAATAATATTCACCAATTCGAGCTGCGTGGTTTCACGCAGTTTTTTATCGAGTGCGCCTAAAGGCTCATCCAGCAAAAGTAATTGCGGACGTTTGGCTAAACTGCGCACCAAAGCCACACGTTGCTGTTGCCCGCCTGAAAGCTGGTGCGGTTTGCGTTGCGCAAATTTTCCGAGCTGCGCTAGGTTCAACATTTTCTCGACACGTTCAGCAATTTGGTCTTTGGGCATGCCATCACGTTTTAAGCCAAAAGCAATGTTTTCCCAAACACTTAAATGCGGAAATAAAGCGTAAGACTGAAACATCATGTTGATAGGCCGCTGATACGGTGGCAAGTTAGTAATATCTTGTCCAGCTAAGAAAATTTTGCCTTTAGTGGGTGTTTCAAAACCTGCCATCATGCGTAACAGTGTGGATTTACCGCAACCTGAGCCACCTAATAGGGCAAAAATTTCACCTTTATTCACGGTCAATGAAACATCATCCACCGCTTTGACCGTGCCATCGTAAATTTTGGTGACATTTTCAACGCACAATAGTACCTCTGGCGCGGGCTGGTTGATTTCTTTAGGTGCGGTTGCCATAAAAAACCCTTATCGAATGATGATACAAAATAGAAAAAAGCCAAGTGCGGGCGGAATAAACACCCGCACTTTTTTCATTAAACGCCTGATTTAAATTTAGTGTATAAACGCGTTAAAGTGCGTTTAGCTTCTTGGCTCTCAACACCCGGTGGCACTAGTTTTGCAATATCTTCATCCGATAAATAAATGGATTTATTGTTTTTAATTTCCTCATCCACAAACTCTGTGGCTGCTTTATTGGGGTTTGCGTATGTCACTTCATTGGTGATAGCTGCCGCCACTTCAGGACGCAATACATAATTGATAAATAAATGTGCGTTATTAGGATGTTTTGCATCTGCAGGAATCGCCATGGTATCCATAAAGATTAAACCGCCTGTTTTGGGCACAAGAGCGACAATTTTTTGTTCTGATTTATTTTCAATTGAACGTTTACGTGCCAAATTGAAGTCACCGGCCCAACCGTAGGCTACGCATACATTGCCACCAGCCAAGTCTTCTATTTGGCCACCAGAGTTAAACTTTTTAATGTCAGGACGCACTTTCATGAGCATATCAAACGCAGCTTGATAATCATCGTTCGATGCAGTAAATACCGGCTTGCCTAAATAATGCAATGCCGCTTGAAATACATCCGTTGGTGTATCCAAAAACGTGATGCCACAAGATTTTAATTTGCTGGTGTAAGTTGGGTTAAACACTAAATCCCAAGCATTTTCAGGCATCGGCGTATCACCCAAGGCAGCTTTGACTTTATCTTCATTAATACCCACGGTGTTATAGCTCCACATCCAGTCCACCAGATATTGGTTACCTGGATCAACACCTTCCATTTGTTTTAAAATACCTTCATCTAAGTTTTTCCAGTTGGTGAGTTTGGATTTATCTAACTTTTGGAACAAGCCACCCTCTATTTGCTGCTTTGCCCAATTGGATGACGGCACAACAATGTCGTAACCCGTATTTTTGGCAATAAGCTTCGCATGTAAAATTTCGTTGCTATCAAATACATCGTAACGCACTTTAATGCCGGTTTCTTTTTCAAAATTTTCAATGGTATCTGGCGCAATGTAATCAGACCAGTTGTAAATGTTGAGGATTTTTTCCTCTTCATTTCCGGCAGATGCCGCTGTGGTATTAGCGGATTCCACAACTTTGCTATCTGTGGCTGCTTCTTTATTGCTTTCAGTACATGATACCGAACCAAAACCAACAATCGCCAGGCTCACCATCGTACATAAAAGACGTTTGTTCAATAAAATTTGCATTGAAGTCTCCCAAGAAAAAAGTAAATAAAAAAATAGAATCAATTTTAACAGCCAAATTAAGGAACAGCACCAAACAAATGATTTTAGGTCAAAGCTATGTTTAAATCATTGAGGATTCACCTGCCTTATTCTTTCAAGCAAGGAATGTGCCTCACCCACAGCTTCAATCAAACTTCACGCATTACATCACGCCCAGCCTTTTCAAATCAGCCAGCGTGGCATCTAAACATAAATAAATAAGCCCCATCATTTCATCAATTTGCGCTTTGGTGGTGATCAATGGTGGTGCAATAATCATACGGTCGCCCACGGCGCGCATAATCAAACCATTAGCAAAGCAATGCCCACGACACATCATACCGACTTCTAAACTTTCATCAAAGTGGACGTGTTTCTCTTTGTCTTTCATGAGAACAAAGCCGGCCACCAGTCCAAATGATTCGGCACCCCCAACCAATGGGTGTTTCGCTAACTCCGTATATTTTTGCGCCAGATACGGCCCTGTTTCATAGCGGACCTGATTAACTAAATCTTCACGCTCAATAATTTCAATATTCGCCAACGCTACGGCACATGCAGTTGGATGTCCAGAATACGTATATCCATGATTAAACTCGCCGCCTTGCTCAATCAACACTTGTGCAACACGCTTACTCACCACCACACCGCCCAATGGAATATAGCCAGAGCTGACCCCTTTTGCGAAAGTCATTAAATCAGGTTTTACCCCCATGCGTTGCGAGCCAAACCACGCCCCTAGCCGACCAAAGCCGCAAATGACTTCATCACATATCAGCAAAATACCGTATTTGTCGCAAATACGCTGAATTTCAGGCCAATAAGTTTGGGGAGGAATAATCACACCACCTGCGCCCTGCACTGGCTCGCCAATAAACGCAGCCACTTTATCTGCGCCAACCTCTAAAATCTTTTCTTCCAGCCAAGATGCCGCGCGCAGGCCAAAAGCATCCCGATCTTCATCAGGGGCCAAGCCGTAATGATAGGGTTGTTCGATGTGCTCAATACCTGGAATCATCCCACCTTGTGCGTGCATGCCACCCATGCCGCCAAGCGATGAGCCTACCATGGTGGAACCATGATACGCATTTTTACGGCTGATAATGACAGTACGTTCTGGCTGACCAAGGGTTGCCCAGTAATGGCGCACCATCCGTACATTGGTGTCGTTAGATTCCGAACCTGAACTGCCAAAAAACACATGGGAATAATAATCACCCGCAAGTTGTATAATTTTTTCAGCGAGCTTTACCGCAGGCACGTTGGTGGTTTGAAAAAAGCTGTTATAAAACGGCAATTCTGTCATTTGCTTGGTAGCCGCATCCACTAACGCTTTGCGGCCGTAGCCTACATTCACACACCAAAGGCCTGACATCGCGTCAAATATTTTGTGGCCTTCTGAATCCCAAATGTAAACATTATCAGCCTTGGTAATAATACGCGCACCTTTTGCTGCCAGGCTTTTATGGTCGGTAAAGGGGTGCATGTAATGTGCGGAATCAATCGCCTGAATTTCTTTTGTATTTGTCATAATTATTCTCGATGATTGAACTAGTTAAACATGCATAAGCAGATGTTCACGCTCCCATGGGCTGATGACGCGCATAAATTCATCATGTTCCGCATCTTTTACCGCCAGATAAACATCCACAAAATCTTTACCCAACACTTCGTGCAATGCGGTTGCGTCTTCTAACTCGCGAATCGCTTCTGACAGCCCGCGTGGCAATTGGTAATCAAGTGCGTAGGCACTGCCGGTTGTTTCTGCGGTGGGTTGAAGTTTTTCTTTGATGCCTAAATAGCCACAAGCCAATGTTACCGCCATGGCCAGATAAGGGTTAGCGTCGGCGCCCACCACGCGATTTTCAACGCGGCGCGCACTCGGTTCAGAAATCGGTACCCGTATACCGACAGTACGGTTATCGTATCCCCATTCAATATTAATGGGGGCCGCGCCGTTACGCACGATGCGACGATATGAGTTTACATATGGCGCCAATAACACCATGGCAGCGGGCAAGTATTTTTGTAGGCCTGCGATGTAATTGAAGAAGATGGGGGACTCCGTCCCATCTGGCTTACTAAAAATATTTTTTCCTGTTTTGCTATCAATCACACTTTGGTGAATATGCATGGCCGAACCGGGCTCATTTTGCATGGGTTTTGCCATAAAAGTCGCATACATACCATGACGCATGGCCACTTCTCGCAAGGTGCGCTTAAAGAAAAACGTTTTATCAGCCAGCACCATCGGCTCATCGTGCAGAAAGTTAATTTCCATCTGCCCCGCACCAAATTCGTGAATGAGCGTATCCAGCTCAAGTCCCATTAAATCGCAATAGTCGTAAATATCTTCAAATAACGGGTCAAATTCATTCACGGCATCAATACTATAGAGCTGCCGGCTCGTTTCTTTGCGCCCGCTTCGGCCAACAGGCGGGCTTAATGCAACATCTGGATCGGTATTTCGTTCCAGCAAATAAAACTCCAGCTCAGGGGCAACAATCGGCGTAAAACCAAGCTCTTTGTATAAATTAGCCACGCGGCGCAACACGTTTCGGGGTGAAAAATTAATAGGCTTGCCTTGGTGGTCAAAGCAATCCATGATGACTTGCGCGGTCGGATCTTGCGCCCATGGCACAACACGCAGGGTACTGGGGTCTGGAATTAACACCATGTCTTTATCGGTAAACCCAAAAACGCGGTCATAACCTTCGTGATCTTCAGGCGACTCACCGGTCACGGTCATGCCAAATACGGCCTCAGGTAGACGCATGGCACGATCAGTTGAAAACTTTTCGCGCGGCAGAATTTTCCCGCGCGCGACCCCCGTTAGATCGGGCACTAAACACTCCACTTCGGTAATGTTGTTATCCGTCAGCCACTTATCCATATCAATATGATTTTTTGCAATTGCTTCTGTCATGTTCTACTCCTGATTTTAGTTATTCTTGCTGATTGATCAAATTAAATAATCAGGGTTAATCAGGTGGCTCGTGACGGCGCATTCTTAGCCTGCAGGCAGCGCCAAAAGCGCTAAAAATGGCTAAATATTGAGGGTTTTGCATGACCTGCCATTCAGGATGCCACTGCACGCCCAACGCAAAGGTTTGTGCAGCATCAACAGAAATTGCTTCTACCAAGCCGTCTGGCGCGGTTGCTTCAATGGTCAACCCTGTACCTAAACGGTGTATGCCTTGCCCATGCAGCGAGTTCACAAACATTTCGTCCGACTGCGTGATATTCGCGAGTTTACCGCCAGCGGTCAAATGCACCTTGTGGACTGACGCATATTGCACGGCAATGTCGTCAACTTTAGCTTCTCTGTGGTCATGCAAACCTGCAACAGCATGCACAGCCTGATGCAGGCTACCGCCAAAAGCTACGTTTAATTCTTGAAAGCCACGGCAAATCGCAAGTATCGGTACCGCTTTTTGTATGGCGGTACGAATCAAATTCAATGTCAGCGCGTCTCTTGCAGGGTCGAGTGGCAGGGAGGGGTCAAGCACGTCTTGATTAAAATGCGACGGATGCACATTTGAAACGGAGCCGGTGAGCAAAATGCCATCAGCCATATCCAGCAGCGCGTTCAAATCAAGTGCATCGGCCACAGCTGGAATCAGTAAAGGGGTGGCTTCTGCCGCATCTGCCACGGCTAAAATATACTTTTGCCCCACCGCATGAAAAAGATGGCCGCCTAGCTGCTTAACATCAGCCGGCAACAGCACTACTGGTTTTTTTTGCTTGTTTTTCATAGTAAAACGCATTCACCGTTACTGTTATCAAGAAGCCACAACAGCACCGTAAATTGTTTCTATAATTTCAAGTTTCTGAATTTGTATGTTTGAAATAATCCACCACTTCGAACACATACTACGCCTTAGGCAACGCGCCTAGCAAGTAGTTTGTATAAATAATTGTGGTTATTTTTGCAAAGCTGCCAGATTCACACACGCGCTGAAAACCAGCTTAAATCTGTTAAAAATTAACCCGAATTTATCGGTATTTTTAAGCACAACCTTTTTCGATGCTCTGGAAGCCTTATAAATAAAGGCTCGCAGAGGCATAAAAAATCCTCGGGTAATTTCGGCATCGTTATTTATCATTTCATGCCGGCGCTGAATGTTCACAGAAACGCAGCAGCAGACCCAAACGGGTGATTGCTACAACCATGCACAAGCGTAAGCTTACTTTTACAATAATTAACAATTCCTAGTGCATAAAAAATGAAAGTCAGGTTAGCAAGCATGAACAAAATTAGCCCATTCGCATCGATGTTATTTGTAGCCTCCGGCTTATTCTTTGGGTTGAACACTTCGGCAATGGCAGCACCCGTGGTGTGGACGTTTAATTTGCCAGCAACGGCAGTCGCGTCGCAATCTCCACCCTATCCATCCGTCGCAACACTGTCATTAACGCAAGTGGGTTCTGACGTGCAGTTTTTGCTTGACCCGAATGAATTAAATACCGGGGCGAGCCCAGCCACAAACACTTTTGTTCATTCTATCGATTTTGTTTACACTGGTGCAGTATTAACAGCAGCAAGTTTTGCCCACAACGCAGGGGCGTTGATTGAGCAGTTTAGTTACGAGACAAATCAGAACACCTTGGATGCCGGCTATACGACACAAGACCAGCACGTACAAGTGGATTTTTTCTCAAAAAATAATGACGGGAGCGCCCACTTTGATTTTACTGAAACAAGTACTTGGACTATCAAAAATGTTTCTTTAACAAATTTCACCACAACGTTTGCCACGAGCGGCCCAAAACCTAGCCCAATATATGGCGTGATTTCTTTAGGTGGCTTTAGTGGCAACTCATCCAACTGGGTTGCAGCCGTACCGGAACCTGAAACTTATGGCATGATGCTGATGGGATTGGGGTTAGTAGGTTTTGCGGTACGCCGGCGCAAAAACGGTTAATTAGCCAATACGCAAATGCGTTATCAAAAAAGGGGCGTTAGCCCCTTTTTAATTGCCATTTGCCTGAAAATACTTTTGTTTATCAACCTACCTACTTTAATAGATTAAACTGCCTAAATTCAAGCACAACCTTTTTTGATGCTCTGGAAGCCTTATAAATAAAGGCTCGCAGAGGCATAAAAAATCCTCGGTATATTAACGCGCTGTTTTAAGCATTAAAAGTAGCACGTCGATTGTCAGGTTTTGCTAATAACAAATGCACATCGCCCAGCGCGCGTTCGGCAAACCCGCCTTCGCAATAACACAGATAGAATTCCCACATCCTGATGAATTCTTCTGAATAGCCAAGTTTTCGAACCGCTTCAATGTTGTCAAAAAAATTCTCTCGCCAGCGTCTTAACGTTGTGGCGTAATGCGGGCCGATATCCTCTAAATCGAATAATCGCAAATCAGTGTTGCGCGTAATGCTGCTGAGCATGGCGGTGTTAGACGGAATGCAGGAGCCGGGGAAAATATAGCGCTGAATAAAATCAACGGATTTTTTTGCGCTTTCGTAGCGCTGGTCTTGAATGGTAATGGCTTGAATGAGCGCCAAGCCATCTGGTTTAAGCAATGCACTGACCTTCGCAAAATAGGTGTCATAAAACTGGTGGCCGACTGCTTCAATCATTTCAATTGAAACGAGTTTATCAAACTGGCCGCTCAAATGCCGGTAATCGTCAAACAGCAAAGTGATTTTGTCTTGCAGGCCCGCAGCCGCCACCCTGCTTTTAGCCAGCGCATATTGCTGCTGTGAAATGGTAGTTGTGGTGACTTTGCAGCCATAATGCGTAGCAGCGTAAATGGCAAATCCACCCCAACCTGTGCCGATTTCAATCACGTGGTCACTTGCCTGCAGGGCGAGTTTTTCACAAATGGTTTTTAGTTTGCGTTCGGACGCTTCTTTTAATGTACTGGTGTGCCGATTAAACATGGCGCTGGAGTACATCATGGTTTCATCTAAGAATAATGCAAAAAAATCATTGCCTAAGTCATAATGCGCGGCAATATTCTTACGGCTGCCCTCAGTGGTATTGCTGTTGAGCCAATGCAGCACTTGCATCAATGGCCTAGTGAACCATTGATAACCACCTTCAATGTTATCCATCACGGTCTGATTCAGGCACATGATGCGAATCACATTGGTAAGATTATCCGTTGTCCAGTATCCCAGCATATAGGCTTCACCCGCACCAATGCTGCCGCCAAAGGCAATTTCACCATAAAATCGCGCGTCATAGACGTAGATGGTTGCGCTGATATCTGCCGTGTGGCCAAACGTGTGCTGAGATGCGCCATCAATAATCGTTAAGTTGCCCTTTTGCAAAAAATGAAGGCGTTTGAGTATTTGCGTTTTGGCCAAATTAGCCACCCATTTTGAGCGACTTTTTTGCCTGAGGCTGGCGGTCAGGGTTTCTTGTATTTGGGTAGCGTTTGACATATTTATTTTGAGATTTGTGCTGGGTGAGCATAAAAAGGAACACGTTTACACCACAGCAAGAAGGCATTCCAGTAAATGGCGGCAACGACTTTAATGGTCATGAACGGATAACTGAGCAGCAGTTTATTTAATGCAGATTCCGTCATCACTTTTTTTTCTAAGGCGAGCGTGGCATTAAACAGTTGCTTACCTTCTTTGAAATTTTTCATGTGCACCAGCAATTGATTACCCTCCAACTTAAACGCCCAGTCGTATTGGATATCCATCGGCATAAACGGTGAAACGTGAAAATTTTTATCCAATTTAAATACGGTTAAATCGCCCTGCTTGACTTTTTTGATAGTTTTTTCTGATTTAAAATCATGCACATAGGCATAATCTTCACCCCATGGTGTATTGGTAATATGGCTCACGATGGCTTGCAAGGTTTGGCCGTCCTGCTCAAAGCAGTAGTAAAACGTTACTGGATTAAAACAATGACCAAAGTAGCGCATATTGGTGAGCATTGTTATCGCACCGCGCGGCGCATAGCCTGTCGCCTGGCAGACTAAACTGGCAACCTCCTCTTTTAGCGGAATATCCGGATTGCCATAATAATCCGCACGCTTAAAGCATGCCCAATTTTTACTTTCGTAAGACCAAAAACGCATGCCACTAAATAGCTTAGGCAGTTCATCTAAATCTAAGTACATCATAAATACTTTGTAGCGAAAGCCATGCGGTTTAGGGCTAAAACGCTGGTGCGTGACAACCCCTTCATAAATCGCGCTATTGGGCATTGCGTAGCCCTGATTTTATGGCTTGCTCAAAATGTTTCAGCGCTTCCAAAGCACTCACCACGCCATCTTCATGAAAGCCGTTGCGCCAATATGCACCAGCAAAGCCAGTTCTATTTTTGCCACTGATTTCTGCATGTCTGGCCTGCGCAGCAGCGCCTGCCAAGGTGTAGACTGGGTGTGTGTAAGTGAGGCGTTTAATCACTTTGGCAGGGTTAATCCCCGCACCGTGATTGAGCGTCACTAAAAGCGGTTCCCGACTTTGTAAGTTTTGCAAAATATTCATGTTGTAGGTGACCGCAACACGATTCAGAGGTTTTTTAGTGACATGGTAATTCCATGCGGCCCACGCTAGTGGACGTTTGGGCATGAGCGTGACATCATGGTGCAGATAAATGCTGTTTTCTTGAAAAGGAATGGCACTTAGAATTTCAGTTTCAGCTGGCGTTTTATCGGTTAACATCTTCAATGCTTGATCGCTATGGCAGGCAAAAAACACATAATCAAAAGCCATTTCCTCACCATATTTAGGCTTCACGAATACGGCATTTTCGGTGCGCCGCACGCTTTCAATCGGTGTTTTAAGCTGGATGCGATGCTTAAATGGCTCCGTCAGTGCAGTCACATAACTCGCCGAGCCATTGGTAATGGTGCGCCATTGCGGCCTATCGTTCACAGTCAGCATGCCATGATGATGAAAAAATCGTACGAAAAACCGTGCAGGAAACGCTAGCATTTGTGCTGCGTCAGTTGACCAAATCGCAGAACCCATTGGAATAATGTAGTAATCAATAAACTTTTGACTATACTTTCCGGCACGCAAATAATCCCCCAGCCTAATTTCACTGCCTTCTTTTAACAGCTCAAGGGCGCTTTTATTAAAGCGCAGAATGTCACGGATCATTTGATAATAGCTCGGCTTAAACAAATTGCTGCGCTGGGCAAATAAACTGTTTAATGTTGTGCCGTTGTACTCTAAACCGGTTTTTTCGCAGCGCACACTAAAACTCATGGCACTTGGCTGCCAGGCCACTTTTAATTCATCTAACAAGGCAATAAAGTTGGGGTAAGTGCGGTCATTAAACACAATAAACCCCGTATCTACCTGATATTCTTTACCTTCATGTTCAATTGTGTGGGTGTGGGTATGGCCGCCAATGTGATTTTCGGCCTCATACACCGTAATATCATGTTGACGATGCAGGTGGTAGGCAATGGTGTTACCCGCGATGCCGCTTCCAATAATGGCTATTTTCAAAGGCTTACTTTCTTTGGTCATGTGGCTGAATTTTTCTTGATTCGCGTACTTCTTTCGATACGGTGCGTAAATCCCAAATCAAACCGCAGGCTGAGAGCAGTTTGAGGCCATAGTAGGTTAAATCAATTTCCCACCAGTAGAACCCCTGCCTGGCCGAGCCTGGGAAATGATGGTGATTGTTATGCCAACCCTCGCCGAGCGTCAAAAATGCAATCCAGACATTATTTCGGCTATGGTCACGTGTTGCATAGCGCCGCTTGCCCCACACATGCGCCAGCGAATTGACGGTGAAAGTGGCGTGATATAACACCACTGTTGAAACGGCAAAGCCCCACACCAGCAGTTGCAGGCCATTGGTTTGCAAATTGGGATAAGCCACTTCTAGCCAGAACCCAAATAAATAAATGCTGGTAGCAAATACCAGTGGTACTAGCACATCAAATCGGTCTAAAAAACGTAGCTCGGCAAATCGTGCAAGTTCTTTAACGCGCTCTGTACGCGTTGCAAAATGCTGATTGGATAAAAACCAGCCCAAATGACTCCATAAAAAACCATGCTGCACCGGTGAGTGAGCATCCCCTATTTCATCGGCATTCACATGGTGATTTCGGTGATGTGATGCCCACCATAATGGGCCGCGCTGTACGGCCGTGGCTCCCGCAATGGCAGCCAACAGCTGAAATGGTCGCGAAGTACGAAAGGTTTTGTGTGAAAAATAGCGATGATAAAATCCGGTGATTGCAAACATTCTTAATGCATATAGCGCAATGGCAAAGCCAAGCGCAAACCAGCTAAAGCCTACCCAGAATACCGCGATGCAAGACAAATGGAGTAACACAAACGGAATGACGCGCCACAGATCAATCTGCTGCCAATCTGCCTCATGTGACGGCGTATGTGCAATTTGCACCGCCTGATTGTCTAGCCATTTATACAGTTTTTTTGTCATCTCTAAAAATTACTTTGCGTGAATTTAATTCTATTTGTGTTAGTTAAGGTTGAGATATGGCGCTGTGCGGGACTTTACGTAACTTGCTTAAATCATAACCAAATGAGGCAATCAAGGCCGTTAGCGCCTGATAATCGGCCTCGCTAATGGTAGGCGTACGCGCCATAATCCACACGTAGTCACGCGCATTGCGGGCAATAATCGTTTGCGTGTAGTCCGCATTCAAATAAGCAATTCTGAACTCAGCTTTAATCGGCCAAATAAACTGCATACCCCACAGGGCGTTACCGGTCCCTTCCACCACATACCCGCGAGGCCGGTAAGTTTTCACTTCGCCATCTAGGGCACCCTTGTTAAAGGTGAACGTGGTGGCGATGGTACCATCCTGATTTAATTGATAATTTTCAATCGCATTGTAAGCTTGTTTTTCTATCAAAGTTGGAATTGCGGCAATGACATACCAGTCACCCATAAATTTAGGCAAATCCACCTGCGGCACGGTTGGAATGGCGGTAAGCTTCTGTGTGGCACAACCATTCAAAAGACTGGCTAAAATTGTCATCATAAATACGCTTTTTAAAAAATTAAATTTCATCGTGATGTTGCCCTAACGTAGCTGATAACGAATGGTGTAACCTTCCGGGGTTGTTGATTCAAGCGCCACCCAATCGCGCCCCCCCTTATACCAAAGCGCAATATTGAGTTTTGACTTTCCTGCAAATCGGCCTTCTAATTTGTATCGTTCAGCACTTATTTTTTCATTCCTAACCGTAATTTTTTCGGTGCCAAGTGGTGTAAATTGCGTTTCAAGCCACTCTGCGTTTTGTGGATTAAGCAACTTGGACTGTTCAACAATTTTCGGGTTCCAATAGGCAAAGGTCATGCTGCAAGCGGGTAACTTCTGTTGTTTTTTACCGTCATCCACCAATAAATGCTGTTCAGATAGTTGCGCCTTTACGTTGATTCTCTTCTTATCTTCCACCGTCTGTGCTTCTAGCTTCTCCAAACAATCACCATTCCACCGCTCAACAGCCTGATGTTCATATTGATAAGCATTAATAAATAACACTTTTACATTAAATTTGGCTGTGCTGGTCAGCACGCCTTCATCGCTTAACTTAAAATGATGCTGACCAATTTTGGATTGGTCTAAATAGACATCAAATAACCATTCTTTTGCCGTGGCAAACTCTGCAAACATCGCAGTGAGCAAAGCGCAACTCCATGTGTAGCATTGTTGCTTTGTTGTTTTCATCCTTTGGGCCGCCATGGAAAAAATGCATTTGTATTTTGACGATAACTGACATAGTCTGGTCGTCGTTCTGCAATATCTTTTTCTAACAGCGCCACACCGCTTACCTTAAGCAGCAGCAACGTCATGAGCACGGGCGAAACCACACTCCACCAAGCCCCCGCTGACAGCGCGATGCAATAAAAGCCCCACCAAATACAACTTTCGCCAAAGTAATTGGGGTGCCTGCTGTAACGCCACAATCCGCTGCGCAGCACCTGACCTCGATGGCTGGGATTCGCCTTAAAAATACTTAACTGCCAATCTGCAACAGTTTGCCAGACAAAGCCGAAGGTAAATAACAAGCCACCCAATACGTCCAATAATGTAAGCGTTGCAGGTGCATTGGCCACAGCGCCCAGCAAAGGCAGCGAAATAATCCAGGCCAGCACGGCCTGCAAACCAAATACAATATATAGACTTTTTAGCCAAAAATACGGTGAATTATTTTTGCGGATGGCGGCATAGCGATGGTCTTCATGCGGCCCCCAATTTCGCCATGTTAAATAGGCACTCAGCCGAATCGCCCATAGCGTGACTAAAAATAGCATCAAATAAATACGTGAATTAAATGCTTCTGCATTGAGCGCATAAGCATACGCTGCTACCGCTAAAAACAAACTCCATAGACTATCCACATGGGTGACATTATTTCTGACTAAACTTATCAGCCAACCCGCAAAGGCCAGCGTACTGATAGCGGCCAAACCATATAAATACAATGGCCAATTCATCATGCCCTACCTTGAGACGACAATACGACATTGGGCGCGACGAAACCATCAAAACGCTTCGCAAGCACCAATAATATCGGCGTGGTGACTGCCCAGCCAATCGATAAAGCCAGCAAGGCATTCACGCCGTGTAAGGTTACCGCGCCTAATTTTTCTGCACCTAAATAAGCTAACGGGCCGCCTACTGCACCCAATATCACCCCCAATAGATATTTTTCGCGCATCCAGCGCAGACTCACATTGAGTATGCTGGCAAACGCCAGCCATAACGCTAAAATCCAAACCGGCACCACTGCGCTACTCCAGCCATGATTGACATAATCAATCAATCCGGCTGACAACAGCGCTTGGTCATACAGGCTACCTATCACCAACACGGTGAGCATGAGTGTTATTTCTGGCTGCATATGCTTGGCCTGAAAAAAATGCCAACATACAACGACCAAAGTCACCAGCACGCCCAGCCAAGGCAGGCTGTTCGCGGCCCCTAGCACACAGGCAAACCAAGAAACTTGGAATAGCATAAAATTAATCAAAATTTTCATCGTGCAATCTAACCCAGCATTGGCCGTTCAAACTGATAGTGTGACACCCACCATTCTTGACCTTGGCTATAGCCAAACAATTCAGCACACGCCATAAAAAATATGCGCCAGCGATTGCGCCATTGCGTTGCCTGATTTGTGCCGTAAGTCGCTTCCAGAATCGGCGTAATCAATGCCTGATGCTTATCCATATTGGCAAGCCAGGCATTGGCGGTTTTTTCATAATGGGTGCCATCCCAGCGCCAGCGTTGCTTGAACTTAAGTTTTTCTTGAAAATAAAGCGGCAAATCATCGCTCGGCATCATGCCGCCTGAAAAGAAAAATTCACTCATCCAGTCATCGTCGCTTTGCACTTCAAACGCATAAGGGGTTAGGCGATGCACAAAAATATGCATTAAAAACTTGCCCCCTGGTACTAGCCAATCGTGAATTTTGCCGTACAACACTTCGTGATTACGCATGTGCTCAAACATTTCAACCGAAACCACACGGTCAAATGGCGCATCAATGGCATAAGCGCTGGGGTTAAATGCATTCATGTCACAAGTGATCACTTGTATATTATTTAAACCGCGCGCCTGTGCCGTTTGAGTAATGTATTCACGTTGAGAATTTGAATTTGACACCGCGGTAATGCGGCTTTGCGGAAAGCGCTCCGCCATCCAAAGGGTGAGTGACCCCCAGCCGCAGCCTAGCTCTAAAATGCGCTGACCATTTTGCAATTCGGCATGCTCACAAGTGAGTTGCAGTGCAAAAGCTTCAGCCTCATCTAAACTTTTGGTTTCTGGCAACCAAAAACAACTGCTGTATTTACGATGTTGCCCAAGGCACAATGCAAAAAAATCTGTGGGGAGTTCATAGTGCTGG
>ENA-UPXM01002409-UPXM01002409.1-activated-sludge-metagenome-genome-assembly--contig:-NODE-2409-length-22031-cov-7.761786_pt1 | contig 22031 bp, 24 predicted proteins | sample MGYA00238178_ERZ772708 | MGnify/ENA primary metagenome ERZ772708 (study PRJEB29002, sample SAMN05720212) | activated sludge metagenome | isolation source: anaerobic digester from wastewater... | reverse complement strand
ATGACTACAGTGAAGTAGAGCTTCACCTTTCGGAAGACGAAAGAAAACTTCAGGCTTCGAGATGTATGGACTGCGGTGTTCCTTTCTGCCATTGGTCGTGCCCGGTTTCCAACATCATGCCGGAATGGCAGGACAGAATTTTCAAGGGAGAATGGAAAGAAGCATGGGAGCTTCTTCAGGAAACCAATAATTTTCCTGAGTTTACAGGACGCGTTTGCCCGGCTCTTTGCGAAGCATCATGCGTGCTTGCTCTCAATGACGAAGCCGTTACTATCAGACAGAACGAGCTTGCGGTAATTGAAAAGGCTTTTGAGCTCGGTCTTGTTAAAGCGAATCCGCCTAAAACGAGAAGCGGAAAAAAAGTTGCAGTTATCGGCGGAGGTCCAGCAGGACTTGCCGCAGCTGATCAGTTAAACAAAGCCGGTCACATGGTTACATTGTTTGAAGGCACTGACAGAGTCGGCGGATATTTGAGATACGGTATTCCTGATTTTAAACTCGAGAAAAGCTTTATCGACCGCCGTCTCGATATAATGAAAGAAGAAGGCGTTGTTTTTAAAACCAATTCATATGTCGGACGTGACGTAAAGATCAATGACATCATGAAAGAGTATGACGCCGTTTGTATTACAATCGGTGCGCGTGAAGCGAGAGATCTTCCGATTGAAGGAAGAGAGCTTTCAGGAATTCATCAGGCGCTTGATTATCTCACTCAGCAGAATAAAACCTGCGCGGGTGACAAAGTATGCCAGGATTCTCTAATTGCCGCTCTTGATAAAAACGTCCTCGTAATCGGAGGCGGTGATACCGGTTCAGACTGTGTCGGAACTGCTAACCGTCAGGGTGCGAGAAAGGTTACTCAGATAGAACTTCTTCCGATGCCGTCAAAGACAAGAACTGATTCTGAGCCATGGCCTCTCTGGCCGAGACTTCACAAAACTTCGAGTTCTCATGAAGAAGGCTGTGAAAGACTCTGGTGCATCAGCTCTAAGAAATTCATCGGCGAAAACGGAAAAGTGAAGAAAGTTCTCGCATGCAAAGTAGAGTGGGTGAATGAAAACGGAAGATTCAATATGAAGGAAGTTCCGGGCAGTGAATTTGAGATCGAAGCTGATCTTGTTCTTCTTGCGATGGGATTCGTTCATGTGGTTCAGAAGGATTTCGTTAACGAGCTCGGACTCAAGCTTGACGCCCGCGGAAATATTGACACAGGCGCTGATTTTAAAACAAGCGTTGACAAGGTTTTTGCAGCAGGTGACGCGAACAGAGGTGCTTCTCTTGTAGTTTACGCTATAAGTGAAGGACGAGGAGCTGCGAACGCTATAAATGAGTTTTTGTCTAAGTGATAACATAAGTTTTTAGATTACGAAAAAGCCCGCGAAGTATCGCGGGCTTTTTTTATAAGGTTGGCACCTTATAAATCCCTATTTCCGAGTATCGGAATACAAACAAAGACTTCGTCTTTGGAATCTTTTTTTGCATGGATCATGCAATAATTTCAAAGGGCGTTCCACGCCCTTTACCCGGTTTTGTCCGGTCACCGGACTTGTACAAAAGGTGCTGTTCTACCGAGGGTCGGTATGCCACACAAGGCTTCGCCTTAAGTATTCGTTACTTGCATGGAGTCATGCATTACACAAAAGGTGTTTCACACCTTTTAAATCCGTTTGTCCATTTCTTTTGCTGTGCCCAAAAGAAATGGACGAAAGAAAAGGGCACCGCTGCGCGGAGCTTGTCGCGACAGAACTTTCGCGCATTACTCCGTAATGACTGCGAAAGTCTGCGCTTATTTGGTGTCCGACTTCGTCGGACGTCTGAATGGCTTTCTTCTCTCATTCATTCCTTTCTGAAGCAGTAAAATCATGACAGAAAGCCCTCTCCCGGGATGGACGATCTTTATTGGCTTCGCCAATCATGTACTTTATTCTGGGAGAGGGCGATCCGGAGGCTGGGTGAGGGCATGTAGTTCTTCATATGTCATATGGTTTATTTTGGGTTTGACATACTTGATAATCTTTTGTATTAAGATTTTAATGATCATGTGGCTGTGATGTTTTACGGATTGCGTATATATGTAGTTATATGCAATGCCGAGTTACCATTTTCATTTTATATCATAAGATGCGGATACTTATATTGAGGTACATATGCAGAGTCGAGTTTATGAACCATATTATACAAATAGTTGGGCTTTGGTCATTGGTATAGACAAATATATTAATGCGTCTCCACTAAGTTATGCAGTCAGTGATGCAAAGTCTATTTCTTAAATGCTTGAGAAAAATTTCAAATTTCCTCGAGAAAATATAATTACTATTTACAACGAAGAAGCAACAAGAGATAAAATATTATCAATATTTTGTACATTTAAAAATAGAACTGAAGAAAATGATAGATTTTTCTTTTTTTATGCTGGTCATGGCTATACAGAAACTGGACATAGGGGGGAAATAGGCTTTTTAGTGCCTCATGAAGGAAATGTTGAAGACTTATCAACATTGGTAAGATGGAGTATTCTTACTCAGAATGCAGAATTATTGCCTGCTAAACATGTTCTATATATTATGGATGCCTGCTATGGAGGACTTGCTATAACACGTAATCTTCGACCGGGTTCATTGCGCTTTTTAAATGATATGATACAAAGATTCTCAAGACAGGTTCTTACAGCGGGGAAAGCAGATGAAGTCGTTTCTGATAGTGGAGGACCTATAGCAAATCATTCAGTTTTTACAGGTCATCTAATACAAGCGCTCGAATCAAAAGCATATTCAAGTGATGGTATTTTAACCGCAAATGGCGTAATGGCATATGTCTATGAAAAGGTGTCTAAAGATTATATTTCAAATCAAACACCACATTATGGCTTTTTAGAAGGAGATGGAGATTTTATATTTGATGGGCCAAATATTTTAAATAATCAAACAGTTGTGGAAATTGAAAAAGATGTATTATATGAAATACCAGCAATTTCAACTGATAATAATATAACTGATAATCGAAATATTGTTGATATAGTAAAAGAATATCTTTCAGAAAAAAAATATTCAATTAAGTTACATGATTTAATAACAGAAAAGTTAAGAGAAGCACATTCATTATTTTCAGGTGATAATTTTGATTACAACAATCGAGAGACTAAAAAAGAGATATTTGTTGAAAGAATTAAATATTATGAGTCAATTATTAATGATATTAAACAATTGACATCATGTCTTTCTTATTGGGGGACAACCGAGAGTATTGCTTTAGTAACAAAGATATTTTCAAGAATTACAGATCACTTATTACCTTTAGGAGGAGTAACCCTGTGGCTTGATTTGAGATGGTATCCTTCATTGTTAACATTTTATTCAGCTGGAATTTCTGCGATTGCTGCAAATAAATATGATTATTTATATTCAATTATGTATAATAATATCATTTCAACAAAGCCAATTAATGGTAAAAATCCATATGTATTAGCTTTGTATTATGAAATTAATGATTCAATAAGTGCATTTAAACTGATTCCTGGATATGAGAAGAATTTTGTACCAATGAGTGAATATTTATACAAAACATTGCAGTCGTCATTGGATGACCACTTTTATCTTGGGAAAGATTACGATAATTATTTTGATTACTTTGAAATATTTTTTGCTTTGGTCTTTGCTGATATACTATATAAAGAAGATGATTACTTTTTTGCACACGTTGGAAGATTCACTTGGAAATATAAACGTTCATTTGGTGGTAATAACAATTTACAAAACATGATATCAGAAGCTGAAAAACAAAAAAATAATTGGGAGCCACTAAAGTATGGTTTTTTTAATGGCAGCTATGATAGATTTAAAATAGTAAGTGACAAATATATTTCTTGGATTTCTTCATTTGCGTGGCATTAAAATATTATTTCTGATAATTAACTCGGCACTGCATATAACAGCGGCTACAACGCTGCGTTCCGCCCTTCGCTCACGCTCCGCTCCGTGCTCGATCTCCGGAACATTTGTTCCTGTTGGTCGTCAATTTCTGGTATGCTGTAATATTATGTAAAATGCTCTAAATCAAAGGAGAACAATATGAGAATTAAATATATGCAATTGCTAAAACACGATTTTTTGACATTCATATATGTCATATTTCCGGTTGTATCTGTTTTGATGTCAGTATTTCTTGTAGTATTTGGATTCTTGCCAAGCAGACGGGGACATGAATATATTGATGCTGACGCACTGCCGGTATTTATTGGATTATCTATAGCAGTATTAATGGTTTTTCTGCCACTTTTAATACTGAGAATTAGGAGATTTAAGAGTATCTTGCGAAATGGGATAAAAATAAAAGGAAAAATTGTAAATATCTATTTTCATAAAGATAGAGGAAAAATTACATTCCAATATAGAATTAACAATGAGAATATTATAAAGTCAATGATGATCATGAAATCTAAAGTTACTGAATCTATCATGATAAATGATGAAGTAGATGTATATGTTGATAAAAGCAGTAAAATGAAAGCTCTGATTGTAAAATTGTATACATAGAAATTAAGATTTGCAAATGGTATGTAGCTTTTAATTAACGCCCTGTTTTGTAATGATTGCGTTTAGGGTGGTATGAGAAATATTTAACATATGATTGCTGAAGAAGAATTTATTGCTAGTAAAGAGGTGATTTATTCTTCAAAATATAATTAACCGAAATTTGCAGATCCATCCTGTTCTCATGTCATCGTTCACAGTCTTAGGTTTACTACATTATTATTAGGAGATTTTATGAATAAAATATTTCTACTTTTGTCAATGTCTCTCTCGCTTTTTGGTTATAGTTTTTCTCAATCAATAAGTGAGTATCAAGGTGAAATTAGATACGTTTTTGTTGATGTCGCCAGAGTTCGAGTTAAACCTCAAATTGATTCAAAAATTCAGGATGCCTTACCCGTCGGTCACAAAATTATTATCGTTGAGAAAACGGATGAAAGTTATAAGTTAAACGGGTTTAATGATTATTGGTATAAAGTCAAATACGAACAAAACAATCAATTAAAACAAGGGTATATTTGGGGAGGTTTATTATCTCAAAAAAGTGAGAATTATAATAATAATTTATTAATATTAGGTATATTCAGTTTTAAGGAAAACGAAGGATTTATATCTGGTGTTAAATTAATTTCGAAACAAAAGGTTATTTCAAATGTGTCATTCGTTATTAATTATTTCGCCAAACCTTCAGAAATTCCAAACTTGAAAATGAGTCTTTTTGATAATTTGGGCTATAAATCAATTCAAAATGTTATCAAGGTGTCTCTGAGTTCAGAAATATTATCAATGTCTTCTTACGAGAATAACAATAGAAATATTATAATTATAAATAATAATCAGTTATCCTTAATGGCTGTAGAAAATTTTAGCGGTGAAGGCGGTCTCGGTTCAAGTTATGAAAGATATATTTTTCCAAAAGAAAAAGGCGGAGTGGAAAACTTTATTATTTATCGCAATATAATTAAAAAATTTAGTGAAGAAAAAAATAAAGATATCACGATAAAAAATGAAACTATCAGATATGTTTTGGAGAATAATACATTAGTTAAAAGAAAATGATACTATCTGTACAATGATGCTATTTACCTGACACATTTCTCCAAAAATAACCGGCTGAATTATTCGCCGTCATCAGTTTTAATTCAGTCAGCATAAAACTTTCGTCGTGAATGGTTCATAATTATGCAAACTTTGTTAACATTTTACAGTTCTCCGACAAGTTTTATTAAATTATGGTTTCTTCTTACAGCTTTGGTTTGTACATTGGTGTTGGTGGTCATGGTTTTCTCTCCTTAACATAGGTTGTAGTAAAATCATTTAAAATCTCAAAAAAATTATGACTACATCTATTTTGAGTGGACTGTCAGGTGAATACTGTCATAATACAGTAAATGCATTGAGACTTTTAAAATGTCTTAGTAATGAAAAAACCTTTTTTTAGATTATAATTTAGAGAGGAATAAATGTATAAAATTAGTGGTATCTCATTTATTGTTCATTTTGTGCTTAGTTTGATTTTAGGAATAATTTTAATTGTAAACAAGACTAATTCTGAAAATATGTTAAGAGGCATATCTTTAATAAATATAATATTATTTCTGATGGTTGTTGCTGCAATTATAATGTTCTTGGGACTTGTGAAATTTTCAAGATTCAGCAAAAGAAAAACTTTTATATTTTCAACTATTTTATTCATGCTTATTACCGTCTTTCAGAAACTGTATTATCTATTTTATATAAACTATTATGAGACTTTGAGTGTTAGGTTCATTCTTGAAATAAATTTTATCGGCGCAATATTTTGCTTATTTTTTTCAATAATGTTATTAAAAACAAATAAAGTATTATCAAGGAATTTTATAAAAGTAGCCGCTATAATCGGAATTATCGCTAGCGCTTTGAATCTAACTTTTATTTTTGCTATCATCGGTACTATGCTTTTAGGTGTGTTTTATATTTTATTGGGTGTTATGCTTCTTGAATTGGATATTAACAAAACAAATAATTCTGAAATGAATTAATGTGTTCGTCTAACAGGTCTATTTAATTATTGTTATAAAATAATATTTTACTTGAAAGCCGTGACGGTAATGTTGCGATCTGCCCTCGAAAGATGAATCTGTTTAAACTATAAAAGAAGCATTTTGTTTTCGCAGGATTATACTTACGCTTTTTTTGTAAATGATACGGGCGTCCTTTTGTCCTAGGTCTTTGCCATGCGTCTTCAAGCTTATAATGATTTTCTGTTGACTTTCCGTGTGATTGTTTAAAATAATTTTCTGAATGTTTTGAGTAATATTACTATCTTTTTTCAAAGTGTGAGGGAATATGAGAATTATAATATTTTTAGCATTTCTTGTTAGTGTTAGTGCATTATATTCGGACTTTGGTCCAATTGTTCCCATTTCCGGCGGTAATGTGAAAATGATTAAAAATGACGATGTTCAGATGTCAGATGAAATTATCATTTTTCATTTATACCGCGATCATTATACAGTCGAAGTTAATTATACCTTTGTCAATGAAGGAAAATCACAGGAAGTAATAATGGGCTTTCCTAACTCCGAAGGAAGATGGAATACTCAGTCTATAATGAATTTTAAAGCGTATGAAAATGATAAGGAATTAGTTGTTTTTAGGAAAAATGATTCTGAAAAAAAGGTAGATAAAGAGAATATGGAAGAGCAAAAATACTATGAATGCTCAAAAATATTTTTTAAAGAAGGTGAAAAGAAAGCGATAAAAAATACTTACGAACAGGTGTATGAAGCTGACTATGATTCAACATATATGGCGGTAAATTATATTCTCAAAACCGGCAGTTATTGGAAAAACAATATAAAATCAATTAAAGTATTTGCATATTTCGAAAATATAACACCGGAAGATTTGCAGAAAAGATTTATTTATTTTACCGGTGATTCATTGAAAAGCGGAGGTGAAGTTGCATATAATTTTGAAATTACACCGAATAAGTATAAATTTGATAATAATATTTTATCGATGAATTTAACTGATGTTGAACCGGATTTTGACATAAGAATATCATTTTCGGCTCTTTTTTATCATAATGCAGAAGCTTCATCTGAATTAAAAAGTAAGAATGAACAATATGCTGCAAAAAATGTTATTGATAACAATCTGTCAACTGCATGGGTCGAGGGGGTTAGCGGATCAGGAATCAATGAAAATATCAAAATAGATTTTGCGCCTTACACTGCTGGTGGCAAAATTGAAGGTTCGACTCTTATAAATAAGATCGGTATAATTAATGGCTATTCAAAAGATAAAGATACATTTAAATCAAATAATCGAGTTAAGAAAATAAGAATTTCGTATTACTCCAGTTTAGGTCTTGAAGAAGATAAGACTCGTGAATTGCTTGAAAATGATAAAATTCTCGGCAGTTCGGGAATTCAAAGCAATAATAATCATGATCCGCGTCTGAATGAAGTAATTCTCGGTGATTACTTATTAGAAGACAAAATGGAAATGCAATATATTCAACTCAATGAGCCTTTGTTGGCTTCATATATTAAGATAACAATTCTCGATGTATATAAAGGTGACAAGTTTGATGATACATGTATTTCTGAGGTGAAAGTAATAACTGAGAAAAAAAATAATAAATTAAAATGAGATGAGTCTTTTCCGCCTTTGATAATCTCCGCATCTTTCGGGCAGACTTTCTATAGTATTAACTTAATAATTATGCTGCATGAATTCTTCAATGAGCCGCCTTGTGCGGCTTTCTTTGTTTTCGGTCGCAGGTTTTCTTTTTCGACATCCTTCATTTATTCTCCGATAAGAAAATTTGGTTATCGGAGAGACCTTTTGGATTGTCAGAGAACCAATTCGGATTATATAAGAGACGATTCAGAATGTTTGTCATCTGAATTCGATTTTATAAAATGATAAGCCGACTTTCAGCGATTCGAAGTAAACGGAAAGAAATAAATGAGAGAATTAACCATTAAAACGTCCGACGAAGTCGGACACAACTCGGGCGACCGCAGCATTCGGCAAAGCCGGTGCGAGGAATTCGCCCGACAAGAGCCAGGAGTGGGATCTCAAAGGGATGAGGAGCGGCGACTGAGCTCCTCGTCCCTTTGAATATTATTGCATGATCCATGCAGACAAAGAATTCATAAGGCGAAGCCTTATGTTGTATTTTGACACTCGAAACAAACGATGCGAAACGCCCTTTAAAGCATGTCCTGCTTAAGGATAAACCTTTATCAAAGGAGAGAGGCTGGGAGAGAGGATTCGAGAGAGTCAAATTATTTTGTAAATAGGCTTTTCCCCATAAAAGATTCAGGCATCCTTTCGTCCCCGGTCTTCACCCGGCGTCTTCAGGTTTTAAATGTTTTCATGTTGACTTGGCATGTGTTTGACCGTCTAAAATACTTTTCTAAGAGTAAGGCAATTTGTCTGGAAGGCTGTGCGATCCGCGCAATTTTTTGGTGTATAGCTTTAAGATAATAAAATTTAGAGGTTTGAAAAATGAGGGATTTGTTAAAAACATTAATTAAAGCAGGTATACCTTTCGGCTGCGTTATGGGTCTTCTCTTCGGAATAATAGGCGGATTGTTAATAGGAGTGATCAGCGGAATTATTAGCGGATTATTTTTCGGTCTGATTCTGGGTGCGTTTATGGAATGGCAGAAGAAAAAGTTTAACAAGCAGGGTCTTGAAATTACCGGCGGAAAACCGATTGTTTATAGCGGGGGAGCAAACCATTTTCAGGGGAGTGAAGGTGCCGGCGGATGGATGTTTCTGACGGATGATGAACTTATTTTCAAGTCGCATTCATTTAATTTTCAGAATCATAAGACTGTTATTTTACTTTCGCAGATAGATAAAGTTGTCGGAAGAAAATCTCTCGGTATCATTCCTAACGGACTGCTGATAGTTCAAAAAAACGGTCAGTCTGATAAATTTGTAGTAAATAACAGAAAGAACTGGCTTGAAAAAATCAGGGGATTACAATCGAAATAGAAGTTCACTGAATTTTGTATGCGTGTTGATTTGCACGTAAGTCTGTGTTTGAATAAATGATTGATGTTATGAATATAAAAAGATTATTTTATATTCATAAGGTGATTGTATGAGAACAACTATTGATTTGCCGGAAAATTTAGTAAATGAAGCTATGAAACTTACTAATATACATGCAAAAACTGATGTTATTAAAGAAGCGCTTCTGAATTTAATTCAAAGAGAGAAGGTTTAAAATATTAAAAAGTTTTCCGGGAAAATCGATTTGGATATTGATCTGGGCAGATTAAGAAAAAGATGAATTTAACATTGATAAGCACTTTCATATTATGTCTAAGCATCATAAATTTAAGTTATATTAACATATCGGCTGTTCGGTTAAACGAATGTGCCGAATATTTCTTGACGGATGTAGATGTAAGCAAAATACAATATCGGGCAGAATTCTTAACTCATGATATAATACTGCATATCCGGTATTATATTGCAGCAAGGAGATAGTATGGCTTCATCCAAACCGATCATTCGGCAGATAAACTGGTTGTCATTAATACCTCAAATAATTGTTTTTTGTCTGATTTTAAGTATTTTTCATCTCCTGCGGGCTGATGATGCTTTTTTATTTAGTGCTGTTAGTTACTTCTGTTTAACTTTTCTATTGAAGCTAATGATTCCGATTAATCATAGAAAAGGGATTAAATATTTTAAATCCGGTAATTATGAAAAGGCGGTTCTTGAATTCGGGAAGAGCCGTCAATTCTTCACCAGGCACAGATGGATTGATAAATACAGATCTCTTTTTCTCTTATCTTCAAGCCGGATATCGTATCTTGAAATGGCGATGATTAATGCTGCATTCTGTTACAGCCAAAACGGAGACGGGAAAAAATCAAAAGAGCTTTATGAGGAAACTCTTCTGATGTTTCCTGACAGTCAGATTGCTTTATCTGCATTAAAGTTGTATGAGTCCGCACAAAGTATTAAACAGGATTAATTCAAAGCGGGTGAAAGTTATATATTCTTCACCCGCTAATTAAAGAGATCCATTATATTATCGCCTGTAAGCGACTTGAAGAAAGAAGCTTCTTCAGTAATCAAATCATTGACCAGCGCGCGTTTTTTATCCTGAAGCTGCATAATTTTTTCTTCAATCGTATCCTTAGCGATCATCCGGAAGGATGTAACTTTTTTTGTCTGTCCAATACGGTGGGCTCTGTCTATCGCCTGTGCTTCCAGTGCGGGGTTCCACCACGGATCAAATAATATTACGCAGTCTGCCGCGGTAAGACTAATTCCGCCGTTACCTGATCCAGATTTTTCTAAAATGGTTCTTCTGATAATAAAATCGTATACTCACAACTAAAAGAAAAAAGTTTGAATTTGGTATCTGTATGGAGAATAATTTCTTTTGTGAGAAATATTGCCGAATTTCCGGTAATGAGATGCCGCCATTGCTAATGCATTATGAAAAATATGTATTAATTAAGGATTGATGCAGTATGGCAAAATATGTAGACGGATTTGTGATTCTGGTTCCAAAAGATAAGACTGCGGGTTATAAAAAAATGGCGGAAAGCGGGCGTGATTTGTGGATGAAGCATGGTGCCGTTGCGTATTACGAATGCCTCGGTGACGATCTTGCCGCTCAGGAAATGGGCGGAGAAAAAGCCCGGGAATTTCCCGAAATGACCGGGGCGAACGGCGAACAGGATGTTTGGTTTTCTTTTATCATTTTTAATTCGAAAGCGCATCGTGATGAGGTTAACGCACGTGTTATGGAAGAAATGAAAGAGTTAGCGGTCGAATATAAGAATGAACCGATGCCATTTGATATGAAGCAGATGGCTTATGGCGGTTTTCAGGTTGAAGTCGAAGGTTAAGTATAGTTATAATTAGAGTTGCAATGCGGGGTATGCTGAATTGAGTGAACACAGATATCTAAAGTGACTGCCGCGGGGCCGGTAACCTCGTTTGCCAGCCGCACCGAAAATGGTAACTCGTGCTAAAAACATTATGAAAAAATTAGTTTTTATATTTATCCTTCTTGCAGGTTGCGGGATTATTTTCCCGTCAGAATCGTATGTGTTGAAAGTGATAAAATTCCATGAAACTTATTATGCCGAATGGGGAATGAAAGGCGAAGATGAATACGAAGACCGGTATGACGGGATTGAGTGCGAGATTTATTTTAAAGGTTCTTTGCTCGGCACGATAACGCTGGTTCAGCATTGGTTTAAGAAAAATAGAATACCTTATCCGAAAATCGGAGAATGCTTTGCGGTTGAAAAGTTTAATCATAAATCGTATTACATTCCAGGGGATGGATATAATATAGAGTTTTCGAAATTAAAAATAATATCAAATAAATGTCCAAGATGAATTCATTTTTGATATAATCCTTAGTGCCGGAGATAAATAGAATTATTAAGAAAAAAATCAGTCAATCCTCCGAATGATTTAAGAGCATAAATCATTTGTTTTGAATGAGCGCAGTTGAATTGCGGATGTTATGAAGAGCTGTTAGCACTATAGAATGTTGATTGATTTTAGTCTAATATGTGAATATATTCTTCTTGTTTTTTTTATAATATGTATTACTTTGTCTTACGGGGTAACGATTATGAATCAATCTCTTACTATTAGAATTTCAGACGATATGCGCCGGGATCTTGATGACTTAAGTAAATTTGAAAATAAACCGGTTAGCGATTTGGTAAGGGAATCGTTACAAAAATATTTGGCAGTACAGAAATTCAGAAAATTGCGCAATGCTGTTTTACCATTTGCTGAATCAGAAGGCGTTTTGACTGATGAAGATGTTTTTAATAATCTAAAATGAAAATAATAACTGACAGCAATGTTATCGTTGCCGCATTTTCCTCGCATGGTCTATGTAAGTCTCTTTTTGAATTTCTGATTGAAAATCATACTATCGTTATTAGTGAATATATTCTTCAAGAGGTTGATCGCATCTTCATAAAGAAGTTCAAGATGCCGAAAGACAAAGTTGATGAAATCCTATTGTTCTTGCGTGAAACAACATTAATATCGGATTACAGTATTCCCTTTAAACAGATTTCCAGGGATGTTAATGATGATCCTATTCTCGGCATTTGCGAAAAGCAAAATGTTGACTATATTTTGACCGGAGATAAGGATTTACTGGTACTGAAGAAATATAAAAATGTAAGAATTGTTTCTCCAAGAGAAATCTGGTCAATTTTCAAAAAATAGATTAATGGATTTAATTTAATGAAATTAAAAATAACTCTGATCATTTTCATCATGCTTTGTATTAATTCTGTTTTTTCTGCGTGTAGTTCTATCGACATCAAATATATTCAGGCGGATAAATATGTCAGCATCATAGAGACTGATATGGGAAATTGGATGTTGATGCTGTCTGGAAAGCAGGATGTTGTTTTTGATGAAGAATACATAAATGAAGTATCGGAATTTCCCGCAGTGTTTGATTATGCTTATGTTGAATATCGTTACTGTGATCGATTTGCTGTTTATAAAAAGCGGGTTATAACTTTCAGCGATCGGGTTAACGATAAGCGAAAATCAAATATCAGACTTTCGAAATATTATGAAAAAGACGGCAATTTTAAAATGATATTTCAAGACGGCAGTATTATTGAACTTGATATCAGTGACCTGAAAAAGCAGCCGCGATAAAAGGTCATGCTTTGAAAGGACTGCTGAATGTTTTCCGGATTCTTCCTGAATATAAAAATATTGTTGCTGAAATTACGGAAGAATTTACTATTCATAAAAAAGCAGTTGTATCTAAAACAGCAAAATCATTAGTTCAGACCATTCAGTCCGTCTCATGAATATCAACTGATAATTTACGATCACTCACGGAGGACCCATGCGCAACAGGCTTATATATGTAGATAACCTGCGATCATTTGTTATTTTTCTTGTAGTCGTTATGCACTCTAATGTCATATACAGCGGCATGGGAAGATGGTATTATACAGAAACTAATTTCACCGATCTGGATGTTGTTTCGCGTACGGTATTCGGTTTGTTCGGTTCTTTTGCCCTGGCGTGGTTCATGGGCTTTTTGTTTTTTATTTCGGGATATTTCGCGGCTAAATCTCTCAAAAAAAAAGGAAATCCGGCTTTTATCAAAGAGCGATTATTCAGGCTGGGAATTCCTCTATTGTTCTATGTTTTTACGATAAATCCGCTGATGATATATTTCTTTATTAAACATAACGGTCTATATTTATACGAATTTATGAGTTTTACTGACTTCTACTACGATATGTTAAAAGGAATGTCCTTTGTTGAAGGCACGGGACCTCTGTGGTTTGTGGAAGCATTGCTGATATTTTGTGTGTTATATGTCATAGTCCGGAAAATCTTTCCGGCAACCAAAGAAATAACAAAAACTGTTCCATCTTACAGAAAAATCATTCTTCTTTCTGTTCTGACAGCTGCAGCATCTTTTGCTATAAGACTCGTTTGCCCGATGGGTACAGCATATGGGAACCTTCAGTTAGGGTTTTTCGCGTCATATATAGTTCTTTTTTTTCTAGGAACAAATTCAGCAGAAAAAAAATGGTTCGAAAAAATTGTTTCGGATAAAAATATAATATATTTGAAACTTTCTTTTTTCGCGGGTATCCCTGCTTGGGCATTACTGATGATTTTCGGAGGAGCTCTTTCGGGAGATATGCCAATAGGCGGAGGTTTTTATTGGCAGACTGCTGTATATGCCTTATGGGAATCGTTCATTGCTTTCATGATGACAATAGGACTCATCGCGTTTTTTGGTAAAAAATTCCATAGGGAAAGCAGACTGTCGCGTTTTGTTTCTCAAAATTCTTTCGGAGTTTATATATTTCATTCCCCCATCATTACTGGAATCGCAATTCTTTGTTCCGGAATAGCCTTGCCGATGCTTGCAAAGCACTTCATTGTTTTTCCCGTTTCATACATACTGTCGCTGGCAGTATCTTTTGTTCTTAGGAAAATTCCGTATCTCGCCAGGATTACGGCGTAAGCTGCAATTGTGATTGAAATTATGGTTTATTATATCTTGACAGTTGAACAATAAACTTAAGATTTGTGATGTTCTCAGGGTGAGGTGAAATTCCTCTCCGGCGGTAAGCGTTTAACGTAAGCCCGCGAGCTTTTATAGCTGATCCGGTGCGATTCCGGAGCCGACGGTAAAGTCCGGATGAAAGAGAAAATATACTTCTGCATTCCCCTGAGCGCTTGATATTTAATCAGGAGCTTTTTATGCTTAGTCAATTCGGAAATTCAAAAGAGAGGGTTGAGCGCGCGATTTTCTCCCTCAAAAATTCAAATGGAGTCATTCTTGTGGATGACGAAGACCGCGAAAATGAAGGTGATCTTATATTTGCTGCGGAAACCATCACGGAAAATCAAATGGCAATGTTAATACGTGAATGTAGTGGAATAGTGTGTCTTCCTATGTCGGGTCTAATCATCGACAGACTTAAGCTTCCCATGATGACACAGAATAATATGAGCAGAAATAAAACGGCTTTTACCGTTTCAATCGAGGCGCGCACTGGTGTAACAACTGGAGTTTCTGCCAAAGATAGAGTTGCCACGGTTAAAGCTGCTGTTTCAGTTAATGCAAAACCTGAAGATGTTGTTTCTCCTGGACATGTGTTTCCTCTGCGTTCGGCGGATGGAGGTGTATTTGAAAGGAGGGGGCATACTGAAGGTACGGTTGAGCTGGTTCGATTGGCGGGCTTTTCGCCAGCAGGGATTTTGTGCGAACTTACAAATTATGACGGAACTATGTCTAAGCTTCCGGAGATTATTTCTTTTTCAAAAAAGCATTCATTGCCGGTTGTTTCGATTGAAGATATTGTTTCTTTCCTTTCCGGGAAAAATGAATAACAGATGATCCCGTTATTCATTTTTCCGGTTGAACCGCTGTCGGCTTATGTCGACAGAATCTGGGGCTGGACTGATGAGGATGAAATGCCTGATATTCTTCCGGGAACGGGTTGTGAATTATTTTTCTACGATAATCCTCCAAATCTGATTTCTTCTGACTCAAAGCAGAAGCTTCCGAAGTTTCATTCGGGATGTACCCGCTATTCGGGGATTAAACTTGTTAGTGAATCAAAAATTACCTTTCTGGCTGTGCGTTTCCGTTCTTCTGCATTGAGGCACTTTATTCCGATGAATATTTCTGAGCTGACTGACAATATTTTTTCGGGCGAAGAATTATGGGGTTCCTTCGGTGCAAGATTCGAGCGCGAGGTTTTTTCTTTTGAAAAAAATGATGACCGTGTTGAAGTTATACAGAGAAATCTTCTGATGCTTCTCGAAAGATATAAGAAAAATGATGAATGGCTCGATGAATTTATTTCGGGAATTTACTATTCAAAAGAAGATTTTTCTCTTTCGGATTATTGCGAAAATTGTTCTTTGAGTATCCGGCAGATTGAACGGTTGGTTGTTTCCTCAGTCGGAGTTCCGCCGAAATATTTTCACCGGACTGCGCGTTTTCAGCGTGTGCTCCGTTCAATTCTTCTATCTCGAAGAAAGTCATATCTAGCCGATGCTTATGATTCGGGTTACTATGATCAGTCTCATTTTATCCGCGATTTCAAACACTATACCGGAGAATCTCCAAGCGCTTACCTTACGGATAAACGCTTCATGTCGCATTTTTACAATACGAGCCGTTCTACAGCAGTAAATCTTCTCTGAAAATAATTCATGAGGAGGATTTATGAATCAGTTTTTATTTCTTTTTGCCGCTCCGGACAAGGAAGCATCAAAATGCAGGTCGAAAGTAGAATTCAGCGGAAACATTCTTCATATCGCAGGTTCATCATCATATGAAGAAGCTGTTGAAACTGCGCGTAAATACGTTGCTGAGGGAGTTTCCGTAATAGAGCTTTGTGCAGGTTTTGGGAACAAAGGAGTTTCTATGATTTCTGATGCAGTGGGAAGCGATGTGCTTGTCGGTGTAGTACGTTTTGATGTTCATCCTGCGTTCGGCAATAAAAGCGGAGATGCTGTAGGTCTATAATCTATCAGCCGGGTATGATGAATGGTGTCATGCCCGGTATTTGCAGCTTAATTTTTATCCCTGTTTGATTTCTTAAAAACTTTGAAGAAAACCGTTTTGTACTTGTTTTCTCTGCAAGAAAGGTGAGATTTTGTCCATTCGTATAATAAAATGTATTCGGGGGATATATGAAGAAAACTTTGATTATTGCTTTTTTTGCCGTGATTTTTTCCGGATGTTTTGATATTGGAAAAGATAAGGTTTTAAAAGACGAAGGTAATAATTTTCAGATAAGTGCTCCAAGCTCATGGTCTGTAATGGATGATCTTAATGATGAAGCTGATATTCAGGCCGGAAGCAATCTTTCGGGAAAATATCTCATGGTTTTTGTTGAAGCTAAAGAAGACTTTGATAATATTAAAAACATTGACGCTTACGCTGACTTAATTAAAAAAAATATGAATTCCACTGTTACCAACATGACATATGAAAAACATGACGAGCTTGCACTCGACGGAATGAATGCGAAATCAATTATTCTTTCGGGTTCAGTTGACGGAATAAAAGTCCGTTATTTCATAACATTTGTCGAATCGGATAAGCATTTTGTTCAGGTAATTTTTTATTCTTTGCAGTCGAAGTTCGACGGATTACTTGAAGAATTCAAAAAAGTCCGCGGCACTTTTAAAAAGGCATCGGCGGCTGAGTCAAAATCTTCAAAATGATAATTTATTTTAAGAAATTGATGAAAAAAGAAATTTGTTTACGTATTATATTTAGGAGCTTCCGTAAAATTTGCGCGGGGAATTATGCTGAATAGACTTAGAATAAAGAATTTTGTTCTTATAGAAGACCTTGAAATTGATTTTAAAAACGGATTGAATGTATTAACCGGAGAAACCGGAGCCGGTAAATCAATTTTGATAGATGCTATTTCAGCAGTTCTCGGCGATAAGATGACGACTGATGTCATCAGAACCGGATTCGAGCGAGCAACAATTGAAGGTGATTTTGATATCGGCGGAATTCCTAACATTAAAAGCGTTCTTGATGATGCCGGAATTGACTGTGATGATGATACTCTTGTGCTCCGCCGTGAACTTTATTCAAGCGGAAAGGGGAGATCTTTCGCAAATTCACTTCAGATTCCGGTTTCGAAACTTCTTGAAATCGGCGAAAGCCTCATTGATATTCACGGGCAGAATGAGCACCAGAATATTTCCAAAGTTGCAAAGCACCGTGAGATTCTCGACCGTTTTGCCGGACTTGAAACATTGGTCGGTGAAGTCGGTGAATGTTATAATGATCTCTTTCAGATAAAGGAAAAAATCAAGTCAACAGAAATGAATGAGGCGGAAAAGAAACGCAGGGTTGAATATCTTTCATTTGCTGTTGATGAGATAGAAAAAGCGCGTCTTGTTTTAAATGAAGACGAAGCTCTAAAGGAAGAAGAAACCATTCTTTCAAACTCAGAAAAGATTTTTTCCCAGATAAATGCGGCAAATGAAAATCTTCGCGGAGACGGCGGAGTAATCGCCAGATTAAAAAAAATTGAACAGTCTCTTTCTTCAGTCGCGGAGATTGATGCGAATATTGCGGCTAATCTTGATTCGGTAAGGTCGGCGCTGTATTCACTTGAGGATTCATCCATATTTTTCAGGGATTATCAGGAGAAGCTGAATTTCTCAGAATCGCGCATCAACGAAGTTGAAGAAAGACTTTCGCTGGTTCAGATGATGAAAAAGAAATATGGAAACACGATAAGTGATGTGCTTCAATTTGCCGAAACAAGCAGAAACGAACTGAATTCAATAAACTCATCCGACGAAATGAGAGAAAAATTAACAGATGAATACCGTAAAAAGGTTCAGATTACAAAAGTAAAAGCTCTTGAACTTTCGGAGAAGCGCACCGCTGCCGCTCAAAAGCTTGAAAGCCTTGTGATGAAGGAGCTTTCAGATTTGAATATGCAGGGTACCGAGTTTAAAATTTCAATTAAACAGGAAATTAATCCTTCCGGCGAAATTGAAATGAATAACAATATATACATGCTCTATCCTCACGGATTAGATAAAATAGAATTTCTTCTTTCGGCAAACAGCGGAGAATTGCTTCAGCAGTTAAAGAAAGCTGCAAGCGGCGGTGAGATGAGCCGAATCATGTTAGCTCTTAAAACTGTTCTTCTTTCAAACGACATAGTTGAAACACTTATTTTCGATGAAGTTGACGCTGGAATCAGCGGAAAAACCGCTGAGATAGTCGGACAGAAGCTTAAGGCTCTTGCTAAAGAAAGACAGGTTCTAGTAATCACTCACCTCCCTCAGATAGCGGCGATGTCCGATAATCATTTCAGTGTCAGTAAAGAAAAGTCTGGTGACAGAACTTTCACACATATCAAAAATCTTTCAAGAGATGAAAAAATCACCGAGGTTGCCCGTATGCTTGCTGGTAAGGAAGTTACAGAACTTTCACGCAAACATGCCGCGGAAATGGTAGCACTTTCGGAGAAAACAACTGCTTAAATTTTATATGACTGTGTAGTATCATGTTATATTGAATTGTAAGAAGTTTGTTCCTAAAGCTATTTTCTCCTCAAATTAATTCATAAACAAAGCTAACTCATGGAGCGAAACCTCATGATAAAAACTGTTTTTTTCGATCTTGGCAATACAATTCTTGATTATCATTCGGGCAATTTAACAGATGAAGAAAAAGATATTATCGGTTTGTGGAGAATGCATGGAAAACTTAAGGAATACGGGATTGAAGTACAGTTTGAAGAATTGATGAATACCTTCTATTATCCATGGGTAAGCAGTTTGTCGAAACGCGATGAAAGTGGAAAAGAATTTGATATAGTGAGTTTTTTGCCGGAAAAAATTAAGGAGAGCAGCGGATTGTTTATGGAGCTAATTCTTGAATTTCATGAACCTACAGCTCGGTTTGCGCGGCCAATTGAGGGAATTCGGGAAGTCTTGCGTGAGATAAAATCAAGGGGAATGAAAACAGGTATTATTTCGAATTCAACTGTTCCCGGGCGATGCCACGACATGACTTTGAAGTATCTGAATTTAAACGAATTCATTGATTATAGTTTTTACAGTTATGACCTTGGAATCAGAAAACCCGGCCATGATATATTCAGGACGGCATTAGCTGAAACCGGAACACTTGCATGTGAAAGCTTAATGATAGGGGACCGGTATGAAATGGATATAATTCCGGCACAGGAGATCGGAATGAATGCTATATGGTATGCTAAAGATGAAGATTTAACCGACAATAATGATTTGAGAAGAATAAAAGAGCTTAATGAAATTCTATTAAGAATATAGATGAATTGTCCTGTTGATGAATAAAGAAAGTATGTGCTTAGCTCATTATGTCGAAGATAAGCTGAATCACTTTTTATCCGATTTAAAAGACCCTGATTTGCTTATGGACATTGCTATAATATATAGGTTTATAAAGGAATGGTCCATTTGGAGAGATGAGGGCGGTTCTGAAAGAACTGCCCTCTGGTGTACTCTATCTTCGTTTTGATTTCTGATAATCTTTCATGTAACTGTCGACCAGGGATTTTCTTCCCTGAGGTTCTTCCTCCCGAACCGGGCTGAGTTTTGAAAGAATGGTTTTCTTGAACCATTCTCCGAATTCGCGGAATTTCTTGAAAAGTTTGCTCATGAAGTTTACGAAACCTTCAGCAAATTCCTTGAAAAAGTTTTTTCTGGCTCCTTCCGGACGTTTTATTGCAGAAACAGGTGATGAGATTTTTGGAACCGAAACGGCGTTTGTTACAGCGCTGATAGTTCTGGATGCGGAGTCAGCCGCTTTACCGTACATTCCCGGTACGGGATTGTAGTGTTCTCGTGAATAAGCAGCGGTTATTTTACGGACACCTGAGTCGTCGAAAGTTTTTCTCCAGAACAGGGATGATCTTGAAAAGGTGGCTTTGTCGACGATGAAAAGAAACATGAAATATAAGTACGAAAAGAAATTAACGAAAACCATTACAAAGCAATACCAGATGTCGTAAAAAGCCCAGAAGCAGTCGATCATAACTGTAAAAAAATCCGCTATTTTATAGAAGAAATTGAAAAAATTGTCTATTGAATTATTTGCATACTGTCTGACTAGTCTGTAATCCATATTCTCCCCCGAGAGTTTTATTAGCTTTGATTGCCTTTTGAAGTCAATTAAAAATCATTACGGTATTAAAAAGAATATACCTTGACTGAATCGCTTTCGGTGAAATTTTAAGTTCATGGACAGAAAAAAAGTAATCAGATCTACCGGTGTTGTTGCCGGTTCGACATTTATAAGCAGAATATTCGGCTTTGTACGCGACATTCTGATCAGCAGTATTTTCGGCATGAATGACGTGAGCGATGCTTTTTACGTAGCTTTTCGAATACCGAACCTTTTCAGGCGTCTGGTTGCGGAAGGGGCTTTAACTATATCATTTATACCGGTGTATACGGATTATCTTCACAATAAGACCAGAGATGAATCGGAAATTCTTGCCCGCAAGACCGTTTCTGTTCTTATTCTGATTCTTTTCGCAGTTGTTTCTCTTGGTATAATTTTTTCGCCGCAGATCGTCAATCTTTTCGCCTACGGTTTTACTGATGATTCTCTTCTTTCGCTGACCGTTTTGTTAAACAGGCTCATGTTTCCATATCTTTTTCTGGTGGGAATTGTGTCTTTCTGTATGGGTTATCTGAATTCCAATAAACATTTTTTTGCGCCTGCTTTTTCTCCTGTTCTTCTGAATGTCGGAATAATCTGCGGTGCGGTTGTATTTTCGTCATTTTTCGAACAAAAAATCATGGGTCTTGCTTTCGGCGTTTTGTTCGGCGGTATAATGCAGATTCTTCTTCAATTGCCTTATATGAGACGCAGCGGATTCCGCTTCAGTTTTATGCCCGACTTTAAGGATCCGGGAATCAGGCGCATTTTCAAAATGATGACTCCCGCGCTTCTCGGGATTGCAATTTATCAGATAAATATTCTCGTTAATACGGCATTTGCCACGACCATTTTCAAGGGAGCTGTGAGCAGTATTTATTATTCCGACCGCCTTACTGAAATAGTTCTGGGTATTTTCGTTGTTTCTATCGCTAATGTTATTCTTCCCGAAATGAGCGCTAAGTCTGCTAAAAATGATGTCGAAGGGATGAAATCAATTTATGCGGGTGCTGCAGGCGCGTCGCTTTTTTTTGCGCTTCCGGCTTCAGCTTTTCTTATGAGTTGTTCTCTTCCGATAGTTTCGACTTTTTTTGAAAGAAATAATTTTACTCATAATGATTCCATATTGACTTCACAGGCTCTTTTTTACGCGGCAATCGGACTTTCGGCTGTTGCTCTTGTGCGCGTCACTATGCCGGTATTTTATGCCGTCAAGAATACAAAGATACCGGTTTTTACTTCATTCATTTCTCTTGTTGTAAATGCCGGTGCGGGATACCTTCTTATAAAAACAGATC